>Ga0196971_1001246_pt1 | contig 12107 bp, 27 predicted proteins | sample S1v_1013CmetaG_FD_148660 | JGI IMG/M metagenome (GOLD analysis project Ga0196971, IMG submission 148660) | Soil microbial communities from Anza Borrego desert, Southern California, United States - S1+v_10-13C | ecosystem: Environmental > Terrestrial > Soil > Desert | place: USA: California... | reverse complement strand
GCAACGCGTCGTCTGGAACCGTGTACATGCTGCTGCAGCTCTACCAGGCTGGTGGCACGTACTTGTTCGGGGTCGCTTTCGCGTCGGCGGCTACGGTCACGGTCAGCATCGACAACGGGTTCGGCAATGTCGCCCAGGCAGCGACCGTCACGATCTCCGGCACTCTGAGCGGTAACGGCACGTTCGACGTAGGCGCACCGTTCGTGGTCCCCTCAGGCGCGCTCGTCGTCGGCAGCAAGGCGGACGGCTCGCTCGCGTTCAACGGCACGCTCACCGACATCATCGCGCCGTACGGCACTGCCGAAGACACGCTCACGGCGTCCGCAAGCGGCACGCTGACCATCTCCGGCACGGCAGCAGCCTCGCTACCCGGACTCGAGGCCTCGGCGTCGGAGGCGGCGACGATTTCCGGCACCGCGGCAGCGGTCATCGGCGGCACGGGCGGGATCACGATCTCGGGCAGGTACCTGCGCGATGCGGCGGGCAACATCTTTGCCGCGCGCGGTCCTGAGCACGTGATCGACAGCATCGACGATCTGGCGGACATCGACGCCATCGCCGCCACGGGCGCAAACGCGATGCGCATGCTGCTGACGCTCGACACCATCAACGGGCAGTCGCCCGAGGTCTACGACCAGATCATCGGGCGCGCCGTCTCGCACGGCATGGTGGTGTGGATCTCGCTCTTCTCGTGGAACAACGCGGACAACCGAGCGGTGCACCCGAACTTCGGCGGCGGCTTCCTGCTCGAGATGGACGACTACCTCGACATCTGGGAGCGCCAGTGGCTCAAGGACATCGCGGCCAAGTACGACGGCTGGATCATCATCGATGCGATGCAGGAGTTCATCGCGACGGTCACGCCTCCTGAGAGCGATGGCGCGATCGCGGAGTGGGTCGCTGCAGCGGTCAATCACGTCACGTTCTTCCGCGCGCAGGGCTACACGCAGCCGCTCGAGGTGATGACGAGCTTTCAGGGTCGGGACCTCGCGGCCATCGTCGACAACGCCGACACGATCCTGGCTGCTGACACGCTGCACGTGAACGGGCAGCCGCAGACGATGTTCGGCTGGCAGGCGTATTGGGGCGACTCGTTCTATCGCGGCTGGCAAGGCGAGGAGCTGCTCGGGCCTGGGCAGAGCATCACGGCGACGCAGGCGGTCGAGCAGTTCGTCACGACGCGCGACTATCCGATCCAGTGCGGTCTCGACTCGGTGGACATTCCAGGCACCGAAGCATGGACCGACATCATGCCAGCCTGCTCGAGCAACAGCGTCAGCTGGCTCTGGTGGGAGTGGTTCGAGCTCACCGTCGCGTCGCACGGCCCCATTGTGCGCGGCTCGCCTGATGGCTTTGCGGACTCCACCCGTGCGACGCAGGGCGGCGGAGGCATTTACGCATCGGCCACCGGAGCACTCGGCGCCACCAGCATCGAGGGCGTCGGCGCCGCGACGCTGCCGGTCATGGCGGTAGCGGCGACCGGCGTGAACAACCAGATGACGGCCGGCACTGCCGCTGCCCTGCTCTCGGGGCTCACGGCGGCCGGCGTGGGCATGAACCTGTCCGCCAACACGGGGACGGGCGCAGCGACGCTGGCGGGGCTCACAGCGGCCGTTGCGGGCGTGAACTTGCCGGCCAACACGGGCGTGGTGGCGGGAGTGCTCGCGGGGCTCGAAGCGAGCACGCGCGCGCTGCTGGTGCTGCCTGAGGAGATCGTCGTGTACACGCCGGAAGGGCAGACGTACGCGCACGACCAGGGTGGAGCGGCGGTGGACGACGATGGACGTCCGCTGCTCGCGACGGATCGCATCCGCAACGCGATCCTGCGCGGGACGCTGCTCACCTACGACGACGAGGAGCTCTGATGCAGTCCAGTGCGCTGCTCCTCTCGGTAGCGTCCATCGCATGGACTCTCCCGACCTGTTCAGCCTCATTGGTCTCATCCCTCCCGAGTACGCGCCGATCGCCGCCCTGGTGGCTGAGATCGTGCTCGCGTTCAGCGTGCTCGCCGGAGGCATCAAGGCGTTTCTCGGCAACCCAAAGCCGAGCGACCCGCGATGGAAGAAGGCGTTTTTCGCGGTCACGAAGTGGCTGGACGTGCTGGCGGTAAACACCGCCACCGTCAGGCAGAAGCAGGCGACCGCGGCCAAGCGCCCTGAGATTCCGCCGCCGCCGCGATCGGTGCGGCTGTGAGGCGCGCGGCCCTGGTGATCGTGCTGAGCGTGCTCGCGCCGTGCCTGACTGCCTGCTCGAACCTCCGCACGCATGCGCAGATCGCGTCGGCTGCCGGAGTGGCTATCGACGCTGTGGGCGCGGCCATCGAGCGGGAAGCGCGGAGCGACTACGAGCACGCCAAGGCACTGCCCGACCCAGAGCGTCAGGTGGCGCTGCTGCGCGCGCAGTACGCTCCGGTGGAGCAGAGCTACGAGGCCGCGCGCAAGGCGCACCAGCTGTATGTGGGCGCCATCGTCAGTGCGCATGGGCGAGGCGACAAGACACTGCGGGGCGTGCTCGCACAGCCGCTGCTCGGTGCGTGGCTCGCGCTCTCGAATGCGGTGGAGCAGTTCGGCATCGAGATGCCGGAGCCGCCTGAGGTGCTGCAACGGCTAGTGAAAGGATACGGACAATGACGCATGAGATTCTCGACAAAGTGATGGCTGATGCTGAATACGAGCGCATCGAAAACTGGTTTAGCTACCACGCGCCAGTTGGCGACCAAGCGCAACGCTACGAACGCATCCGTGCCGCAGGCGGCGAGTTCGCGAGGCTGCTCGTCGAACTGTGTCCGTGCAGCGCGGATCGAACAGCGGCCATCCGGAAGATCCGAGAGGCAGTCTACTCGGCGAACGCTTCCATTGCGTGTGGCGGCCGATGAAGACGACGCAATGCGTGTGCTCCTTGTGCTGCTTTGGCTTCCCCTGTGACGAGTACACTTGGGAGCGTGCGTCGCAGGAAGCGTTTGGCCGCGGCGAGGTGGAAGCAGCTCTCGTTGCAGAAGGAATCGAGGTGGCGGGGGTCATCACGATCAATCTAGCCGCGAGCGTAGGCCAGAAGCCATGAGCGACTACGACAGCGTGACGGTGAAGACGCTCGACTCGCTGGCGACGCTGGCGCAGTCGCTGACCGCGTTCGGCGGGCCGCTGGCGCTCGGCGCGACTGGTGCGGCTGCGCTGCTGCGTACTGCTGCACGAGCCATCCAGGACCGCCGCAAGAGCCTGGACGAGATCATCGCTGGCATCCGAGAGCCTCGCAGGCTCGAGATGCCATGGGACAAGGACCTCGCTCTCGAGGACACGCAGCCGGAGCGTCCTAGCGTCAGGCCCGGCCCAGCTTGCCCGCGCTGCTCGAGCGGTAACATCGCCACCGAGCGCCGCGTCGATGGCAACTCGAAGTGCCTCAACTGCGGGCACGTCTGGAAGACGGGCCAGTGATCTGCTCCTCCACCGGCTACGTGTACGTCGGCGGAGAGCGCCGATTCGTGGCTGCCCCCGTGCGCACATGGCGCGATGGTGACGTGCCGGGCTTCCCCAAGCTGCCGCACCGACGGCGCACGAGCGCGGTCGTGCTGCATTGGACGGGGGGCGAGGGCGACGCCGAGCAGATGCACCGCGTGCTCGTGCGTCGAAAGCTGTCCGTGCACTTCCACATCGATCACATGGGCGTGATCACGCAGTTCTGCGACACCGAGGCGCGCTGCGCTCACGCAGGCACGGCCAACGCCTACTCGATCGGCATCGAGATCCAGAACCGCGCGAACAAGGTGCGCGAGGTGCGCGAGCAGAAGGGCATCACGCGGGAGCTCGTCACCGAGCAGATCCACGGGGTGGACGTGACGCACACGACGTTCACCGCCGAGCAGACGCGGTCAGCGCTCGCGCTCACAGACGCGCTGTGTATCGCCTACTCGCTGCCGTTCCGCGTGCCGATGCAGGGTGGTGACGTGCTGGCGACGACGCTCATCGAGGCGGAGCTGTCCGTGTGGAGCGGCGTGCTGGGGCACCTGCATCTGTCGCGGGCGAAGGTCGACCCTGGCCTTGCCCTCCTACGCGCAATCGCCGCCCGGCCGCTGCGCTCCGACCTGGACCAGCCGTGATCAACCGGAGGCTGACTGTGCCCGCGCTGCTCGACACCGATCCCCCGAAGGTCCTTGCCGCCCTCACGGCGGTCGCTGGCGCCATTGCCGGCATCGGGAAGGTGCTCGGGTTCCTCGCAGAGCGGCGCAGGCAGAGAGAGGCCTCCGTGCTCGCTACAGAGGCAGAGCGGGAGGCGGCAGCGCGTGCTGCTGGTCCGTTCGGAGCGCCTTCAGACACGGCGGCGGCGCTTGCGGAGGCGCGCATGCGCGAGGAGCGGCTACGCGGCGACCTCTTAGAGGTGACGTGGCGCCTCTCGGACGTGCAGCGGCAGCTCCTCGTCACGTCGCAGGAGAACGCGAAGCTGAAGCAGGCGCTCAGGTCATCCCGGCTCGACTGCGAGGGGCTGACCATCACGATCGGCCACCTGCGCCAGCGCATCACGGCGCTCGAGTACCAGCTGGGCGATGCGCTGGTGGTGCCCGACGAGGATGCCTCCACGTGGACCGAGGACGTCGGGGAGCGCATTCCGACGCCTATGCGTCCGCCGAAGCCGGTGAAGGCATGACCACCGACGACATCGAGATCGAGCTTGCTCGTGTGCGTGGGCAGCTGAGGCATGCACTCGAGGACCGCCAGCGGCAGGGCGAGGAGATCGAGCGGCTCAAGCGCAGGGTGGAGTGGCTCGAGCAGCAGCAGCGTAGGCAGCTCGACCTGGAGTGGCCTCGCAATCCGGAGACGTGCGACTAGGGCAGTCCCCCTGTAGCCCGCCCGATGCCCTCGATCACCGGAGTCTCCAGTCTGACTTCGCGAAATCGACGAGGGCTTCATCAGCAATGCCCTGCTCACCGCGCATCCGAAAAGCCCCGTCGGGGAGCAACTCGACCCGATAGGCCCCTGGTATGTCCGTCACATCTCGCCACCGACCGTTGTAGTAGACTTCCACGTCGTTACAGTACACCCGCCGCCTTCTCGGCTTACCCATCTGCATCTCCCTCACTCCTTCGTTGCTTGCTCGTACAGCACCAGCGCGCGTCGGACGACCTCGCTCGCGCTCACCTGTTCGCGTTCTGCCAAGCGCTCGAGGCGCTCACGGTCGTCGCTCGAAAGCGCGACGTTAGTGCGTCGCACCGTCTCGTCTGGCGTACGGCGAGGCCGGCCTACGCGGCGCGTCATGCCTCCGCCGCAAGTCTGCGGATGCGTCGCGCTGCGGAGTCAGACAGCGCGTGAACGAGGGTGTAGTGGCCCGCCACCGAGTCCCAAACTCGTACGGTGCCGTCCTGCTCGACCATGAACTTGTACTCTCGGACGCCTTCGCTCGAGAACGCCTTCGCGCGGGCGGTGATGATCTTGTCCATTTGCCAGCCTCCCTCTTTCGCGGCCCCATCGCCGTCTCGTCGTCGGGTCATTCTTCTAGCGGTTCGTCCAAGCGGAACCATTCCACCGTGCCGTCGCTACGGTCAGTGACTCGCTTATACGGTGCACCGTCGCCATGCACGTAGCGACCGAAGCCGCCGTACTCGACTTCCACGATCTGGCCCTGGCAGTGCAGCGGAATATCGAACCGAACGCCGCCCGGGACGTCTGCCTTTTTGCACTTGGTGTATTTGCTGCTCATTTCACTCCCCCGAGAAGTCTGTCGAAACCACAAAGTGTGTGACGTCTCCGCGGCCCCAGTCGTGGTCCACGCCAACGATTCTCACTTGAGCGAGCCGCCCGTCTTTTGACCGCAGCTGCCCTGTGCGACCGACATACGTCTCCGGGTCGCCCTTCACGCGCCACTCACCGACGTACTCCCCGGTCTTCGTCGACTTCGCCCACTTGCCCACGACCACCATCGACCCCGGTTCCATGTTCCGTCTCCTCTCGCGGCCCCATCGCCGCCCTCACAAGACCCAATCTACCGCGGGCTAGTTTCGTGCGCAAGATATTCCCGCTGAGCTCAGGCCGATTCTTTCGCCACGCGGGTAACGTCGCGAAAGCTTGAGCCGTACTGCGTCCCCAGCATTGCAGCGCGCCGCGCGCGAGGAGCTTGCCCGACGGGCTACCGAGGAGCTTGCTCGACGCCGCGACACGCCCGAGTACCGCGAATACGTCACGCGCTCGATCCGCTCGGAGCTGTTCGACCGACAGCTCGCCGTGCTCGATGATCCAGCGCGACGCATCAGCTGGTGCTGCTCGCGACGTGCGGGCAAGACCGAGGGCGCGGTGCGCATGGTGGCGCTCGAGCTCGAGGCGGCCGGGGAAGACGAGTACGTGGTCTTCGGCGCGCGCACACTCGGCATCGCGCGCGACCTCGTGTGGCGTCGGCTCGTGCGAATCAACGATCGCTACATGCTCGGATGGCGCGTGCAGGAGGCGCGGCACGAGATCACGACTCGTCGCGGTGCGGAGTTCCGCCTGTTCGGCGTGGACGACAGCGTGAGCATCGAGAAGGTACGCGGCAAGAAGTACAGGCTCGTGATCTGCGACGAGGCGAGCACGTACCAGGAGCACATCGAGAAGCTCATCAGGGACTGCTTTGCGCCCGGCACCAAGGACTTCGACCCACCGGGCCGGATCGTCATCGCAGGGACGCCTGGCTACGTCTGCGCGGGCTTCTGGCACGACATCTCGTGGCTTCGCCCGGAGGACGCGACGACGCAGCACCAGCGGGCGCTGGCGAGCGCGTTCAAGCGCTTCGCTTGGACGCTCGACGACAACCCCCACATCCCGAACGTCGAGGCGGCACTGCGCGAGGAGCGCGAGACCTGGGGACTCACCGACGACGATCCCGTGTACCTGCGCGAGTACCGCGGGCAATGGATCTCCGATGGCTCGTCGCTGGTGTACGCGTACGACCCGACGCGCAACGCGGTGCACGACTTGCCCGAGCCGTTTGACGCCGACACGTGGCTCACCACCGTCGCGGCGGACATCGGCTACACGGACGACTTCGCGGTGGTGGTGGTGGGCAGTCCCAAGCACAGCCGCACCACGTACGTGCTGCACGCGTTCAAGCAATCCGGGCTGCTCGTCGGCGCGCAGGCGGAGCTGATCCACCGCGCGCGGCAGCAGTACAGGCCCACGCGCACCGTCATCGACGCAGGAGGGCAGGGCAAGCTTGTGCTCGAGGAGTTCAACGCCCGCTACGGCGCCGCGGCAGGAGGCCGAGCACTGCCCGCGGAGAAGGGCTCGAAGGTCGAGGCCATCGGCATGCTGAACAGCGACCTACGCAGCGGCGCGCTACAGGTGCTCATGCCCGACGCGGAGCCTGTGGCCAGCGAGATGATGCATCTGCCCTGGGCATCGGCCGCGAGAGACAAGGAGCACCCCGCGTTTCCGAACCACGTGGTCGACGCGACCCTGTACGGATGGCGTGCGCATCGAGGCTTCATGCAGCCCGCCGCGCCCAAGGTGCTCACTGAGAGCGAAGAGGAGCAGCGCAGGCGCGAGGAGCGTAACCGTCGCGAGCGGCAGCGTCAGGAGGCCGAGCGGCGCAACCAGCGTGCAGCTGGCGGGAGACGGCGTTAGCGGCGCCCCTCCGGTACGTGCGCCGCCTCGTTCGCCAGCTCCATGTTGGCCAGCCTGATCGCCTCTCGCTCCGACAGCCCGCCTTCGTGGATCGCGATGGCCACGCGCTCCGCCCAGCGCATCGGCACCACGCCATCCTTCGTGCGAATGTGCTCGTCGGGCACGTCACGGCGCGGCATGAGGCGTGACATCAGTCGTCCTCAGGCAGGGCGAGCGGGAGCGCGCCGAGGAGCAGCTGCCTGGCGTATGCCTCCGACACGAAGCCGCTGTCGATCCACATGCGGACCGCTGCCCAGCGAGCCTGCGGCGACGTGAATGGCTCTTCTGTGTCGTCGTCGCTGTCATCGTACTCGATGCCTGGAAACCAGCCCAGCTGCCTGCTGATCGCCTCTTGCGCCGCTTCCATCTCAGCCTTGAGCTGCTCGACAAACGCTGCGCATCCACCCTCGTCGGCGTCGGCGTCGCTCGATGAGGCAGCGGAGCTGGGGGCGTCGGACAGCGCGTGCTCAGCGAGCAAGGCGCTGTTGGATGAGGCGACGTCTGCATCGGTGGGGCGCGTGCCGGAGTAGATGCGCAGCACGCCTGGCCGAGGCGCCTTCAGCAGCTCCCCCGTCGCCAAGTGGACGTGGTCGCTAAGCGACCGCCCGTCGCTCTCCTCAGGCATGGCGAGCAGGAGCTCCTCCCGACATGTCTTGTCGGCGTCGGACCATAGACCGAGCTCGCGAAGCCGCTCCTGCGCTGCCTTGTTGCCGTGGTACGCCGCAAAGTCGAGAGCGAGCACCGATTCGCCTAGCCTCGTGCTCGCCCGCTGCGGCTCGCACCACGGGCAGCCCTCGCCAGCCTCGTACGCTTGCTCATGCTTGCTGCAGACGGCTTTCATCGCCGCCACCTCTCCTTCAGCCACAGCCATGCGCGCTCGTACCACCGCAGTTCGCGGTACTCTACGATGTAGAGGCCCCGGTCGAAGCGGATGCCGGTGACGCGCACAGTCTTCTCAGTCCCCACCGAGAGCACCATGCCGCACGTGAACAACGCGCCCTCAGCAGCGCTGTAAGCCAACTCGCCGCGCTCGCTCACAACCACCTCCCCAGTTCCACCGGCCAATCGTTCTCCACGCATAGCACGGCCATCACAGCCCCGAGCTCGTCTCTGTACGCCATACGCCAGTAGCCGAAGGTGAGGATCACGTAGCTTCCAGTGCGCGCTGCAGCTTGGCGAACAGCTCGCCCGAGTCGTCGTCGATCTCGTAGCTGCTCTCGACGCCACGCAGTGAGATCTCGATGAGCCAGCGCCCCTCAAGCACGTTGCCCCACTCGTCCTCACGCAGCTTGCGCTCAAACGCCGACACCTCGTCGAGCCGCACGAAGCAGCCGTCCAGGTTGATGAACTTGCTCACGATCCACTTACTCATCTTGTTCACCACCTCTCCCTGATTCTCACCCACCACAGCACGAGCCTGACTCGCCATCCGAGCTTCTGCCTGTGTACGTTGCCCGTGCCTCCAACGCTCTCCCAACGCGGCAGAGTGACGTCCGCTTCCCACTCATTTGCACGCTGCTCGCGCTGCAGCCTGGTGATGCGCTTGTCGAGCTGCATGAGCGCAAGCGACTGCGCTGCGGTGAGCACAGCGTGAGCGATGCAGAGCGCGACGAGCCATCCATCCATTCACCGCCAACCGTGGACGACGCAGAAGCACTCTGGCCCTCTCCAGCCCTTCGTGTTGAGCAGCTTCGGCGCCTGCCCAGGCGGGCACTGTGTCGCGTAGCACCTTGCTGCAGCCTGCCTCTCGCGCTCACGACGTGGCGCGCTCAGCCGATGCACCGCCCATATCGGCAGACCAAACACCGCAGCGGCCGCGCTCACCAGCAGCAGGACCATCACGATGTCTTTTGCCCTGTCGCTCACCGCTCGCCCTTCCTCGGCAGCCTCTTGCGCTCCCAGCACGCTCGGCAGCACTGGTACGCAGCCAGCTGCACGAAGGTCTCGCCGCACTCGCACAGCTGCGGCTCGCCCCATGCGTAGCTCGTGGTGCGGAAGGCACGTCCACGCTGGCGTGCGTACTGCTCGGGGGAGCGCAGGGTCATCCTTCCTCCTCCGCGTGCGCCACGTGCCGGCCGAGGTCGTGCCAAGCGTACTGCTCCGAGAGCGCCAGCAAGTCCGAGCGCCGCACAGGGATGTACTGCCCACGAGGCGTAAGTCGGCTGGACGCGTGCCAGAGGTAGTTGAGCGCGTAGCCGTCCCACGGGGACTTTACCGGCCAGCGGCCATTGGTCCGCTCCCACGCGTACCAAGTCACGTCAGCACCGCCAGCGTGTCGAGCGCGTACTGCCTGGAGCGCCTGAGCTCAGCGGTGTCGATGCCGAGCTCGTCCATCGCGCGGATGACGCGGGCTGCGTCGACGATGGTCTCGCGGAGTTCATGCGCAGCGACGCGCACGCTCATCTCCGGCGCCAACGGCCGCCACTCTGCAGACTGCGCGATCACTTGCGCGCCTCCAGCCGCTTGATACGGCGCTCGCGATAGGCTCGGTGGTACGCGTCCATCTTGGCCAGCGCATCCGCAAACGCGGCTCGCTGCGCAGGAGTACCCTCGCGACAGTAAATGGCCTCCACTTCGCAGAGCGGCGTTAGCCGGCGGTAGCGCCGAGCAGCCGCGCGCCACTCGCCGCAGTAGTCGTGAAGGCTCTTCACTTGCCCTCCCGAAGCTCGGCGAGCTTGATCTGCAGCCACGTGCGGATGGCCTGCACCTTCACGTCGTGCAGGGCCTCCTCGGCCAGGCTATCAACCAATCCATCGAACTCGCCCAACAGCTCCTCGCGCGCCTTGCGTAGACCTCTGGCGTACGCCTCGCGATCGTACTTCTGCGCGAGCCGCGTCACGAACGGCGCGAGCCTGCGCATCACCACTCCAGCGACATCGCTGATTGCGTCGGCTTGCTCCTCCTCGTCGTCGATCTGAAGGTCTAGTCCGAGGCCCTCCAGCTCCTTCTCGACCGCCTCCTTTGCGCCTTCCGGCCATTCCCAGATCGTACTCATACGCCCTCCAGCAGCCGCACAGCGGCTTTGTAAGCTTCGCTGGCTCGCTGATATGCCTCCCACTTCGCAAGCCTCTCGGAGGCTTCTGCGTCCGGGCGTCGACATGTGTTGCTCCACTCCGCGCGCGCTCGATTCCGAGCGTCCGCCAGGGCCTCGACTTCTCCGCGGCTGGTCATGTTCCTGTTCCTTCCAGCAGCCGCATAGCGGCCTCACACGCCTCGCGAGTGCCGGCGGCGAGCGGCCTCGCGAAATAGCCGGGGTTCATGCCGCGCCTGGCCCAGAGGCGGTTGTGATGCGTGAACTCGTGCACGACCCTGGTCTCGGGAGGGTCCATTTTCCCGGTGTCCATGTCGCAATGGCTGTATCGCTCCACCACCCACCGCTCATCCATCACTCGCCCACCTTCCCCATGCCTGCCAGCACCACCAGCTCCGCCAGCGTCATGCCCTTCACGTCGTTGCCCTGGCTGTCCACCTGGGCGACCTTGCTGATGTAGTCGCCTGACACCAGGCCAAGCTCCTTCACCGCTGCGATGATGTCTCTCGCCGGCGGGTTGACCTCGATGGGGTTGCCCTCGCCGTCGAACCGCGTCTCCGTGTACTCGCCGCGAGCGATGCTGCTGAGTCGGCGCTGTCTCTCGATGCGGCTCATGACCAGCGGGTCGTTTTCAGTCAGGCTGGACAGGTACTCCCTGATCTGAGCTTTCTTGAGCAAACGTGATGCAGTCGTGGCGAGCGTCCCGTAGTCTCCGGCATAGCCCGCTGCCTGACACGAGCGTACCCCATTGCCCTTGCACTCACCTGCGTAGGCTTCAGCAAAGCGGCGCTCGAGGATGGTCAGCTTGGACAGAACGTCGTCCTGCTCGTCACTCACGGGTGTCACCTCTTAGGATTGTCTGAACTCAGGTAAATCGACAGCGGGTCCGGGGTAGTCTGCATCTGGGCTCAACGCGCGGGCGGTATCAGGTAGCTCTGCTCTCCGCTCTCATCTGCGACGCTCACCAGCCCATCTTTCAGAGTCAGCGGCGACGATGAGTCCGCGCTCCTCGATGGTCACCGACGCAGCGAGCGTGCGTGCCTTCTGCCAGTGCGCGGCTGCCTTCTGCTGCGGCGTCAGGCCCGCAGCCTCCTCGCTGGTCAGGTGGACGTAGCCGTGCTGCAGGAGCAGCTGGGCGCAGCGGTGGCGGAGCTCGGGCATGAGCAACTCGCGGCTGCGCTCGTGGATGACCACGTACTCAGGCTTGCCATGGTACTTGTTCACCGCCACCGGGTGCAGCGTCTCGAGGCGCCAGAGGGGCGGCGAGTCTCGGACGTGGGTGATGCGCACCTCCAGCACGGGGCGTGAGGTGTACGCGCTGACGAGCTGCTCTCGGCGGCGGCCGTTGGCCTCGCCCTGCTCGAGCATGCCCTTGGCGAGCTTGCGCATCATGCGGCTGGGGTCGTCGCCTCGGAAGCGCTGGCGCGGATCGTACTTGAGCGTCATGGGCGTCC
>Ga0196971_1001245_pt1 | contig 12121 bp, 11 predicted proteins | sample S1v_1013CmetaG_FD_148660 | JGI IMG/M metagenome (GOLD analysis project Ga0196971, IMG submission 148660) | Soil microbial communities from Anza Borrego desert, Southern California, United States - S1+v_10-13C | ecosystem: Environmental > Terrestrial > Soil > Desert | place: USA: California... | reverse complement strand
CACCCGCGTGCAGTCCTTCCTGGAGCGCCCGCTCGACGGTGAGTGGCCGTATCTCTGGCTGGACGCCTTGGCCGAGACCATCAACGGCCTCTACAAGACCGAGGTGATCCGGCGCCGCGGGCCGTGGCGCACCCTGGAGGCCGTCGAGTTCGCCACCCTGGAATGGGTGGACTGGTTCAACAACCGGTGCTTGCTCGAACCCATCGGCAACATTCCTCCCGCCGAGGCCGAAGCGCGCTACTATGCTCAAACCGAGAACGTCGCCATGGCGGCGTGACTCAACCAAACCGGCCTCCGACAAACCCGGTGCGGTTCAGCCAGTACGTCCGGGGCAGGTTTGGACAGCCACGACGCGGCCCGGGTATGCCACTCAACAGAGAGGATATCGACACGCTCCCCCACCGGGTCAGGTGTCGGCGAGAAGTGGCCTTCCAGAATGATCCTCTTCGCGGCGGCTGCTCGCATTGCTTTCACCTCGCGCTGTAAGGTGCGCTTTTGCCCCATCGAGAACTGGCCAGGATGCGCACGCATCAAATATTCAAGAATGTCATGATGAAGCGATCCCGAGCCTCACCCCCGCGCAGGGGTGACGCGGGACAGCAAGGAATGGACATCGGCCGCACGGCGATCCCAGCTATGATCCCGGTGGATTGCCAGCATTCCCCGTCGCCCCATGGCCCGAGTGCCCTCCGGATCTTTGGCCAACGCACGCACAGCTTCGGCCAGGGCCTGGGGATCCTCGGGAGGAATCACAATGCCGCAATCATGATCGCGGATAAGATCCGCCTGCCCTGGAAGGTCGGTTACTATGACCGGTACGCCGCACGCCAAGGTCTCGAACAGCTTCAGAGGGAAGAGCCCGGTGCGGGATCGCCCCCCCGGATCCGTGATCGGAACCAGGCCGACGATCGCTCTGCTTACAAAGCCCGCGATGGTTTCGTAAGGGCGAGGGCCGAGAAACACTATGGCATCGTTTTCGGCCGCGGCGCGTCTTACACGCTCGCTTTCCTGGCCGGCTCCGATCACGACCAGCCGGACCCCGGGCGGCCAGGATGGGTGCTTGATAGCCTGCAGCATCGTATCAACCCCGTGCCATCGGGCAAGGCCGCCGAAAAAAATGGCGTGAGGACCCTCGGGGGCATCGGCCGGACGGGCCGCGTCCGGATGGAAAAGATCGGTGTTGGCGCCGTTGGAGATAACTGTGATTCGGTCATGGCCGGTCTCGCGCTGCAACCATTCCGCCAATTCGGCCGTCACCGGCATCAGGTGGTCGGCCCAGCGGTACTGAAGGCGCTGCATCGCCTCGAGCGGGCGGCGAAAGCGGGACAGCCAGGGATACGTAACGAAGATATCCTCATAGGGGCCATTCACCTCGTGCAGGATCGGCACCCCGAACAGCCGGGCGAGCAGGGCGGTGGGCAGGGCCATGAAATGGGCACGCACATAGATCATCCCACCCCGCGGCCGGCCGGCCCAGAGCGAAATCTGCGTCAGGCCGTAGGCCAGCAGGCGGCCCAGCGTGCCCGGCTTGACCGGCTTGTCGGTGTAGGACGGCTGGAACAGCCGGACCGTCCAGCCGCGCCGGCGAAGCCCTGCGACGATCTCGGTCACATGGACGTAGGAGGCTTGCCCGGCACGAGGGGCTTCGAGCGCCAGATAGGACAACTGGCGGCACCGCAGATCAGACATGGCGCGTGGGCTTCCGCAGAAAGGATGAACACCGAGCCGAACGTGTCGGATATTTCAGGCGTCCGCAAGCCGGGCAAGCGCCCCGGTCACGACCGCATCGATCCGCGGCGAGAACCGTCCGGGAAGCTCGAAGGCCGGCAGATGGCCATCGGCCTCGTACCCTCCGGCCCGCACCTGTTCTCCGGTGGGGAGATAGCCGAACACGTCCCCGCAGTATCCGACCGGAATGCGGATCGCGTCCGACCTGCCGATCCCGATCAGATGGCGGGCCCAATCCTGAACCGGTTCGGCGCCGATGCCGACGATCTCCACAAGCCCACCCAAGGATATGCGCTGGAAGGCTGCCGAACGCCCGGCTCCCGGCCCTCCGTCGAAAAGGTCCGTCAGGGGCACCGTCGTGCCGGTGGTCCGGATCGCCTCCCCATGTACGGGTATGGGCCGGGCATCCACCAACGCCGCCAGAGCCGCATCGGCAATCCCGTCGGCCCACCCCCGCCAGCCCGCAAGGTCGAATCGGCCGAAGCGTGGTCCGCGCAGCGTGGTGAGCGCCAGCGCATGCAGCCCCCTGTCCGGGATGTCCGGCCGAATATCGCCAGTGAAGCCTTGGAAGAACAGAACCGGAAGATCCTTACCGTAACGGTGCCGGATCCGGCTGCGGACCACGCCCGGATACTCGGCGCACAGCGCCCGTTTGTCGGGAAAGCCGGTGGGATGGCAGGTATACTGCCAGATCACGGCGATCGGCTGCCCGCTCCCGCGGTCCAGGAAAGGCAGGCACCGGACCGTTTCGTCCCTTGGCCCGGAGCGATTGGGCGCCATCACCACGGCCGGCGGATGCAGGCCAGACCGGGCCACCCGCGGCAACGGCCAATAGCGCCGCCGGTTGACCGAATGGTTCGCCGCCGCACTGCCGTAACGCAGCTCGGCGGGTGGCATTCCGTCGGAAAGCAGCCGGGAAAGCAAGGCCTCCAGCCTGTCGCAGACCATGGCAATGTAGCCCTGGTCGACCGGACCGAACAGCGGCTTGGCCGCATCCGTGCCCGGCGCGAAGTGCGTGTGGGAGGCGGCGAGCAGGACGTCCGTGCCTGGGATGCCGTGGCGGTCGGCCAGAAACCGGGTGATCCGCTCGGTGATCGCCGCCCCGACGTAAAGCAGGTCCAGAGCCACGAACACGAGTCGGCGGGAGGGCCGCCCGAACACCAGGGCCGTTGCCTCGATCGGCGTCTCCACCCTGCGGTACGGGCCAGACAGGTCGCCCGAGCAGAACAGCCGGCACGGCGTGTCCGGGGTGATGTCGGCCCAGCCGGCCACGACGTACAGGTCACCCATTCCACTCTTCCCCATGATGCCGAACACCGCGCAGGCGCGGCTATGCAGCCGGCTCGTGTTTGCGCCGGAGCAGGACGTGGATGCCGAAATCGTCGGGCTGCGGCCGGTCGAGGCCCAAGGCCGCGCCGATCCTGCCGATCACGGCCGCCGCCTTGAGGCGCGGCTGGTCCACCCATCGTCTCCAGCCCGACAAAAGGCCGACGAACTGGCGGTCCATCAACCATGGCACCAAGTGGCAGGCCGCGGCATAGGCAGCCGGGGCCTGCAGAACGGAGACCTCCGCGTCGGCTTGATCGGCGAACCGGGTCTTCCAGAAATCGGGGGTGAACAAGGTCACCAGATCGGGCGGAACAGTCCCGAAGACCCACTTGCTACCCAGCAGATCGCAGACCTGCCGGTTGGGCGCATTGAACACGAGCAGGCCGCCTGGCCGCAGCATGGACAGCCACTGATTGGTCAGGCCGATGGGGTCGTCGACGCACCCGATGGTGCCGACATGGTAGATGGCATCGTAGGGGGCGCCGGCTGCGATGCGCGGATCGTCGGGAAGAACGAAATGATCTCCGAAGCTCTTCCGTGCGGCGTCGATAGCCGTCCTGGACACGTCCACGCCAAGAACATCATGGCCGGAGGACAGCAGGCAGGCGGTGAGGTAACCTCGCGAGCATCCGACCTCCAGCAACCGGGCGGGAGCGCCAAGGGCAGCGATTTCACTTAGGACGAAGCGGTTCTTCGGCACTCTGGAGAGCGTGGCGGTCAGTTCCGCCGTCCGGCGGGCGGCGAATAGCGCTGCGGCCTTGTCTTGCAGGGCCTTGTGGAAGGCATAACTGCTGGCACTCCGGTGCAGCCTTTCGTACACGTCCGGGTCCCGCGGCGTGAAACGGCAACCACAGGCGGTGCAATCGAACAGCGCAACCGTGTAGTCCGGGTATGCGCGGAACTGGCCCAGCGGAACAACATCAGAGCTGCTGCAGATGCGGCATACCATGCTGTTCACCGGGGAAACAGGGTTGCACAGAGCTGGGCGTTCTCCGCCACCCGCGCGACGATCCTGACCTGCGCCGTACGCAGCGCGGCTGCCCGCTCCTCGCGTTCGGCGAGAAGAAGGTCGAGGTTGCGCAGCAGCGGCTCGATCCCAGTATTGCCGATAGCGTCGAAGACGAAGTCGTCCTGGCCGTATTCCCGCATCAGGTCACGGTACTTGGGATGCCAAGACAGCGAGACGGCCGGCACACCCGCCGACAGGGCCGCGACAATGCTGTGGTAACGCGCTCCTACATGCACATGGGCACAGGAAATGGCCGCCTTCAGATCGCCGGGCGACAGATCCTCCTCCAGGACCTGCAGGGGCATTTCTCCCTTCAGGGCATCACGGATCGCGCGGCAGACCGCCAGATCGCAGAGCCTGGGGTTGTCATAGCCCACCCGCAAGGTATGCGGTACAAGCAGGACATCGAGGTCGCGGGCTCGTAGGGCACGGCACAGCGCGACCATATCCGCTACATGGCCGTTCGCCGCGCCTTCGCCTGGCTTCTTGGAATAGATGACGGCACTGGGGGAGAGGCTCACGAAACGGGGCCCGTGATGGCCAAACACGCCTTGGACAAGCTCGCGGCCACGCTCGTGATCGAAGGGAAGCGCCGTCGCGACATCAGGGAACGATATCGCCCTCACGCCCGGCAACAGCTTCTCCACCGCCGCTTGGCAGTCGGTCCCCCGGCAGAAAACGAGAGGAAGCCGCTTCAAGTCCATCCGCGCCAGAGCGGCGACCAGCTTCGTGCTGAATGGGCCGTAGCTCTGAGTCCAAGCCAGGAACGGCCGGTTCGCCAAGTGCGTGAGGACGAAACACAGGAACCGTGTGTCGAGCAGCATCTTCATGCTACCGACGGGGGGCCCAACATAGCTTATGGCCGTCATGTCCAACACCGCATCGGCCTGCCGAACAGCGTGAACCCAGGCGATCACGCGCCGCCAGCGTGAGCCGGCAAGGGCGAACGGAGGCAGGATGTTCTTCAATCCCACCGCCTCCGTGACCCGGACGCCATAGCGGGCGGCCGCCTCCTTTTCATGTGCGAAGGCGGCCCCACCGGGTACGGCAAACACAAAGTTCAGGTCGGAACGTTGTTGTCGCAACTGGTCGATCAGGGATAGCGCGATCGCCGGCCCCCCCTTGTTGCCTTGGAAGCAGAGCCCCGTCACAAAGAGTGTCGCCATCAGCTACATCCCTTTTCTCATAGAATACTTTCGGAGCAAGAAGCTCAGGATTACGGGAAATTTCTGGAACGCATAAACAGTCCGGTAGCTCCGATACCAGCCCCGACGCAGAAGCCCGCGTTTCAGGAACTCGATACGGAACATCAGGGATTGCAACAGTGTCGGCCTGAATTCCCGATGACCGTCGGCAAACCGGAAATGCGGCGTCGCAATGCCGCGTCTGGAAAGCCAGGAGGCCAAGCGACGGGCAACCTGCCCCTCGACCAGATTGGCGCTCTGGCTTTCCACCACGTCGGCGAAGCCTCCCGGTTCCAGCGCCAGCGCTCCGGAGCTTACCAGTTCTTCGATCCTGGCTTCTCCACGCTCCGTCCGCGCGACGACGACGCTGAGCTTCCGGTTCCCGCTCCGCGCCAGCCAAGCGTCGCCGACGGCCACATCCGCCAGTATGTTCAGATGGTTCTGGCACACTCGGCAGCGCAATCTGTTGGCATCGGTGGAGAAGCTGGCACGATAGTCCACCATCTCATCCACCGTGCCGAAACGCCGCCGATCATAAGCGAAAGTTCCCGCCGGCGTATGTATCTTCAGCTTGCCCACCTTGTCCTCGCCACGGTATCCGGCGTCCAGGACCGGCCCCGGCAGCGCCTTGTAGGCGGCGAAGGCGTCGAGGCTATGCCGGCTATACATCCAGCCGCAGATGATTCCGGCGACGAAGCCGACCTTCTCCAAAAGGGCCGGCTCTACCATGCGGGCGTACGCAAGCAAACCTTCGAGATGGCACGGGATGGCAATGACGAGGCACGGCCGTTCCGCAGCACGCAGGATCGGAATGGCCTCGGTGAAGCTTACCGAGTGGTAGATCGATCCTGGCACTCGTGCCAAGTCCTCCAAGCCGGTCAGCAGCCGCGCCTCATAGTCGCCGCCCGCCTGCGACGAAGCAAGGCACAGCACCGGCATGCCCTGTTCCAGCGCATGGACGGCTAGCAGGCGCAACACACCGCCGGAACTAGAAACGCCATTGCTCTGATGGCCGGGCGCATGGCCCGTCCACACCTGGCGCGTCCACCCGTTGCGGGCCGGAGCTTCGTCGGTGCCGGCAAGTGTGGCCAAATCGACTTCGACGCTTGGGCAGACATCGCCGCACAGCCCCGCACAGCCCGTGCAGGCGCCAGGGTCGATAATCCGCACCTCCCATGCCCCCCGCCCGGCATGAAAGGCCGGCTGGATCACGGAGGCCGGACAGGCTTGGATGCATGCCCCACAGGCAATGCAAAGGTCGTTGTCGAGTACGGACTGGATGGGAGAGGTCATCTGGGTGAATCAGCGTGTGAAGAGACCGTCCGCACATCGACGGCCACATTTCTTTCGAATCTTGCCGCGAGGCTGAGGAGAGCCACAGATATGGTGCCAATGCCGCCGATCAACAGCAGCAGGTTCAAGATACGGCTTTCCGCATCGGATCCGCCATGGCCGATCCATGCACCCCCTAGTACCAGGGGAAAGGCCACGAGCGCCAGGCCTGCAAGGAACCAGGGTGCATTGCCGAGACGCAGCCCCCAGAAGAGGTTCAATGCCACGTAGATGGCGGTAGAAAGATAGCAGTACAACAGAATGCTCTCCATCGCCCCAAGGCCGAGCGCAGGCCCGGTAAGAATGGCAAGGACCCGGCCGGCCAGCACCACAACATTCCACACGCTCTCAGCCTTGTACATGCCAAAGGCTACGAAGTAACTGGTGCAGTTCGACATAGTGTTGACCAACACCATCAAAGAAAACGCGGGAAGGAGGGCTGCAACCCCGCTCCATCCGCTGCCCAGGACCAGCCCGGAAAAATCGGAAAAGGCAGCCAGCACCGCGAATGGAACGCCGAGGAGCAGCGCGACGCCCATCTGGAGCTGGCGGAACAGGAGCGGCGCGTCCTGTCGCTGGAGCCGGGCCGGTGTCAGACGACCATGGGTAACGCGCCAGATCGCCTGCCCCAGCATCCCGGCCGGCTGGGCTATGATCTGCTGACAGATCAGCAGCAAGCCGGCAGGGCCGGGACCGTAGGCAGCAACCACCACCAGCGGCAGGAGGTTGAAGGCGACGCTGTTGATGAAGCTCGTGGAGAGGCCGTGCTGCGGCAGCCTCCTGTGGAGCCGAGCGAGCGCCAGCATCCGTCGCAGCCCGATGGGAGCCCCGACCGGAGCCGAGGCTCCGCGACGGACATACCGCCAAATGAGTCCCGCACCAACCATCATGGAAACCACATGGCCCAGCACCAAACCGCCCGCGTTCATCCCCGCCAAGCCGCAGACAGCTTGTCCGGCAACCCTGGAAGCGCTTTGCACGATCTGGGTGATGGCCTGGACCCGGAACTGCGTGGACCTCGTGAACCAGAAGTTGGCGCTGCTCACGACCGACAGACAGAACAGGGCAAGGGGAGCCAGCAAAATCCAATTCCCGAGCTCCCGGATCGACAGCACCTCCATGATCGGCCTACGGAATGCAGCCAGGACGATGAAAAAGACGAGAGAACCAGCGGCGGCGCAGAGTGTGGCCAGCAGCAGGATCCCGAAAGCCTGATCGTGCCGACGATGGCGGGGAATGGCCAATTCATACCGTCCGGTGGCCATGGACCCCAACGTCGTGACAAGCGCGACGAATACTGCTAGGAGCCCGAATTCTTCCGGCCTGTAGAGGCGCGTCAGGAACGGCATGGCTGCCGCGGACAGAAGCGCCGCCACCATGGAGCCTCCGAACAGCACGGCAACCGATTGGACGGCATTGCCTGCCCGGTACCATTTCCAACCCGATGGCAGCAAAGCCTTGTTCCTCACCCGGCCAGGGCCTGGTTCACGGCGTCGACGATGCGGTCCTGAACCGCCTCGTCGAGATAGGGATGCATGGGCAGGCTGACGACCGTGTCTGCCAGACGCTCGGCAACCGCCAGGGTGGGTTCGGCGGACGGATAGTGCCTGTAGGCGGTCTGCCGGTGCAGCGGGATCGGGTAGTAGACCGCGGTCGGCACGCCGGCGGCCTTGAGCGCGCGGGCCAGGGCATCGCGGTTCTCGACCTGGATGGTGTACTGCGCCCACACCGGGTTCGACCCGTCTAGCACGCGCGGCACCACCACGACGTCCCGCAGCGCCGCGCTGTACCGGGCCGCGATGCGGTCGCGCGCCGCGATCTCGTCGGAAAAGATCGCCAGCTTCTCGATCAGGATGGCCGCCTGTATGGTGTCCAGGCGGCTGTTCATCCCCAGGCGGATGTTGTCGTACTTGTCGGTGCCCTGCCCATGCGCCCGGATCGAGCGCAGGACGGCGGCCAGTTCGGGGTCGTCCGTGAACACCGCCCCTCCGTCGCCATAGCAGCCCAGGGGCTTGGCCGGGAAGAAGCTGGTGGTGGTGGCGGCGCCGATCCGGCCGACCTTGCGCCCCTTGTAGGTGGCCCCGAAGCTCTGCGCCGCATCGCACATCACCCATAACCCGTAGGCCTCGGCGACCGGCAGAAGCGCGTCGTAATCGGCCGGCTGACCGAACAGGTCCACCGGGATCGCGGCAACGGGACGCAGGCCCCCGGCCTTGGCCACCGCGATGCCCTTCTCCAGGCTGGCCGGATCCATGTTGAAGGTATCGGGCAGGACGTCGACGAACACCGGGGTCGCCCCCAGCCATGTGACGGCCTCGGCGGTGGCGCAGAAGGTGAAAGCCGGCACCAGGACGGCATCGCCCAGACCGACGTTCTTGGCCCGCAGGACCAGGGCCAGGGCGTCGGTTCCGTTGGCACAGCCGATAGCTTCGCCCGCGCCGCAGAAGGCCGACAGCTGCGCCTCCAACTCTGCGACTTCCGGGCCCAGGATGAAGCGGCCAGAATCGATCGCCCTCATCACGGCTCGGTCGATGCGCTCACCCAAACGCTGGCGTTGGGCCTTGAGGTCGATGAAATCGATCTGAGCGTCAGCGGACATCACACGAACTCCTCCAGCGTATCCTCGCCGACCTCGCGGTAGCGGCGGCCCGAAGCCGGGCACACCAGATCCGGGCCGAGCCGTTCGCCGGTGTGGCTCATCCAGCCGACGCGTCGCGCCGGCACCCCGACCATCAGCGCGAAGGCGGGCACGTCCCGGTTCACCACCGCGCCGGCACCGATAAAGGCGTACTCGCCGACGGTCACGCCGCAGACGATGGTGCAGTTCGCGCCCAGGGTGGCTCCGCGCCGCACCAGCGTGTCCCGATATTCGTTTTTGCGAGGAACCTCGGAACGCGGGTTGTAGACGTTGGTGAAGACGCAGGAGGGGCCGCAGAAGACGCCGTCCTCCAGCGTGACGTTGTCGTAGACCGACACGTTGTTCTGGATCTTCACCGTGTTGCCGATCCGCACGCGGTTGCCGACGAACACGTTCTGCCCGAGCGAGCAGTCCTCGCCGACGACGGCGCCGCCACAGACGTGAGTCCAGTGCCAGATGCGCGTGCGGGCGCCAATCCGCGCACCCTCGTCGATGATGGCGGTCTCGTGGGCAGTCCATTCGCGCCCGGCGGTCGTTGCATTCATCACAGTATTCCGATCTCGGCCAAGCCCGGCAGCCGGGCGCAGAAGGGATGGTAATCGCCCTTCAGGCCTACGGGCCGTGCTTGGCGGATCTCGAACACCGTTTCGATGGCCGTGCGGGCATCCTCCAGGCCGTAGCCGTTGCCCTTGAGAATCTCGTTGTAGGTGACGGTATGCAAGTCGGCGAAGCCTTCGCTGAACTCCAGCTCCTCGCCATCGATGAGGATCGACCGGTAGGTGCGCTTGCCTGCCGCCACCGCTTGTGGCGGCAAATGGTCGGCGTTGATGGACAGAAACCAGCGCACCCGTGCCCGCTCGAATTCGAGATAGCCGGCTGCCACGTCACGCTCGTGCACATGCACCACGCTTTCGCGCCGCGGCCCAAACACCCAGCCCAGCATGTCGAAGAAATGGACGCCGATGTTGGTGGCAATGCCGCCCGACCGCTCGATGGCACCCTTCCAGCTCACGTAGTACCAGTGCCCACGCGAGGTCAGGTAGGTCAGGTCGACGTCGAACACCTTATCGGCCGGAGCCGCGGCGATCCGCTCGCGCAGCGCCCTGATCGCGTCGTGGTGGCGCAGCTGCAGGATGTTATAGATGCGGCGCCCGGTTTCCTTCTCGATCTCGGCCAGCGCAGTGACGTTCCACGGGTTCAGCACCAGCGGCTTCTCGCAGATGGCGTGCGCTTGGCTGCGCAGTGCGAAACGGATGTGCGCGTCGTGCAGGTAGTTGGGTGAGCAGATCGACACGTACTCGACGGGCTGCCCCCTGCGCCGCAGCTTGTCGATGTGGCGGTCGAAGCGCTCGAATTCGGTGAAGAAATCGGCTTCGGGGAAGTAGCTGTCGATGACGCCGACGCTGTCGTTGGGGTCGAACGCGGCAACCAGAACGTTGCCGGTGTCCTTGATCGCCTTCATGTGACGCGGCGCGATGTAGCCGGCAGCGCCTGTCAGCGCGAAACGTTTCATCAGAATCTCCGCATAGAGGCTCCTGCCCGAGGCAGGAGAGAGATGCGTTCACGCCGCAGGCGGAACCGGCGTGGGCGCGGCGTCCAGGGGCGCAGGCGCGCGGGTATGCTACCGCAGTCCGGGTGAAATCACCCGGACTGCCAAGTCCCAGCAGACGGCATGCAGGCCACAAGGGCCGGCCGGCCAGGGGCCGGCGCTCAGACAAACCCTCGATCAGCTGGTCGGGCACTCGGGTCGGCTTGTCGCCGTGGCGCAGCAGATCGACGACCCCGATGGTCGAGAGAATCGGCCGCCAACGGGTTGCCTGCAGGTCGAGGGCGACGAACAGGTAGCGCGGGAAGAGCAGCCGGTAAACCGTTTCCTCCCGGCGCGCATGCCGGCGCGTCGTCCGATAGCGCGGCAGATAGGTTTGGAACCCCTGGCGCCGCAGGTGGTCGGCAGCCTTGGCCTCGGCCGACGAATGGGTGAAGACGACGAACCAGCCGATCATGCCGCTGTGCCCTTCTGCAGGGAGGTCACGTCAATGCCGAGCAGCCGCGGCACGAGAAGCCGCTCCCGGGCCAGGCCAGCCGCGCGCAGCAGTTCCAGCCCGGTCTCCACCATCCGGGCCGGCCCCTGCATGTCGGTCACCAGGATGGCGTCGAACGCAGGCGGCATCGCAACCACGCTGTGACCGGCGCACTGCGATCCCACCATAGCGGCATCGACGATGGCGACCACCTCGACGCCGCTCTGGACGGAACTCAGCACGGCGATTTCAGCAAGATCGCCGGCTCCCAGGAGGACGATCCGGCGCCAGCCGTTGCGCCAGCACTCATTGAAAAGCTCGCTGCACTGCGCGCGAGCCGTACGGAAGAACGTCAGGGAGATCGTCAGGTATTCTGCCGTGAGGCGGCTCTTCTCGGAAAAGCCGGTAGGCGTCAAGTAATAGGCGTACCGGTTGAGAGGCACAGTACCGATTTTGACCAGTCCTTTGCGCACGCACCGACGCAGATAGGCGTTAGCGAGGCCGAGCGCGATCCCGAGCTCGCTGGCGAGCCCACGCTGGGTCAGGCGGCTGTTCCGCTCGACCGCATTGAGCACGCCAAGCGTGATCCGAATGTCTCGTTCGTCACTCAAACGGGGGCTCGGGCAATTGGTCTGGAGGATCGGCGTCTGGAAGGGGCGGAATTCACTGAAATGTGTATTCTGTTCATGGCGTGAACGTCAATGCCGTTCACGCCATGAACGCACGGAAACGTATGGCGTTGCAGGCTTGGCTTGGGCAGACGGCGCGCTGCCACCGAGAGATTTGCAGAGGCGATTCGTATGATATAAAGCGCCCCCACGGAAGCGGTTGGGAGCGGGGACAGAATGAGTCACGGGCGCAAAATATCGGTGATCGGCCT
>Ga0196971_1001244_pt1 | contig 12122 bp, 8 predicted proteins | sample S1v_1013CmetaG_FD_148660 | JGI IMG/M metagenome (GOLD analysis project Ga0196971, IMG submission 148660) | Soil microbial communities from Anza Borrego desert, Southern California, United States - S1+v_10-13C | ecosystem: Environmental > Terrestrial > Soil > Desert | place: USA: California... | reverse complement strand
AAAGAAATGGTAGGCACGAGCGGACTCGAACCGCGGACCCTTGCCGTGTCGAGCTGCACATCCACGGGGCACAGAATGTACACACAATGTGGGCCGTACCGCATGGTGGCATGTGTTGTCTTCGCAAGACCGCGCAGTTCCGCAATGCCTGGACACTGCAAGGGCGAAGTGGTAAGCAGAGGAGCATGTTCAGCAGAGTCGCTGCAGTTCTCGTACTCTCCGCAGGCCTTGCCGTCCCGCTGGCAGTGGCCGAACCGGGCACATACTTCCTCGACGCGAAGCACCTTGCTTCCGAAAAGCAGCGCCTGGCCTCTTCGTCAGAGTCGGAAGAAACGTTGCGCGCGATCCGCCAGTTTGCAGACAGCGCGATGCGGGTCGGTCCGTACTCCGTGATGGACAAGGAACAGGTCCCGCCGAGCGGGGACAAGCACGACTTCCTCAGCATGTCGCCGTACTGGTGGCCGGATACGAAATCGCCGAACGGGCTCCCGTTCATTCGCCGAGACGGCGAGCGCAATCCTGAAGCGTCTAAAATTCCTGACCGCGACACGCTGGCGATGACCGCGCACGCGGCGTACACGTTGAGCCTCGCGTACTACCTCACGGGTCGTGATGAATATGGAGCGCGCGCGGCCCTGCTGCTGCGAACATGGTTCCTCGACCCGAAGACCCGCATGAACCCGAACATGAATCATGGCCAGTACATTCGTGGGCGTGATGAAGGTCGCGGGGCGGGGCTGATTGAGTCGCGGCACTTCGTGTCTGTAATCGAAGCGCTGGCGCTGCTCGAGGGCTCAAAGCACTGGAGCGCTGCGGACCAGCAGGCGATGAAGAAGTGGTTCGGCGAGTATTTCGAATGGCTGCGTACCTCAAAGAACGGACGCCAGGAAGCGAAAGCCGGCAATAACCATGGCAACTGGTTCGAGGCGCAATACCTCGCAATCGCGCTCTTTCTCGACCGTAAGCAGGATGTCGAAGAGAGCGTGCAGCGAGCACGGAAGCGGATTGCTGCGCAGATCGAGCCGGACGGCCGTCAGCCGCGGGAATTGCAGCGAACGAAGGCGCTGCAATACAGCACGTTCAACCTGCTTGCGCTGACGCATATTGCGCGTCTTGCCGAAAAAGCCGAAGCCGACCTTTGGAATTTCAGCACGCCGGATGGGCGCTCGATTCGAAAGGCGCTTGATTGGCTGCTTCCCTTCGTACTTGGAACATCGAAGTTCGAATACCGGCAGATCAAACCCTACAATCCGGATGAACTGGTACCCGTCCTGCAATGGGCCACCGTGAAGTACAAGGACGCGAAGTATGCGGAAGCCGCAAAACAACTGGCTCCGGGAGCGTCAACCATCGACATTCTGCTGTTAGCGCAGATGAACTCAAGGAAGGTCCCTGGCGAATAGTAGAGGGCTGCGTCCCACGATATGGAACGTTGTCTCGCGCGGCTGATCCTGGCCGCGCATTTATTTTTCGCGGGAACACTCTCGCGAAAATGCAGGAATAACGCGGTTCTATTGCGTCTGCGGATCCGGGAAGAAGAATTGTCACCCGAACACGTGATGAGAATCACTTGCCGCCCTTTTCGCCGGAGACATAGTATGCGGCGCATTCTGAGACGGCATGCCAAATACTGAAACGCAGAACGGTGTGTACAAGGTTCAGGTGATGGATCGCGCGGTGGCGATTCTCGACGTCCTGGCCGCGAACGGCAGCGAGCTGAGCCTCGGCGATCTGACCGAAGCGCTCCAACTTCACAAGAGCACTGTTCACCGGCTGCTGATGGTGCTCGAAAGCTACCGCTTCGTGGACAAGAATCCGCTGACCGGGCGCTACCGTCTCGGCATGCGGCTATTCGAACTGGGCAGCAAGGCCGTGGCCAACCTCAACCTGCGCGATCGCGCAAGGTTGAAGCTTGAGCGGTTGGCATTCGAGACGAACGAGACGGTTCACCTCTGCGTGATGGATCACGGGGAGATGCTGTACCTCGACAAAGTCGAGCCGCAGCGCAGCGTGCGATTGGCTTCCAGTGTCGGCCGCCGGATCTCGGCGCACTGCTCAGGCGTCGGCAAGGCGATGCTCGCGTACATGGAAGAGGGAAAGGTCCGCGAAATCCTCCGCAAGAGCGGGCTGCCGTCCATCACGAAAAACACCATTACCACTCCGGCAGTGCTCAGGGTCGAACTGCAAAAGATCCACGAGCGCGGATATGCCGTTGACAACGAAGAGAACGAAGAAGGCGTGCGTTGCATTGCGGCGCCAATCTTCGACTACAGCGGCCAGGCGGTTGCGGCGGTGAGTATCTCGGGCCCGACGTTCCGGTTGGGACAAAGCCAAGTGCCGTCCCTGGCGAAGATCGTGCTGGGCATCGCCGCCGAGATTTCGCAGGAACTGGGCGCGCCGGCGCAATCGCGGGCAGCAGCACGATAGTCAGAGCGCGGAGTCAGCGCTTCTATTTTTCGGCCAGAAGAGAGTTGAGACGTTATCTCACATTGTGAGATGAGTCCGGAGAGCTACGTGAGCACGCAGGCAGAAGCGACGAAACAGCAGCTTGACAACAAAAGCCGCCCGGAATTCAAGGTGCGCGGGTTGCGGTGGTGGATCGTAGGACTGGTCTCGGTCGCCACGCTGATCAACTACCTCGACCGCCTGACGATTTCGGTCCTCGCGCCTGTGATTCGAGAGGATTTAAACCTCACGAACCTCGAATACGCCAGCATCGGGACGATTTTTCTTCTCGCCTACACCATCAGCCAGAGCATTTCCGGCAAGTTGTTCGACCGCATCGGCACGCGGATCGGCTTCACGGTCTCGATCGTGATCTGGTCGTTTGCCGCGATGGCGCACGCGCTCGCTCGTGGCCTCGGCAGCCTGAGCTTCTTCCGCTTCCTGCTCGGACTCGGCGAAGCAGGAAACTGGCCCGGTGCGGCGAAGGCGGTGGCCGAGTGGTTCCCGATCCGCGAGCGCGCGATGGGATTGGCCATCTTCAACAGCGGCGCGGCCATGGGATCGGTCTTTGCGCCGCCGATCATCGTCTTTCTACAGCTCACCTACGGCTGGAAAGCCACATTCGTCATCACGGGCGCGATCGGTTTTGTTTGGCTTGCCGGCTGGCTTGCCCTGTATCGCCAGCCTGAGGAGCACCCGTGGCTGACGAAAGACGAACTGCACCTCATTCGCGAAGGGCAGAAGGTGGATGGCGTCACGGACTCAAGAACGGCTCCGGGATGGACGCAGTTGCTGCGCTACCGGCAGGTATGGGCGGTGGTGATTGCCAGGCTGATGGTCGATCCCGTCTGGTGGCTGTTCATCTTCTGGCTACCTGAATACCTGAACAAGGCGCGTGGTTTCAGCCTGAAAGAGATCGGGATGTTCGCATGGGCGCCATATGCGTGTGCGAGCGCCGGGAGTTTGTTCGGCGGCTGGCTGGCCGGCGCACTGATCAAGCGCGGATGGAGTGTGAACCGCGCGCGCAAGTCCGTCATTGTCTTCGCCGCCATGCTCATGCCCGCCGGGATCATCGCGGTCCGAGCAGAAGACCCCTACGTTGCGGTTGGCCTGATCGGGCTCGTGCTGTTCGGGTTCCAGGTGTGGATCAACAACGTGCAGACACTGCCGAGCGACTTCTTCCCGTCGAGCGCCGTTGCGTCCGTCGCAGGGATGGGCGGGACGGGCGCCGGTATCGGCAGCATGATCTTCACGCTTTCGACCGGGTGGATGGTCGATCACTTTTCGTACACGCCGGTGCTGACGATCGCGGGCCTGTTGGCGCCGGTGGGAACAGTTCTCCTGTTCATGCTCGCCGGACGAATCCAGCGAGTGCCACTCGAGCCCGCGATGAACGTTTCAACACAGAAGTGAGGAGCTGCAATCGATGGTTGATCTGAAGGGAAAAGTTGCAGTCGTTGCCGGCGGTGCACGCGACATCGGAAGAGCCGTTTCACTGGAACTTGCGCGTGCGGGCGCCGACATTGCTTTCTGCTATCCGCCGCATGAGAACCAGGAAGAAGCGAAGCAGACCGAAGCCGAAGCGAAGAAACTCGGGCGCAAGGTGCTTGCCATTCCGGTGAACGGAATGAGCACGGCCGAAGTGAATGCGTTCATCGCCGACGTGGGTGAGACCTTCGGACGCGTGGATGTGCTGGTCAACGTCGTCGGCGGTCTCTGCGGACGAAAGAAGCTGGAAGAGATGGACGAAGCGTTCTGGGATTTCGTGATCGACCTGAATCTGAAGTCCACCTGGCGCATGACGAAGGCCGTCCTTCCGCTGCTTCCGGACGGCGCCGCCATCGTGAACTTCGCTTCCCAGGCCGGCCGCGACGGCGGCGGTCCCGGGTCGCTTGCTTACGCGACCGCGAAGGGCGGCGTAATGACCTTCACGCGAGGTCTCGCCAAGGAACTTGGGCCACGCAAGATTCGGGTCAATGCAGTCACTCCGGGGATGATCGACACGACATTCCACAACACATTCACGAAGCCGGAAGTGCGCCAGAAAGTCGCGTCCATGACGCCCCTCGGGCGAGAGGGCGAGGCATGCGAAGTTGCAAAGCTGGTCGCATACCTGGCTTCCGACGAGGCGTCGTTCGTGAACGGCGCGAACGTCGACATCAATGGTGGCGTGCTCTTCTCGTAAGGACGCCGCGAAGCTGTGAACTTGTAGCTATCAAAATCTCAACAGGAGTCAAGTATGCAGATGAACCGCTCACGTCACGCAACGCTGATCGGGCTGCTCATTGTCCTGGTGTTGGCCACCCCGCTAGTCATTGCACAGTCGTTCCAGGGAACGCTGGTGGGGCAAGTTCTGGATGCGAGCGGCGCGACTGTACCTGGTGCCAACATCACCGTCACCCACGAGGGGACTGGGCGCACCCAAACGGCGACCACGATCAGCGACGGCACCTTTGCCGTCCCACAGCTTGTGCCCGGCAGCTATACGGTAACCGCCAAGGCACAGGGTTTCGCGGTTTCCACGCGCAAGGGTCTTGTCCTCCAGACGGGGCAAACTGCGCGTGTGGAGCTGAGGCTGAATGTAACCGCAAAAGCGGAAGTCATTGAAGTGTCGGCGACCGCGCCCACGGTCAACACCGACACCTCCAGCAAAGGCGAGGTCGTCACCAGCGTGCAAGTCGCAGACTTGCCGCTGAACGGACGCAACTTCAACGATCTCGCGATTCTCGTGGCCGGCGTGTATCCACGCCCGTCCGGAGACGATCAGGGCGAGGGCCTTGCCACCGCAGGCGCCCGAACGGATTCCACAAACTATACCCTGGATGGCGTGGCGAACCGCTCCGACCGGAACGGGGCTGTTGGCGTGAACACCTCCCTCGATTCCATCCGCGAGTTCAACGTGTCCACCTCAACGTATTCGGCGGAGTTTGGACGCACCGCAGGTGCGCAAGTGAGCGTCGTGTCCAAGTCCGGCTCAAACAGTTTCCACGGGAGCTTGTTTGAGTATCACCGTAATAGCGTCTTCGATGCCGCAAACTTCTTTTCTGGGGAGAAGCAGCTGCTAAGGAACCAATACGGCGGCACCGTTGGCGGCCCGATCAAGCGAAATAAGACGTTCTTCTTCGGCAGCTACGAAGGCACGCGTGAACATCGTTCCGCGGCGGCATTGAATTCAGCGCCGCTGGCGGCATGGCTGCAAGGTGACTTCAGCCAGATGAGGGGACCCGGCAGTGACGGGATCCTCGGCAACTCTAACGATACGAACCGAGTGCTGGAGCCGTTCTTCAACACCGCAACGAACCGCTGGGAAAGACGGGAGTTCCCGAATTGTTCCACGGCCAACACGTCGGGGTGTAACAGGATTCCGCAGTCGCGGATCAACCCAATCTCCGCGCAGATACTGCCCTTCTATCCTGCGGCAAACAGCGGTGGCGCAACTTCGACCGCATACCAGGCGACCGGGATGTACGTAACGAACGCGGACCAGTACCTGGTTAAACTCGACCACACTTTCTCTCCCTCCAACAACGCGTATGTCCGCTGGGCGAGGCAAACGAAGAAGGGATACGATCCGTTCCCCTCTCTACGCAACTTCTACCCAAACATGGGACGCGATCTCGACAACCGTTGGGATTCGTTGGGTGTAAGCGATACACACCTGCTCACCCCAACCACGATCAACGAATTCCGGTTTGGCGTGTATGACCAGCACACACAAAATCTCGGCGAACATCGGGATGTGGATTGGATCGAACGGCTGGGCATCAGCGGCCTGAACCCTGGCGAGTCGATGCAGGGTTTCCCGGCGATACGCGTGGATGGCTTCTCGGAGCAGGGCGACCGCCCGAACGATCCGTTCGCATATACGCTCCGCAACTATCAATTCACAGACACGCTGACGATGGTGCGCGGCCGCCATCAGTTTAGGGTAGGCGCAGACATCATTCGTTCGCAATATAACGAAGCTGACGTCCGCAACATCCGCGGCGACTTCCGGTTCCGTGGATACTTCAGCAACCCTGCCGGCAAGACGTCGAGCGGAATGTACTCGTTTGCCGACTTCCTGCTCGGCATGCCTGACAGCACGCAACGGCAGCTTGGCGCCGATCCCGCCCGGTTGCATGGCTGGCAAGTTGCCTTCTTTGCGCAGGACGACTTCCGCGTGAACCCATGGCTGACGCTGAATCTCGGACTGCGCTACGAGTTGCAGACACCGCTCAACGAGGAAAACAACCGGCTCGGCAACTTCATGCCGGACACCGGAACTGTGCTTCTCGCCGAAGACGGCGACCTGCTGAAGACCCGCAAGAACAACTTTGCGCCGCGCGTCGGATTCGCGCTCCGTCCGTTCGGAGATGACAAGACCGTCATCCGCGGTGGAGCAGGCATATTCTTCAGCCTTGAAACCTTCAACGTGACTCGTCAACAGCTGGCGGTTACTTATCCCTTCATCGAGCGACAGCAGTTTAGCCGCCAGGCGAACTGGGGGCTGATCACCTTCCAGAATCCCTTCCCGGAAGCCATCGCACAGATGCAGGGTGTGAACACCCCGTTCGGCGCATCGTATGAAAATCACACGCCGACCATCACCCAGTACAACCTCACCTTGGAGCGCGAACTGATCCCCGATCTGACGCTTGAAATGGGTTACATCGGATCGGCAGGCCGCCACCTCGGCCGTAGATACAACATCAATATGCCGCTCCCGACCGGGCAGGTTACCCAGACTGGCGCTACCTATACGCCTGTAACGGCTCGCCGTTGGACGACCTTGGGAGACATCCAGTACCAGGAACAGCAGGCGTCCTCCGGGTACAACGCATTTCAGGCATCCCTGCGCCGCCGTAATCGGAACGGCCTGACGCTGCTGGCGTCGTATACGTGGTCGCGCTCGATCGACGACGCATCGTCCACCAACAACTCAACCACTGGCACCCAGAAAGTCCCGCAGAACATCAGCGACTTCAAGGCTGAACGGGGGCTCTCGGATTTCCACCGTAAACACCAGTTCACGGCGTCAGTGAATTACGAATTGCCGTTCGGCAGAGGCAAGCGATTCCTGAACACGTCCAATGCATTTACGAACGGAGTGTTGGGCAACTGGCAGATCAACGCGATTGCGTCGATGCTTTCGGGCAGGCCGTTTACCCCGCAGTACAACTCGGCTGACGTCACTTCGCAGCGTCCGGATCTCGTCGGTGATCCCTACGCCAACATCCCCGAAGGTCTGTTCTTCAACCCGGCGGCGTTCGCCCGACCGGTCGCCAGTCCAACCGAACCGGATTTGTTTGGAAATGCGGGCCGCAACATTCTGATCGGTCCCACTTTCAAGAACCTGGACATCTCGATGATGAAGACATTCCCGGTCACCGAGGGGGTCAAGGTGCAGTTCCGCGCTGAAGCCTTCAATATCCTCAATCATCCGAACTTCCAGCTTCCTACGTTCTTGTTGGACAACAGCCTGGTAGGACGGGTGACATCGACAGCGAACGAAGGCCGCGAAATGCAGTTCGCATTGAGGATCATGTTCTAACCCGGTCAATCACCAGTGGAAGGCCGTTCCTCCTGCGGCCTTCCACTTCTTCAACAAGAGCTGAAAATGAGAACCATTCTTCAAGTCGTCGCCTGCGGTATGTTGCTGCTCGCCGGTTGCTCGGGTCAGGATGCGCGAGAGGCGCTGGGTCCACGGGACGGAAACGTAACGACAGCGGGCCACCCGCTGACCGAGCTGATGAAGTCTCGGACGTTCGCGCTCAAACCCGAGCTTCGATCCGTGCACCCCCGCGTGTATTTCACGGACGCCGAGTTGCAGGTGCTGCGGGAACGTTCGCGCACCACGCACCGTGTGCTGTGGGGGCAGGTCGTGCAGAACGTTCGGGCATTGAAGAATGATCCGCCACCTCCGCCAGCGGAGACACGTCGAGCGCAGAATGAGGTCGGTATCGCGATCGCCGAGGCGGCCCTCGTCTATCGCATCGAGAACGATCCCAAATTTCTCGCAGCGGCAAAGAAGTACATGGACGCGGCCGTCAGTTATGACATCTGGGGTTATTCGTACAACAAACCGAACGTGGACCTGGCGGCGGGGCACCTGCTGTACGGCATGGGAATGGGTTACGACCTGCTCTACCAGGACCTGACCGACGAGGAGCGTCTTCGTTACCGTCGGAAGATTGCGCGCCAGGCGCAGTTGCTGGCCGATCACTACGCACCCAGGCCCGGACGCAGTTATTCGTACAGCCAGAACCACGTCTTCATTCCAATGGCGGGACTCGCCGTTGCGGCGTATGCCGTGTACGACGAAGTGCCGGCTGCACCCCAATGGGCGGCGCTGGCGCGCGCTATTTACGATCGCGTGCTCGCGACGTACTCGCCGGACGGCTACTACTACGAGGGTTTCGAGTACTGGGTGTTCTCGACGCCATGGATCATTCATTACCTCGACGCTCACCTGCACGCGACCGGCGAAGACCTCTACAACCAGCCAGGCCTGAGGAACGCCCACTTGTATTTGGCCCACACGATGGCGCCCGGAGGCCAGACCTTCTTCGACTTCGGCGATGCTTTCGAAGGGCCGCGAACGCGCGCCGGAATTGGCGATGAATACGAGCGTTCGCATCCGGGCGGACGCCTCCACAGCAACTACAACCTGCTGTATCGGCTGGCGGCAAAGTATCGCAGCGCCGACGTGCAGACCGTCGCCGAGTGGATGCGAAAGCTGAGCCACGTGAATGCCGAGGACTTCTGGACATTGGCGTGGCAGGACACCGGCATCGCCGCGAGAGAGATGGACGCGCTCCAACCGTGGCACCACTTCGCAGATCATGACGTGTTCTGCTGGCGCACGGCGTGGACTGAAACTGCGAAAGCATTTGCGTTTAAAGCGGGCCCTCCGGAAGGGCACCACACGACGGCTCTCCTGCGCGCATTTCCGGATTGGCACCTTTCCGCCGGCCACGCGCACCCCGACGCGAACAGCTTCATCTACTTCGACGGCCCCTCGTGCGTAACGGGAGACTCCGGCTATGCCGGCGTGCCCATGGCGGAGCACCACAACACGCTGCTCGTCGATGGCAGGGGGCAGGCACTAGAGGGGCGTGGACACGATCCGTGGGACGGCTTCTCCTACGACGCGCTGAACACCGTGCGCATCGAGAGTGCGACGGCAGGGAACACTGGTTTCACGGTAACCGGTGAGGCAGCCGGAACGTACGCGCCCGAGCTCGGGCTAACGCGCTTCCGGCGCACGCTGAGGTTCGACGGACAAAAATTAACTGTTGTAGATGATGTCGTCGCCTCAACACCCCGGACGTTCACGCAAGTGCTGCACGCGGACGTGAAGGTAGAGCCGGTCAGCGCGAACACCTTCGTGTTCAGCAGCACCGCAGCGAAGTCCAACCTTACCGTCACGGCACCACAGGGGGCAAAGCTGGAAATCCTGCCCAACAACGTCACCGCGCCGGGACCGCCGGGTTCGGTGGACAAGGGCGAGGGTCAAGTCCGCGGCGAAAAATTGCACGTCACTACGGCGGCTCCGGCCAAAGCCGTGCGTTTCGAGTTCACTTTCCAAGGCGAGCCGTTACGGGCTAGACAATGAACACTCTACAGATCAGACCGAAATCGGAATGCAAATGGGACCTGGTTTCGCTCGGTGAGGTCATGCTGCGCCTCGATCCGGGCGACGAGCGGATCTCTACGACGCGGAACTTCCGCGTGTGGGAGGGCGGGGGCGAATACAACGTCGCGCGCGGACTGAAGCGCTGCTTCGGCATGGACTCGGCGATCGTCACCGCACTGGTGGACAACGCCGTCGGCAGACTCGTACAGGACCTCATCTACCAGGGCGGTGTCGATCAGTCGCATGTTCGATGGGTAGAGTCCGACGGCGTGGGCCGCACCGTTCGCAACGGCCTGAACTTCACTGAGCGCGGCTTCGGAGTACGCGCGGCGCTGGGTTGTTCGGATCGCGGGCACACGGCGGTTTCGCAACTTAAGCCAGGCGACATCGATTGGGCGAGCATCTTCGGGCGGGAAGGTGTTCGCTGGTTCCATACCGGAGGCATCTTCAGCGCGCTCAGCGACACCGCCCCGCTCGTTGCCCGCGAAGCTATGGAAGCGGCGAAGAAACACGGCGTCATCATCTCGTACGACTTGAACTATCGTGAATCACTGTGGAAGGCGATCGGGGGCAAGCAGCGGGCGCGCGAAGTGAATCGCGAACTTGCAAAGTACGTGGACGTGATGATCGGGAACGAAGAGGACTTCACCGCGGCGCTGGGATTCGAAGTGGCCGGACTGGACGAGAATTGCTCGAAGCTCGACGTCGGCAACTTCAAGAAGATGATCGAAGCGGCAGTGAAGCAGTATCCGAACTTCAAGGTTGTTGCGACGACGCTGCGGAATGTGAAGACTGCGGGCATCAACGACTGGGGCGCGATCTGCTATACGGGCGGCAATTTCTTCCAGGCGCAGACGCGCGAGAACCTGCAGATCTTCGACCGCGTAGGCGGCGGCGATTCGTTCGCATCGGGACTGATTTACGGGTTCCTTACGGATCATGAGCCGCAGTGGGCCGTTGAATGCGGCGCCGCGCACGGTGCGCTCGCCATGACCACGCCGGGCGACACCACGATGGCCTCGCTGAAGGAAGTAACGCAGTTGATGCGCGGTGTTGGAGCGCGAATCGCGCGCTAGAGACAGGGGACCCTATGAACAGGGATGAGGTGAGACGTCGAATCGTAGAGATAGGCATCGTGCCGGTGGTGCGCGCAGCATCTCCCAAGGAGGCGCTGCTCGGGGCCGACGCGGTCTGCGCCGGCGGAGTGCCTATCGTCGAGGTGACGATGACCGTCCCCGGCGCGCTGGAGGTAATAGCGCAACTGGCGGATCGCGGGGGAAAGGACGTGCTCATCGGCGCGGGTACGGTTACGGACGTTGACACTGCGCGCAGATGCCTGGAGGCCGGTGCGCAATTCATTGTCAGCCCGGGATTCGATGCTGCAACCGTCGCCTTCGTCACCGGCAAGTCAAAGGTGATGATGCCCGGCGCACTGACTCCGACCGAAGTGATGACCGCGTGGAAGTCGGGCGCGGATTTCGTGAAGGTATTTCCGTGTGGGACGGTGGGCGGCGCAAGCTATATCAAGGCGCTGCGCGGGCCGTTCCCTTACATTCCGATGATTCCGACCGGCGGCGTCAACCTGAACACCGCAGCCGACTTTCTGCGTACCGGCGCCAAGGCGCTGGGAATCGGAGGCGAACTCGTAGCCGCCGAAGCCCTGAAGTCAGGCGATGTCGCAAACATCACGAAGCTGGCTCGGCAGTTCAGACAGATTGTGACCGAGACGCGCGAAGCGGCACTCGCGGCAGCGAAGTAGGCCCATGCGCCTTCCTCTACTCGCGATCACGTTCCTGGCTGGCACGCTGCTTGGTCAGTCCGCTCCGGTCGCTCCGAAAGAATTCCGCGACATCACGTATCTCACTGCCAGCGGCCAGGAGCAGAAGCTGGATGTCTTTCAGCACCCCGGCGCGAAAGCGCCCGTGATCGTGTATTTTCACGGTGGAGCATGGTGGAAAGGCCAGCGTCCTGCGAGTTGGCATGGTTTCCGTGAGCTCCTGGAAATAGGATTTTCGGTGGTCTCCGCCGACTATCGCCTGGCGGGTGTTGCGCCTGCCCC
>Ga0196971_1001243_pt1 | contig 12125 bp, 11 predicted proteins | sample S1v_1013CmetaG_FD_148660 | JGI IMG/M metagenome (GOLD analysis project Ga0196971, IMG submission 148660) | Soil microbial communities from Anza Borrego desert, Southern California, United States - S1+v_10-13C | ecosystem: Environmental > Terrestrial > Soil > Desert | place: USA: California... | reverse complement strand
CCCTCATCACAGGCGCCGATCACGCGCTCCCGGAGATCGATCGAATAGGCTTTCGCCATCACCGCTCCTCATTTCGCAAATACTCATCAGACCGCTTCCCGATCCCTTGGTTTCCTTTCACTAGATATGAAAATGCTCTAGACCGATCCTATCGACAGCAAAACTCATCGGCGCGGAAGATCGTTAATTTCCCCTCGCATTTTCCTTGCATCGGTGCGGGATCGGCGGCTCTTGTCGACATTTCGCGACCAGCGGCGGTGAATGGGTTCCTCCGTGGCGGTTTTGGATTGCTCAACCTCGATCCCCATTTTCGTCCGCAGCAGGGCCAGTTCGCGATTGGTCGCGTCAAGCTTTTCTCCAAGCTCGTGTATCAACTGATTGAGTTGTTCGAAATGGATCTGGAAATAGCGCGCCGACGGGAACGCCGGAACGTCCTGCGTTTCCGAGGGCATGGCCGGATCGTCTCCCTGCCGCCTGAGTCTCATCCCGTTCTCCTCTTGCTCATGAAATCAAAGCCCTATAGATAAGACGAATGAGTCGGTGAAAACCCCCATCGGCTACGGGAAATATTTTTCGTGATCGGAAACGCGCTTGTGCCCAACCCCGCTCTTTTGGCGTTGCGCCCGCCGTTTCTGGAGCCAGCGGATGACGCCGGTGACGTAAAGCACCGGGCAGGCGAGACCGGTGAGAAATACCAAAATACGGCCGGGCCAGCCGAAGACTTTCCCGGAATGCAGCGGCCATTGCCACTGCATGAATACATCGCCGCCGCTGCCGTGGGCGGGATCTCGCACCTGCAGGAGTTCGCCGTTGCGCCGGTCGAGCACCAGGCAGCGGGAGTCGAGCACATAAGGGCGCAATTCGGGAACGTCCCGGTAGCAGGCGGTGAAGAGGCCCCTATCGCCAGGGGAAAACGAATAGAACTGCGGCACGCCGCCCGGGTACTCCGACCGCGCCAAAGCGGCGTCCAAATTGATTGAAGGCGCGCCCGGTGCTGGATCGGTCGATGCCACGGGTTCGGGCGTCAGGGGCGAAAAGCGCTCCACCATCCAGCGAAACTGCTCCGGAAGATTGAAGTAAAGCCCCGATATCAGCAGCGCCAGAAGTACGATCAAGGTGTAAAACCCCGAGGTCTGGTGCAGGTCGTGGTTGAAGCGCACGGCGCTGGCGCGGCGCTTGATGGTGAGCACCCGCCGCCATTTGCCGTCCAAGGGCCACCAGAGAATGAGGCCGGTGAGGACCGAAATTATCAGCGGCACAGCCATCGCACCCACCAGGATGACACCGAAATCCATCAGCAGCAGAGCGTAGTGAAGCTTGAAGAAAAAGCCGATGAAGCAATGCCTGAGCGGATTCCAGGCATGATAGAAGACGCGCCGATCTACCACCTCTGCCGTATAGGGATTCACGGCGACGTTGAGGGAAACCGCTTTCTCCGGCGCCGGTGTCGGTGTCTGTTGCGGGTAGTAGAAGCCGAACACGTAATTCATGCCCGCATCGCCCGGCGCATCGACCCAGCTTGATTCCCAGCCCGGCGATGTGACCCTCTCGACTGCGGCGAGAATCTCGTCCAAGGGTTTGCGTATGGCTTTGAGTGGAATCGATGCCCTATATAGGCCGGGGTTCAAAGCCTCGTCGATTTCATGCCAGAACACCAGCACCGAGCCGGTGAGTCCGATCACCGCCATGAAAAGCCCAAGTCCGAGTCCAAGCCAGAGATGAACTTCAAGCCACAGCTTGCGCCGAGCCTGGAGGCGGCTCAGCCGGCGATTTCTTTCGCTATCGAGAATCTCTGGATTGGCAAGGGGTTTGACGATTCGACTCATGTTCCGGTCCTGTTTTCCGTTTCGCACGGGTTTCCCTTTAAGACGAACGAGACGGGACATTCCTCATAGCTACGCTGGCTCAGTATTCCAGCCGCAACGATCCTAATACGGTCAATGGTTCGCCGACGGTGATACCGGCCTGCGGAGCGCCGTCCAAAGTGTTGGCTGCCTTGAAATAGGTCTTGTCCAGAATATTGTTGACATTGATTTGCGCCGTCAGTCGCGTCGGGCCGACGTCGAAGCGATAGGCGGCCATGGCGTCCCAACGGACGTAACCCGGCAACTGGAAGGTGTTCTCGTTGTCTCCTTCCCGTTGGCCGGCGACAAAAGCGCCCGTACCGAATGTCAAGCCCCTGACGGATTCGAACGGGAGATCGTATTTGAACCAGAGGCTGCCGGAATGCTCCGGAACGTTGGAAAGCCGATTGCCTTGGTTGTCCGGGGACTGGTCGTCCCGTTTGATGCGCGCATCGGTGAACGCATAGGTGCCGATGACGCTCAAATCCTCGGTGATCTTACCGCTGACGTCCAGCTCGATGCCCTCGCTACGAGCCTGGCTTGCAGTCCGGAAGAAGGTATTGTCGGCCGAATTAGCCACATCGACCGCCTGGATATTGTCTTTGGCGAGGTGGTAATACGCCAGGCTGGCGATGAGCCGGCCGTCCCAAAACTCCGTCTTGGTTCCGATCTCGTACTGCGTGGCGGTTTCCGGAGTGAGAACTTCACCGGTGAAGGAACGACCCAGGTTGCTGCCGATGGATTCCACGAAGTTTCCGTATACGGACAGCCACTGCCACGGACGGTAGAGAATGCCGACACGGGGACTGAAAAATTGAGTCTCCAAGGCATCGAACTGGTTCTGGGTAAAGAACAAGTGGTTCCAGCGATTGGTGTTCTTCTGATGAATCCAGTCGTAGCGTCCGCCGCCCAGAATGTGCAATTGATCGAACAGGGTGATCTGATCCTGAAAATAAAGCCCGTACCATTCTTCCAGGGACGCCGTGTCGTAATTGAAGCTCTCCCGTGACGGAAAGCGATGGGTGTCTAAATTGAACGCGGAATTTCCCCGCGGGTTGAACGGATCGAAGCCATCTATGCTGGGAGGCCAGGGCAAACAGTTGCCGGTCTGCCCGGGACCGACGCAGCCTTCGCCGAGTTCCTGATGCCGGTAATAATCGCCGCCGAGCAGAAGACTGTGCTTGACGCCGAAGGTTTCGAATTTACCCGTGAGATCCAGGCTGGTCGCGTAGGTTTTACGCGGATTGTCGACCTGCCAAAGGCCCCGGTGGTATTCGTCGTTGCCGAAATCGACGACCGGTCGATAGCTTTCCCGGAAATCCCGATCATCGTAGAGAAAGGCATGTTTCAGCGCCCAGTCGTCGTTGAAGGCATGCGACCAGTTGAAGTCGAGCAATACTCCTTCTTGCCGTGTGAAATCACCCCGGTCGCCCATGAACTGGCTGCGCGGCACCTTGGCCGGGCGATCGCCGTTGGCGACAATGCCGGCGTCGATGACGGAGTTGTCATGGGTGTACTCCAGCGCCAGATTGAGCCGGGTTCGTTCTCCCAATTTCCAACTCACCGACGGGGTGAAGAACAACCGCTCCTGGCCCACCAAGTCGCGGAAAGAATCCGCATTGAGATAGGCCAGATTGACGCGATAGCTGAGATCGTCCGTCAATGGTCCGGTCGCATCGACGGTCGTCCGATAAAAGTCGTACGAACCGAACTGCTGCTGCAGGGCGTAATACGGCTGATCCTGCGGCTGTTTGGTCACCAGGTTCACCATGCCGCCGGGCTGGATACGGCCGTACAGGACGGAGGACGGCCCCTTCAGCACCTCGATTTGTTGCAAGTGCGCCGTTTCGAACGTGGTCCGCGGCAAGCGCACACCGTTACGGTAAGTCTGGGTATCCGTGGTGAACCCTCGGATGGTGAAGTTTTCGCGTAGATCGCCAAAACTGAAGTTCTTCTGCACCCCGCTTACGTTTTTGATGGCGTCCTCCACCTTGACCACTTGCTGATCCTCCATCACCGCCCGCGGCACCGCCTGGATCGACACCGGCGTCTCCATGATCGGCGTATCGGTCTTGGTGGCGGATGATGTGCGGGTTACGGCATAGCTGCGGCGATCTTCCTCCGCCGAATCGGTAACGGATACCGAATCCAGGGCGAGGCTGGCCTCTTTCGAAGACTTCGAGTTCTCCTTTACCGCCACCAGCGTCTTATCCACCCATTCGTGGCGCAGCCCGTTTTGGGCGAGCACGCGCTTCAGCGCTTCGTCGGAGGTCATTCGTCCGCGCACGGCCGGGGTCTTGAGTCCCTGCACGGCGGCGTCGGCGTACATGAGTTTGACCCCGGACGTCTTGGCGACGCCATCCAAGGCGGTGGACAGCGATTGGGCAGGCAAATCGAAATCGAAGGTGTTGCCGCCCGCCGCGGCGTTGCTTCCGGTTCCGGCGAATATCAGCGCCAGAGTGGGCAAGTTCAGCCGGGTATTTCCCCAATGTGCCGCGTTGCGAACGGGGCGGTCGCTATGGACCATGATCGTCTCCTTTTTTGTTATGGGTGCTGCGACGGTTGATCGTCTTCAATACCCATTAACGAAGGAGAACGGGAAAACCGGACATTTTTTTGTTGAACGTGGAATGTGTTACTTCCCCTTGGCCCGCCGCAACACGATCAAGCTATCGCTCGAACGCTCCGCCCGAACCGGCAGAATCTTCCCGACGGCGTTGAGAAAAGGATCGAGATCGCCGACGTCGAAGGTGCCGCTCAGGATTTCCCGACCGACGGCAGGCTCGGCGAAGACGAAGCGCACCGGATGATAGCGTTCCAGTTCGGCGGCAACCTCGGCCAGCGGCGTATGCTTGAAGACGAGGCGGCCCTGAGTCCACGCTTCGATTTGCTCCGCGTCCGCCCGTTCTTTGGGGCCTAATCCTGTGGTTTCACGGTAAACGCTACGGTCGCCGGCCTTTAACCGCTCGGTTTTCATGTCGCGCTCGTCTTCCAGCTCGACCTCGCCCTCCAATACGGCTATCGCGATGTTTTCAGGCTGCTTCCGCACGTCGAAGCGAGTGCCGACATCGCGGATGCACAGCGGGCCGGTCTCGACGACGAACGGATGATCGGGATCGTGCGTCACGGTGAACAAGGCTTCGCCGGATTCCAATTCGACTTTACGGCTCCACCTCGACCAATGCACGGCGAGCCGGGTGGACGTGTTGAGCTCGACACGTGAGCCGTCGGCGAGCGTCACGCTGCGCCTTTCGCCCATGGCGGTGGCGTAATGGGTCGTTTCGGCGCGGAATTCATACCACCATCCGGCCGTCAGCAACCCCATCAGCAAGACGGACAAGGCAGCAAGCGGCAGGGCAGAGCGTTCGTGACGCGCGCTGCGAGCTTCGTCCAGGCCGGGCACGGGAATTCTCCGCAAATCGTCCATGCTCGCCCATACCCGTTCGGCCTCCGAATAAGCCGCCTGGTGCGTTTGGTGCTGCGGCCAGCCAGGCGGCGAATTCGGCGCGCTCCTCGTCGCTGCAACGCTCCGATTGCAGGCGCACGAACCACTCCATCGCCCGTTTCAGAATTCGGTCGTTGGAAGGACGAGGTTTGTTGAATCCGGGCATCAGCGGAAATCCCGGTCGAATTCGGGCAGCGGATTTTGCATGCGTCTGTGGCAATGGAGCATCGCCTTGACCAGGTGGCGTTGCACCGTCTTCTCGGAAATCCCCAGGCGCGCGGCGATTTCGCCATAGCTCAATTCGTCGATCTTCCGCAGCAGAAACACATGCCGGCACTTTTTCGGCAGCGACGCGATGGCGTCCAGCAGAATTTCACACTGTTGCCGGAGCATCGCCAGCTCATCGGGAGAGAGCTTGGGGCAGGTCAGATCGTCGATGAGCGAATCGGTGCTGACAAAGGTCTGCCGATTCTGCCGCAAATAATCGATGGCGAGGCGCTCGGCGGTGCGGAACAGGTAAGCCGGCAGGTTTTCAGCGTGCGCCAGAGCGTCCTTTCGCACCAGGCGGAGATAAGTCTCCTGGCTCAGATCCAGGGCGGTCTCCGGACACTGCACGCGGCGCATTAGAAATGCCACGATCGGTTTGCGGTAATCGCGGAAGAGCTGAAAGATCTGGTCGTGGGTGATCGAGGACATGAAAAGGGATTTCGGGCGGAGAGGGAGTTAAATCGCGGTCGTGTTAAATGTGATACCGGACTGCGAAAGCAAGCTCGATGCCACATCCCCGCCGTGTGACGTGATTGGGAAAATAATATTGTAGAAACAATGGTCTACCTAAAGTCGTTGGCTCGGGGCCGGGAGCGTTGCGACGCAAGGCGCAATCCGGGTGTGTCATTTGCCACAGTTGGAATCGGTGCCTTGCGGAACAGGCATTGCGGGTACGATCCACCCATTAACGGCCCTGTGTGAAATCGCTGATTAATCGAGCATATGCCGTAGTGAAGTGCTTGGATGACGTATAAAGTCCGCCATTCATGAGGATTGGGGCGATGGTGCAAATTTTGCCTCTCGTAGCTTTCTATTCAGCTTGAGGCCGCGCAAATGCACAACATGAGGATATATCCATGATTTCTAGATCCGTCAGCCGATCCGGGTTACAGCAAAATCTGCTTTTGACCATGCTATTGCTCGTCGGCATGATCGGGACCCCCTTGGCGCAGACCAAAGCAGCGGCTACGACACGCGGGTCGAACTCCCTGATTTTGAAAGCCGCGCGGGTATTCGACGGGGTCGATCTGAATCATGATTACACGGTGTTGATCGTCGACGGCAAAGTGGCGAGCCTGGGACCGTCCAAGCAGGTGCAGAGAAAAGAGGCGCCTATCATCGATCTCGGCGACGCCACTCTGCTTCCCGGCTTCATCGAGTTGCACGGTCATCTGGCCTTTCGGAACGTGCCGCGCGATACGGTGCTGCGCCATGGCGTAACCACCGTGCGCGATGTGGGCGGACCTTTATTGGCGCCCTCGGGTGGAGAAGGCAGCCTGCGTCTGTTAACGGCAGGCCCGATCATCACCGGTCCCGGCGGGTATCCCATCCCGGTATTCGGTAACTCCGGCCACGGACACGGCGATGTGGCGGCACCCGTCGAAACGCCCGAACAGGCGAGACAACTCGTGCAGAATCTGGTTGCCGGCGGTGCGGCCATCATCAAAATCGCGCTGGAACCCGGTGGCGAACCCGGCGCGTCCTGGAGCACGGGACATGCGGCTTCCATCCCGCCGCCCTGGCCGATGCCGTCGCTGGAAATCGCCCGGGCCGTGGTGGACGAGGCGCATCGATTGGGTAAGCAAGTGTCGGCTCATGTGGCCGAACCCAAAGGCGTGGCGCGAGCACTGGCCGCGGGTGTCGACGAGTGGGCTCATGTCCCCTGCGAGCCCATATCCGATAAATTGCTCGGCAAAGCCGTTCAACAAGGCGTCAGAATCCTCACCACCCTCGATACGCTTTCTCATTGTCCGGGTATCCGTCCGAACGTTTCCAAACTGGCAAGCCTGGGCGCCCATCTTTTCTACGGCGCCGAAATCGCTCATACCGAAATTCCCTGGGGCATCGACGCCGAGGAGCTCCATTTGATGGTGCATTTGACCGGGATGACGCCTCTGGACGTATTCCGCACCGCCACGTCCAAGGCAGGCGAGGTCTTGGGTCTCGCCCCGCTCGGAACCCTGAGTGCCGGTGCGCCGGCCGACCTCATCGCGGTCAGGGGTGACGCATTCAAAAACTTCAAACCTCTGGAATCCCCGGATTTGGTGATGTCCGGGGGGAGAATCATCGTTGATTACTTCACTCACTAAAACCGGCCCGTTACCCGCAACTCGCCGGAGTTTTGCGGTGTCCTTTTATTTGCCGTCAAGTCTGGACTTGACGGCCGTCGCTGCGGCCACCGGTACCCTGACGAGCCTCACCCGCCGCTGCGCGGGATCGGTCCAGGCCACGTAGATCCCATCGCCCGCCTGCGCCAGACTGAGATGACGGCTGGGCCAACGCGGGAATCCGCCGCGGTACAAGGTCGTATGTCCCTGTACGGTGCCGTCGCGCCGCACCCGTGCAATCCGCAGCTCTTCCTCGGGTCCCGCCCGTCCCCGCCAAGCCACGATAGCCGAACCATCCTCCCGGAGAAGCGCATCGACGTAGCCGTTGGCATCGGAGCTGAGCTCGACAGGGTTGCCGAAATGCACGCCCTGATCGACGGAAAATGCCGCCTTCACCCGCCCGACGCCATCTGCTGCGGTGAACCAGGCGACCAGGGTTTTCGCGCCCTGCGAGGCCACGGCCGGGCCGTGGCTGGGACAACCCTCGATGATCCATCGGTCGGCATGCACGATTCCGCTGGAGCTGACGCCACCCGCGTTCCAGCGCGCCAGGGCGATGTCCCGGACCTCGCCGGCGAGGTGGTCGCGGTAGGTCGTCAATAGTGTGTTCCCATTGGCTACCGTTCGGGTCTCGCAGCAGGAGCAGACATCGGCATTCACAGTCGTTTCGGCGCTCGCACGCCCATCGGCGCCGATTAGGGTGGCCATGAGCCGATAGCGGTCTGGATTCTTTTGCCGCTGGTCGGTCCAGACCAGGGCGAAGCCGCCGTTTTTCAGGGGGGCGGCCGATATCTGAGCGTCGTAGATACGGGCGGCGGCTGGGTAGGGGCGTAGCGGCTTGGTCCAGTGACGGCCACCATCCTTGGATAGGGAGACATGGATGTCGGCGGCGTAGCGATCCTGAGCCCGGTCCGGATGGGTCATCCAGACGGCGGCCAATGCGCCGTCCTTCAGTCCGATCACGAGCGGCGGCGCGGCGAACTTGTACCGGCCCGCGATGATGGTGCGAGGCGTGGACCAGCCTCCCCCGTCGCGAACGGCGAAACGGAACCGGCTCGAAGACTCATCGCCCTCCACCCAGCTCAGCAAAATCCGCCCTCGGTCGAGCTGGGTCAGGTGATGCTGACGGCTGCCCGGCGCCGCCGGCGTATCGATCTCCCGTACGAGCGCTTCCGATGCCATCGTGGAGGTTCCGGCGCACGAAGCGAGCCACAACAGCACGGCGCCTAAGCATGAAAAGAATGAATATCTCGGTTCCATCGTGATCTCCCAATAGTTTTGCGCTAAGCCGCCCGGTCAAGGCTCGGACGGCAAGACGGCGAGAAATTCTAAAACTCCACCCGCACCGAACCCAGCACCGTCAACGGCGCGCTAGGAACGACAGCGAGCCTCGGTGCTACATTCACGAACGGATCGGTCGATTCGTAATAGGCCTTGTCGAGCAGGTTGCGCAGGTTCAACTGTGCGGTCACACGGGACGGACCCGGCTTCCAGCGGTAAGCGGCGGCTGCGTCGAGCCGCACATAGCCGGGCATCTTGAACGTGTTTTGGTTGTCCCCATCGCGCTGACCCGCCGCGAATACCCCGATTCCCAGGGCAAATCCGTCGGAGGCATCGAAGCCGTTGACATCGTATTTGAACCAGAGGCTTCCGGAGTTGTAGGGGACGTTTGCCAGGCGGTTGCCCTCGATGCCGGAGTTGTCTTTGGTGATTTCGGCGTCCGTGTAGGCGTAGTTGCCGATCACGCTGACGTAGTCCGTGATCCGCCCTGAAACGTCCAGCTCCATGCCTTTGCTCCGCGCCGCGCCGATGGCGGAACGGTCGGTCGGGTCGGCCGTGCTGAGGTTAGGGGTGAGGATGTTCTTTTTATTGATGTTGTAGAAGGCTAGGGTTGCGGTCATCCTGCGGTCGAAGAATTCGGTCTTGACGCCGGCTTCGTACTGCTCGCCGGTTTCGGGCGCAAAATTCCCGGAACCCGCTCCGCTGTTGTTCGAGCCGAAGGATTCCGCCCAGTTGCCATAGACGCTCAGCCAGAACCAAGGCTGGTAGAGGATGCCCACCCGCGGGCTGAAGTCGTCATCCTTTCGGTTCCGCCGGGCGTCGTCCGCCTCGGCGAAGGAATTTTTCGAGTAGCCGCGTCCGGTTGTCGCCCAATCGTAGCGACCGCCGCCCAGAATGTGGAGTTTCTCCCAGAGCGTGATGTGATCCTGAAAGTAGACGCCGAACCATTGTTCCTCGGCCCGGGAATAAAGCGGGAACGCCAAGCGGTCCTTGTTGAACAAGCCGGCGTCGACACCGTAGCTCGGATTGAAGATATCGATGGCGAGCGCCGGATCGCCGGTAAAGTAATCGCCGCGGGCGTGATAGTCTTCGGAGTTCTGGTAGTAATCGAAGCCCACCAGGACTTCATGCTCGGTTTCCCACAGTTCCAGTTTTCCGGTGAGGTCCAGGTTGGTGGCGTAGGCCTCCTGGTCCAATCTCTGGTAGAACAGGTTGCGATCCAGGGTGCGGTTGTCGTCGCGCAGGGCCGATGCCCCCGTTCCGCAGAACGATTTGGCCGTCGGGTTGAAGGCTGGCGACTTGACCGGCTTTCAGCGACAGACGCTGGCGGACGGTGCTGGCCTCGACCACGCCCTCCAGCATCGCCACTTCGGTCTTCTCCTTCGATTGCCGGACGGTGAACGTCGTACCCACCGCTTTGGTTTCGCCTTCGCCGCTGGCGACCACAAACGGACGCGCCGTGTCTTTGGCTACTTCGAAAAAGGCTTCGCCGCGAAGCAACTCGATCCGCCGCACCGAATCCTCGAAACGGAGTGCCACGGCGCTGTCGGCGTTTAAGGTGGCACGGGAACCGTCGGGCAGCAGGACGGCCCGGATTTCGCCCTTGGCGGTCCGAAAATCGGCGCGCAGCGCGAAAATGGGGTCGAGGAAAACCAAGCCCGCGACCAGCGGCAAAAGACAGGCGAAAAACCAGGCTAACCGTAGCGGCTGCCGCGGACGTGCGGCGCTGCGGGAGCGGCTTTGCTCGGGGCAAGCTTCCGACGACGGCGATCGCGGTCTGAAGACCGCTTCCACAACGTTTCTCCGATTTATCTCCTGGGGCAGGGGAGACGAGCCGGGAAGCGGTTTGCCACGCAGCGGGTCCAGCCCCTCCCAGAGCGAAATCGCCCTTTGCCAAGCCGCCTCATGGTCCGGGCTCTGCGTCCGCCAGCGTTCGAGTCGCTGCGTCTCCGCTATCGTCGGTTGGCGAGTCTTCAGGCTGATCAGCCAGTCGAGCCCTCGTTCACCAGACGTTCAGGATCGTTTGACGGAGAGGATTCGGGCATAAAGCGGCTGTCGTGTTAAGTGCCTCGTGAAGATAGACGAGCCACCACGAAAAAACCACACGTTTCGGAGTCACTCTACTTCTACCCGGCGCGCCAAATGCAAGAGGGTGCGTTTGAGATGTTCCTCCACGGTGCGAACGGAAACGCCGAGGCGTTCCGCGATTTCCCGCTGTTTCAAACCTTCGAAGCGGCACAGATAAAAGATGCGTTGACTCAGGGGAGAAAGCTCTTCAAGAGCGGCCGACACCCGGTCGAGCCGTTCCGAGGCGAGCGTCACGGTTTCGGCGGTTCGTTCCTCGGCGGAGAGGTCAGTGGAATTGGCCTCATCCAAGTCCGTCAATAGACTCATCCGCCCTTTGCGGCTCCGGTGATGGTCCGTCAGCAGATTCAGCGCCGTTTTGAATAGATAGGCTCGCGGATTGGTGATGCGGTTCAAGTCGCCGCTTCGCCACAGTCGCACGAAAGATTCCTGGCAAAGGTCGTCCGCGGTCTGGGCGCAACCGACCCGGCCGAGCAAAAAGCCCAGGAGTTCCTGGCGGCAGTCCCGGAAAAGTTGGCCGAGCAGTTGATGATTGGACGATGTCATGGGTATTGAGCGATGGCCTCTGCGTCGGAGCAAGCCTCATGCCGACTGCTTTAACTATCTGATCTAAAACGGACGCACCGGATAAGTCGGCGGTATCATCACGAGCGACTACGGCAAATCACATAGTGTTTTGTCAAAATTGAGTGATGGAAAGACCGCGATGACGGATGTTGTGGTTTGGTGGACGAATGCTTCCTGGGACAGCACCGCCGAGTTGTTGGAAACCCTGCTAACCACGGGGGACTGGATGAAGTGGCGGAATGGTCGCGATCAGCCTTTCCCCTGAGCGCCCGCAGGCGCTCGGAAAGACTGACCGCTAGTGTCCTGTCCCATTAATACGTAGCATAAATCTTGCTTAATTTCTGGGTGTCTTTAGATTTGAGGAGATACCCAATGAAAAACGGCCGCCCGAAAGCCGAACTGGTCATCACACCCGCTGAACGCGAACAACTGGAGGCACTGGTGCGCTCGCGCAGTCTGCCTGCGGCGCTGGTCCTGCGAGCCAAGCTGGTTCTGGCCTGCGAATCGGAATCGAACCAGCGGGTGGCC
>Ga0196971_1001242_pt1 | contig 12130 bp, 10 predicted proteins | sample S1v_1013CmetaG_FD_148660 | JGI IMG/M metagenome (GOLD analysis project Ga0196971, IMG submission 148660) | Soil microbial communities from Anza Borrego desert, Southern California, United States - S1+v_10-13C | ecosystem: Environmental > Terrestrial > Soil > Desert | place: USA: California... | reverse complement strand
TTCGTGGTCATGCCGGCGATGATCGGCGGCTTCGGCAACTGGTTCGTGCCGATCATGATCGGCGCGCCGGACATGGCGTTCCCGCGCCTGAACAACATCAGCTTCTGGCTGCTGGTGCCGGCCTTCTTCCTTCTGTTCGCCTCGGTGTTCATGGGGATGGGCGCCGGCACCGGCTGGACGATCTACCCGCCGCTGTCCTCCTCCGGCCACCCCGGACCATCGGTGGACATGGCGATCTTCGCGCTGCACCTGGCGGGTGCGTCGTCGATCCTGGGCGCGGTGAACTTCATCACCACCATCTTCAACATGCGTGCCCCCGGCATGACGCTGCACAAGATGCCGCTGTTCGTGTGGTCGATGCTGGTCACCGCCTTCCTGCTGCTGCTGGCGGTGCCGGTGCTGGGCGGTGCGATCACCATGCTGCTGACCGACCGCAACTTCGGCACGACCTTCTTCAATCCGGAGGGCGGCGGCGACCCGGTGCTGTTCCAGCACCTGTTCTGGTTCTTCGGCCACCCCGAAGTCTACATCATGATCCTGCCGGGCTTCGGCATCATCAGCCAGGTGGTCTCGACCTTCTCCAGGAAGCCGGTGTTCGGCTACCTGGGCATGGCCTACGCCATGGTCGCCATCGGCGTCGTCGGCTTCGTGGTGTGGGCGCACCACATGTACACCGTGGGCCTGGACGTCGACACGCGCGCCTATTTCACGGCGGCGACGATGATCATCGCGGTGCCCACGGGCATCAAGATCTTCAGCTGGATCGCCACCATGTGGGGCGGCTCGCTGGAGTTCAAGACGCCGATGCTGTTCGCGCTTGGCGTCATCTTTCTGTTCACCGTCGGCGGCGTGTCGGGCGTGGTGCTGGCCAACGGCGGCCTCGACAAGTACCTGCACGACACCTACTACGTGGTGGCGCACTTCCACTACGTGCTGAGCCTGGGTGCGGTGTTCTCGATCTTTGCCGGCTGGTACTACTGGATCGGCAAGATGTCGGGCCGTCAGTACCCCGAGTTCTGGGGCAAGGTGCATTTCTGGCTGACCTTCATCGGCGCCAACCTGACCTTCTTCCCGCAGCACTTCCTGGGCACCGCCGGCATGCCGCGGCGCATCCCGGACTATCCCGATGCCTTCGCCGGCTGGAACATGATCTCGTCGCTGGGCAGCTACATGGCCTTCGCCGGGCATCTGATCTTCATCGGCGCGGCCATCTACACGGTGTGGTACGGCCGCCGGGTGAGTGCGAACTATTGGGGCGAGGGGGCGACCACCCTGGAGTGGACGCTGAGCAGCCCGCCGCCGCACCACCAGTTCGAGCGGCTGCCGCAGGTGAAGTAAGCGAGAGCAGCCCCTCCCCCGTCGAGGGAGAGGGGCCTTTTGCGTCCCGGTTCCGGGGTGACATCGCGCGCCCGTGCCCCGACATACGGTGTATGCCGACGACACGGACCGACATCGTGGTGGCCGAGCTGCGCCGCCGCCGCAAGGTGACCAACCTGCTGCACTCCGTCCTGCTGTTGGGCGGGATGGTGGTGCTGCTGGCGCTGTGCGGCTGGGTCGTCGGCGGCGAGCCGGGCGTGTTCTGGGCTTTCGCGGCCGGCGTGCTGAGCCTGATCCTCAGCCCGCGGGTGTCGCCGCGTCTGGTGCTGGCGCTGTTCGGCGCGCGGCGGCTGACCTACCCCGAGGCGCCGCGCCTGTTCGACCTGACCGGGGCACTGTCCCGGCGCGCCGGGCTGGTCCGGCCGCCGGACCTCTACTACGTCGCCAGCCCGGTGCTGAACGCCTTCACCGTCGGTGGGCGTGAGCAGGCCGCCATTGCGCTCAGCGACGGGCTGCTGCGCGCGCTGTCGCTGCGCGAACTGGCCGGGGTGCTGGCGCACGAGGTCAGCCACGTGCGCAACAATGACCTGTGGGTCATGGGGCTGGCCGACACGGTGGCGAGCCTGACCCGCTTCATGGCGCTGTTCGGCACGGTGCTGCTGCTGCTGAACCTGCCGCTGCTGGTGCTGGAGCAGGAGACGGTGCCGTGGGCGCTGGTGCTGGTGCTGATGCTGGCGCCGACCGCCGGGGCGCTGCTGCAACTGGCGCTGTCGCGCACCCGCGAGTTCGACGCCGACCTGGACGCCGCCCACCTGACCGGCGACCCCGAGGGCGTGGCGTCGGCGCTCATGCGCATCGAGGCGGTGCAGGGCCGCTTCTGGGAGGGGCTGATGCTGCCGGGCCGGCGCAACGGCGGCCCGTCGCTGCTGCGCACCCATCCGCCCACCGAGGAGCGGGTGCGCCGCCTGCTGGAATTGCGCACCCCGCCGCCGGTTCGGCCCGACCTGGAGGTGCTGCCCCTGCACGTGCCGTTCCCGCACGCGGTGCGCCGGCCGCGTTACCGCGTCAGCGGGTACTGGTACTGAATCCCCCCATCCCGAATACCACCATAAAACATTGTTCTTTTGATCGGTATTGACGACACGGCGAGTGGGATAATATTTGAACCGCATTGTGCACTGCCACAGCCAGCGGATCCCCGGCCCCATGAGCAACCTGATCCAGGAACGAGTGCTGCGCGTTCACCACTGGACCGACACGCTGTTCAGCTTCCAGACCACGCGTGACCAGTCGTTCCGCTTCGAGAACGGCCAGTTCACGATGATCGGCCTGGAGGTCGAGGGCAAGCCGCTGCTGCGCGCCTACAGCATGGCCAGCGCGAACTACGAGGACACGCTGGAGTTCTTCTCCATCAAGGTGCCGAACGGGCCGCTCACCTCGCGCCTCCAGCACCTGAAGGAGGGCGACCCCATCATCATCAGCCGCAAGGCGACGGGAACGCTGCTGATCGACAACCTGCTGCCGGGCCGCAACCTGTACCTGCTGTCCACCGGCACGGGTCTGGCGCCATTCCTCAGCATCGTCAAGGACCCGGCGGTCTACGAGCGCTTCGAGCGCGTGATCCTGACGCACACCTGCCGCACCGTGGGCGAGCTGGCCTACCAGGAGGTCATCGGCCAAGCGCTGCCGGAGAACGAGTTCTTCGGCGAGGACGTGCGCGACAAGCTGGTCTATTACCCGACGGTCACGCGCGAGCCGTTCCGCACCCAGGGCCGCATCACCGACCTGATCCGCTCGGGCAAGCTGTTCGACGACGTCGGGCTGAAGCCCTTCGACGTCGAGGACGACCGCGTGATGATCTGCGGCAGCCCCGAGATGCTGGCCGACACTGTCGGGTTGCTGAAGGAGCGCGGCTTTGCCGAGGGCTCCAGCGGCGAACCGGGACATTACGTGGTCGAGAAGGCGTTCGTGGAGCGCTGACGCGCGGCATCCTGGACAAGGCCCCGCCCCCTCCACTAGAAGCGGTGGGGGCGGGTTGCAATTCCTGGGGTGCCATGACGTTCGAGCGGCGGTTTCTTCTGCTGGTCACCGGCCTGCTGGTTCTGGCGGTGGCGGCGACCATGACGGCTCTGGCCTGGGGTTCGCGCGGCGGGCTCGACGCCCGCGTCCGGGCCGAGGCCGAACGGACGGCGGTGCGGCTCGCCAACGCCGCGGCGCTGGCCCGCGACCTGCCTGCCGCGGCCGAGGCCGCCGTGGCCCAGCAGATGCTGGCGCAGGCCGCCCTGACGGCGCAGCTGGTCTCGCTGGGCGACGCCGCCAAGGCCCCGCCCAAGGCGATTTCCGACCGCCTGCGGGCGGTCGTCGGCGAGACGGCCGTCACCGACATCACCGTCACCGACTCCCGCGGCAAGCCGGCGATGCACACGGCACCGGCCGGCGAGGCCGCCACACCCGCTCCGCTCTTCCAGGGACTGCTGAACCGCACCCCGCCGGAGGTCGTGCAGCCGGCCGCCCGGCGCGAGGACGGCAAGACGGTCAAGAGCGTCGGCGTCGCCGGCATCGACCGGCCGCGCATCATCCAGGTCACCGCGGACGTCACCCGCTTGGCCGAGGTCACCAAGCGTCTCGGCCTCGACCACGCCGTCGCCGACGCGCTGGCCGACGGTGCCACCGCCGCCTGGGTGCTGGCCCCGACCGGCGCGGTGCTGGCGCGCGCCGGCGATGCGGCCGGCGAGCCGGCCGCGGCCGAGCAGGAGGCGGTGAAGGCCGCCGCGTCGGCGCGGCGGGCGCAGCTCGTGACCACCGGCGGCACGCTGGCGGTCGCCGCCCCGGTGGAAGGCGGCGGCGCGGCTCTGGTGCGGATGCCGGCGCCGGGCGGCATGCTGCCGCTGTGGCCGGGCTTGCTCGCCGGCCTGTTGGTCGTCGCGGCCGGCGGCGCGCTGGTGTGGCGCGCGCTGGCGCGCGAGGTCGAGGCGCTGGCCCGGCTCACCGCAGCCACGACCGCGCTGGCGGCCGGGCGCTTCAACCCGTTCACGCTCGACCCGCTGCGCGAGCGCCCCGACGAGGTCGGCCGGTTGGCGCAGGCCTTCCGCAACATGGCCGGCGCCATCGACGCCCGTGAGCAGGGCCTGGAGGCCGCACTGCACCTGCGCGAGGCCAAGCTGGAGGAAAGCGCGGAAAAGCTGAAGGCGGTCCCGGCGGTGGCGGAGCCCTGACGCCCGGCGCATGGTGCCATGCACCGGACGAACGGCACCGTTCAGGCTGCATTCAGGCTGATGCGGGTAGCGTTGCGGCCATCGTTTTCAGGCAAGGAGGCCGCCGTGACCCATTCCCATGACCGCTACGATCCGATGGCCCAGGCGCTGCACTGGGCTGTGGCCATCCTGATCGTCGGGGCCTTTGTGCTGATCCAGGTCGTCGAGGGCATGCCCAAGGGGCCGGAGCGCGGGTTCGTCATGGGCCTGCACAAGTCGGTGGGCGTGCTGGTGGGCGTGCTGGTGATCCTGCGCGCCGTCTGGCGCCATTTCAGCCCGCCGCCAGCATTGCCGGAGATGCCGACGTGGATGGCGGCCGCCAGCCGGCTCGGCCACGGTACGCTCTACGCGCTGATGGTGCTGGTGCCGGTGGTCGGCATGGTGATGTCCTGGTCGGCCGGGCGCCCGATCGCGCTGTTCGGCCTGGTGACGCTGCCCGACCTGCTGCCGCCCAACCCCATGCTGAAGGACATCGCCGAGGAGGTGCACGAGGTGCTCGCCAACCTGCTGCTGATCATCGCCGGCGGCCATGCGGCGGCGGCGCTGGTCCACCAGTACGTGCTCAGGGACGGCGTGCTGACCCGCATGCTGCCATGGGGCGCGCGGGGCTAGGCCCGGGGAAGGGCGCCCTCCCTCGCCGGCTGCAAGGCGCCCTGTCGCCGGTGGTGCGCGTATCAATATTCATGGATCGGGCGGGGCCGCGGGCGGGGCTGCGGCGCCCGGACCGGCTCCTGGCCTAGACCGACCGGATCGGCGCGGAGAAGACGTAGCCGACGCCGTGCTCGGACTTGAGCGGCGGCGGTTCGCCGATGGCCTTCTCGACCTTGTTGCGCAGGCGGCGGACCACGGTGTCGATGGTGCGGTCCTGCGGGTTCCAGCGGCGGTTGTACAGCGCCAGCGAGATCTGGTCGCGCGACACCGGCTGGCGCGCGTGCGTCGCCAGCAGGTTGGCGAGCTTCATCTCGGTGCTGGTCAGCGCGACGCGCGCGCCGGTCGGGCTGGCGAGCGACCAATCGGTGGTATCGAGCGTCCAGCCGTCCTCCACGGTCGGGACCGCGCTGGCGTTCGCGGCCGGCGGGCCGGCGGCGGGAGCGGGCGGGGCGCTCTCCAGGCGGCGCAGCAGCGCCTTCACCTGGGCCTCCAGTTCGCGCATCTCCACCGGCTTCACCAGATAGGCGTCGGCGCCGACCTCCAGCCCGACGACTCGGTCCACCGTGGTGCCGCGCGCCGTCACCATGACGATGCCGATGCCCGAGGTCTCGCGCAGGCGGGCGGCGATCTTGAAACCGTCCTCGCCGGGCAGGTTGACGTCGAGAACGACCACCGACACCGGCTTGGCCGCCAGGATGTCGTTCAGCTCCTTGCCGCTGCGCGCGCCGACGGCATCGAAGCCGCAGCCGCGCAGGTAATCCATCATGTCGCGGCGCAGCGAGGCTTCGTCCTCGACGACCGCTATGACCGCTTCCGCCATGACCCGATCATTCCCCGGATGCGTCCGAATCATCCAACGAGCAGAGTGTAATGCATCTCCTGGTATGTGTGTGCATCGTTTTTTGCGTCGCACCCGTCAGGCCGGCACGGTGTCGAGCGAACGCACGCCGTCCGGGGCTGCCGGCGGGGCGAGGCGCGGCACGAAGCCGATGAAGGTCAGGTCGTCCCGCCGCGGCTCGCCGCCGCGATATTCCGCCAGGGCATCCAGCAGGTGCCGCACCTGTGCGTCCATGCCCATGCCGGCGCTGGCGCGCAGCAGGTCCTGCAGGCGGCGGCGGCCGAACAGGCGGCGGTTCGATCCGCCGATCTGGTCGATGGTGCCGTCGGTCGCCAGGTAGAAGCGCATGCCCGGCTCCAGCGCCAGGTCGTGGCGGGTGAAGACGTAATCGGGCCGCGAATCGCGATAGCCCAGGCTGTGCCGGTCGCCCTTCACCAGGTGCAGCGCCTGCCCGTCGTCGTACAGCAGCGGCAGGTTGGCCCCGGCGAAGGACAGCCGGCGGGTCCGCGGATCGACGATGCAGATGGCGGCGTCCAGGCCGTCGTTGGAGGACGCGTCGTCGGCGCCGTCCTGGCGCAGCGCGCTGCGCACCAGCTGGTTCATGGTCGCCAGGATGCGCGCCGGATCGTGGGCGTCGTGGTCCTGGAGGATGCGGGTGAAGACCGAGGTGGCGATGGCGGTCATGAAGGCGCCGGGCACGCCGTGGCCGGTGCAGTCCATGACGGCGACGATGCAGCGTCCGTCGACCTCGCCGAGCCAGTAGCAGTCGCCGCCCACCGTATCCAGCGGCTGCCAGGCGACCGCCACGTCGGCCAGCAGGCCGGCGTGTGCATCCACGGCCGGCAGCAGCGACTGCTGGATGCGCCGCGCGTAGCGCATGCCCTCGCGGATCGAGGCGTTGGCGGCGGCGAGCTGGGCGTACGCCGCCTCGGCGTCGTCCTTGGCCTGGCGCAGCGCCGTCTCGCGCCGGCCGACCTCGTCGACGAAGTGGCGGAAGGCGCCTGCCATGTCGGTGATCTCGTCGTGGCCCTCGGCGGGGATGGGCACCGGGCGCCCTTCGGCGTTCGCCGTCATGCAGTGCCGCAGGCCGGTGAGCCGGCCGATCACCCGCCGACGCAGGAAGACGAACACCGCCAGCGCGCCCGCCACCGCCGCCGCACCGATGGCGAACAGCCCGTTGAAGATGGCCCCGATGAAGGCGGTGAAGTCCGCGCGCTCGGCCGCGATCTCGTTCTGGAGGGCGTCGTAGTGGCGCGAGACATTGGCGACGAACTGGCCGACCTCGCGGTTGGTGGTGTTCAGGACCTCGACGATGCTGTGGGCCACTTCCAGGGCGCGGAGACGCGAGATGAAGACGTTGGCGTCGCCCTCGGCCTCGGCGCGGACCGAGTCGATCAGCGCCTCGTAGCCGGCGGCGAGCGCGCCCGGCAGTTCCTTGGCATCCTGAAGCGCGCGGTCGAGGACGTAGCGCACCTCCTCCTGCATGGGGGCGAGGCGCTCGGGATCGGTGACGGTGCCGACGCGCAGCATGGTGTTCACGGCGCGGCCGATGTCGTCGGTCACCCGCCGGATCACCTCGCCGACGCGCGCCTGCGCCTCGACGGCGGCGATGTCGCCCTCGCCGGCGTTCATCTCGGCCAGCGCGTTGGCGACCTCGGCCAGACGGCTCTGGATCCGCCGCGACGCCTGCGCAAGCTGGTCCAGATTGTCGATGGCGCGCGTCATGGCGGCGTCGGCCTGATGCCGCTCGGCAACCAGTCCGGCCAGCGTGTTCAGGTTGCCTTGCATCAGGGGGCGCAGCAGCGCCAGTTCGGTCACGGTGGCGGGATCGGCGCCCGAGGCGGCCAGCGCGTCCACCGCGTCGTCGAGTCGGCGGAACAGCTCGTCCAGGCGCCCGGCTTGCTCGACCAAGTCCGCGCGGTCGCGCGCGCCGACGAAGCGCGGGGCGGAGGAGGCGACGGTGTGGCTCTGCTCGGCCAGCTTCGCCATGGCGACGGTCTGGCCGAAGCGGGTCAGCGCGATGCGGTCGAAGCCCTGGCGGAATTCCTGCGTGCCGTACAGCGCCACCGACGCGGCCAGGATCGTCAGCACGGTCAGTCCGATCAGGCCGGCGGTCAGTCGGCCGGCGACGCCCAGTCGGAAACGGGCCATCGTGTTCACCTCCTGCCGGGCCGGCTGGAGGGCGGCCCGCGGCGCCACCATGATAGCCCTGCGCGGGTGTATGCAAATGAATTTACGGCGTCCGGACCGGGGAACGGCGGTTCCGTTCCCCGGGGAGGCGGTGACTATTTGTGGGCGAACTTGGCGTTCAGGGCACGCTCGGCCTCGGCGGTGCCGGCCGGCAGCGAATGGGCCACGCCCTTGTGGCAGTCGATGCAGGTCTGGCCCTTTGCCGTGGCTTCCATGTGCACGGGGCGGGCGCGGGCGCCCTGCTGCGCCAGGTCCATGGACTGGAAGTCGTGGCAGTTCCGGCACTCGCGGGAGTCCGTGGCCTTCATCGAGGTCCAGACGTTCGTCGCCAGGCGCAGGCGCTGGCCCTCGAACTTCTCCGGCGTGTCGATGCTGCCCAGCGCCCAGTGCAGCACCTCGTTGGAGGCCTGGATCTTGCGCTGGACCTTGTGGATCCAGTCCTTCGGCACGTGGCAGTCCGGGCAGGTGGCGCGCACGCCCGAGGCGTTGGCGTCGTGCACGCTGCCCTGGTACTCGGCGTACACGTTGTTCTTCATCTCGTGGCAGGAGACGCAGAACGCCTCGTTGTTGGTGAGTTCCATGGCCCAGTTGAAGCCGCCCCAGAAGACGACGCCGCCCGCGGCGCCGACCAGGAGCAGGATCCCCAGCGAAACATGGGCGGCGGGCCGGGTCAGCGCCCGCCACGTCCGGCGGATGAGGCCGGGCCGGGCGGCGCGGTCCGCGCCCTCAGGGTCGAAGGCTTGCGTCGTCATGGTGTCGTGCTCCCTGCCTCAGCGTGCCGCGTTGGCCGGTACGAAGTTGTTCTCCACCAGCGGCTTGGCGTCCGTCTGCGGGACGTGGCACTGGGTGCAGAACCAGCGCGTGCCGGCGATGTAGTCGAGCCGCTGGCCGTTGCGGTCCAGGTAGTGGGTCTCGCTGATCTGGGGCGCCTTCATCTTCTTGGCGCTGGTCCAGTCGTGGCAGCTGACGCACTGGTTGACCTTCAGGTCCACCTGGTACTTCTCGATCCTATGGGGGATCAGCGGCGGCTGCTGGCGGAAGCTGCGGTCATGGGTGCCGCCTTCCAGGTATTGCGGGACGGCCGGCGCGGAGGTGTTGTCCTCCACGGCCGTCGGGCCGCGCAGCGTGCGGAGCTCCGTGGTCAGACCGGTCGCCGGAACCAGGAGGGCGGATGCCAGCGCCAGGCCGACCGCCGCGGCAATGAGCTTCAATCGGGTCTTCACGTTGGGTCTCCTTGATGAAGAGGGGCCGCGCCCGCGGTCCGGCGAGTCCCTGCGAGGCGAGGGGGATGGATGCCGAGGACGAACACGCTTTGCGGGCACACGTCGACGCAGCGGCCGCAGGCCGTGCAGTCGGGGGATTCGATGATGTCGCTGGCCGCGTCGGTGAGGGCCGGCGTGATGACGTGCGGTTCGGGGCAGACGAGATAGCAGTCCTTGCAGTGGTCGCAGCGCTCGCGTTGCGGCGCCGACACCGCGACCGTGCCCCAGCGCCCGATCTGGCCGTAGAAGGCGCCGACCGGGCAGAGATGGCCGCACCAGCCGCGCGCGGTGACCGCCAGGTCGAAGAGGAAGATCGCCGCCACCACGGTCCAGGCGAGCCCGCCCGCGGTCAGCGTGCCGAAGACCAGCGCCCGGTGCAGCAGGGTGACGGGGTTGACCGCCTCCCAGACGAGGACGCCGGTGGCTGCCGAGGCCAGCACCACCGCCGCCAGCACCAGCAGGCGCAGGCGCCGGCTGAGCGCCATGTTGGCCCGGATGCCGAGACGGCGGCGCAGCGCCGCGGCGGCGTCGGTCACCACGTTGACCGGGCACACCCACGAGCAGTACAGCCGCCCGCGGCTGGCCGCGTAGGCCGCCAGCACCAGAACCGCGCCGAGCAGCCCCGTCGCCTCCGGCAGATGCCGGGCGGCGAGCGACTGGACGGTCATCAGCGGGTCGCTCAGCGGCAGCACGCCCAGGGTCAGGCTGGACGACAGCGTCCCCTTGGCGATCCACACGCCGAACAGCGGCCCGCTGAGGAACAGCAGCAGGAAGCCAAGCTGCGCCGCCCGCCGCGCGAGCAGCCAGCGGTGCGCCAGGAACCAGCCCTTTTCCCGGATCGCGGCCGGGCCGGGGCGCCGTACGGTCGCGCTCATGGCCGGAACTCCTTGATCGGCGGCGGGGTGTAGCCGCGGTCGGGCAGATCGATGATGCCGTCGACCAGTGCGCCGCCCTTCTTCGCCTTCTCCTCCCAGCCCAGGCGGTAGTGCGCGCCGATCTGGCCGCGGGCCAGCTCGACGGGCAGAACCTTGATCGCCGTCTCCTCCAGCACGCAGGACTTCTCGCACTTGCCGCAGCCGGTGCAGACGTCGGTGTGGACGATGGGGATCAGCTGGGCGTGCTTGCCGGTGCGCTGGTTGTGCCGCATCTCCAGCGTGATCGCCTTGTCGATCAGCGGGCAGACGCGATAGCAGACGTCGCAGCGCAGGCCGAGGAAGTTGAGGCAGGTCTCATGCCCCACCAGCACCGCCGTGCCCATGCGGGCCTTGGCGATGTCGGTCAGCCCCTTGTCGAGCGCGCCGGTCGGGCAGGCCACGACGCAGGGGATGTCCTCGCACATCTCGCAGGGGATCTTGCGCGCCTCGAAGTACGGCGTGCCGGACGCCGCACCGTCGGCGAGGTCGGCCAGCTTGAGCGTATCGTACGGGCAGTCGCGCACGCACAGCCCGCACCGCACGCAGGCCGCCAGGAAGTCCGTCTCCGGCAGGGCGCCGGGCGGACGCAGGGCGGTGGCCGCGAGCGAGCGTGCCGGCGCCGCCGCCCAGCCCAGGAGCAGTGCCAGGAACCCGGTCCCGCACACCGCGGCGGCGGTGTCGGAGAAGAACCGGCGGCGGTTCACGCCACGCGTGTCGGATGATGCGCTCATTGCGGACTCCCCGGGCGATCCTCCCCCGGCGGGACCGGGGGAGGGCCCTTCGGCTTACACGTCGGCAGCCTTGACCAGCTTGCAGGCGCACTTCTTGAAGTCGGTCTCCTTCGAGATCGGGCAGGTGGCGTCCAGCACCAGCTTGTTGACCAGCTGGGTCTCGTCGAAGAACGGGATGAACACCAGGCCCTTCGGCGGCTTGTTGCGGCCCTGCGTCTCGACGCGGGTCAGCACCTCGCCGCGGCGGGTGACCAGCTTCACCGCCATGCCGCGGCGCAGGCCGCGCGCCTTGGCGTCCTCGGGGTGGACGTAGACCACGGCGTTGGGCATGGCGCGGTGCAGTTCCGGCACGCGGCGGGTCATCGAGCCGGTGTGCCAGTGCTCCAGCACGCGGCCGGTGGCCAGCCACAGGTCGAACTCGCCGTCCGGCGCCTCGGCCGCCGGCTGGTAGGGCAGGGCGAAGATGTTCGCCTTGCCGTCCTTGTGGCCGTAGAACTTCACGCCCTCGCCAGCCTTGACGTAGGGATCGTAGCCCTCGCGGAAGCGCCAGAGCGTCTCCTTCTCGTCCACCACCGGCCAGCGCAGGCCGCGGGCCTTGTGATAGGTCTCGAACGCCGCGAGGTCGTGCGCCTTGCCGCGGCCGAAGGCGGCGTATTCCTCGAACAGGCCCTTCTGCACGTAGAAGCCGAAGTGCTTGGATTCGGTGTTCTCATGCCCGGCCTGCAGCTGGTCGAGGCCGAACTTGTTGACCTGGCCGTTGGCGTACAGCACTTCGTACAGGGTCTTGCCCTTGTACTCCGGCGCCTTGTCCAGCAGCTCCGCCGGCCAGATCTCGTCGGTGGTGAAGCGCTTGGAGAACTCCATGATCTGCCACAGGTCGGAGCGCGCCTGACCGGGGGCGACCACCTGCTGGCGCCAGAACTGGGTGCGGCGTTCGGCGTTGCCGTAGGCACCTTCCTTCTCCATCCACATG
>Ga0196971_1001241_pt1 | contig 12133 bp, 14 predicted proteins | sample S1v_1013CmetaG_FD_148660 | JGI IMG/M metagenome (GOLD analysis project Ga0196971, IMG submission 148660) | Soil microbial communities from Anza Borrego desert, Southern California, United States - S1+v_10-13C | ecosystem: Environmental > Terrestrial > Soil > Desert | place: USA: California... | reverse complement strand
ATAGGGACACCCGGCGACAGGACGGATTCAAGCACGGTAACCATAGGAAGCATGTGTGGTAATTGCTTTGACAGGATATATATCAAGGAGGACAGGGATAGAAGGGGACGAGAACCGGGAGAGGTTGCCGCTCTGCTTGAAAAAGGCTGCAAAACGGGATGCATCAAGCCTTCGGAAGTATTGATCGAGCTTGCTGAGGATAAAGCACTGGAAAAAGCGATTCTGGATGCTGTACCTGGTGACATTGTCATAGTGTTTTTTGAAGAATATCAGCTGATGCTTGATGTGGTGGAAAGAATGTCGGCAGAGCTGTCAAAGGCCCAGCAGATTATTGCATGATGTAAAAAAGGCGGATGAATAAAATGAAAAAAAAGAAAGGTAAAAAGACTAGTATAGATTCTCTTGAAGCATTGACAGATGTGGAGCTTGACTACCCATTGGTCTATAAAGATGATATCGGTCCCCTCGGAGGGAGAAATACTACGGAGGAAAGGTATCCAATCAGTGATATGATAGACGATGAGTAGTATTAAGAAATTTCCACAGAAAATGTTATGCTAAAAGTACTATTAGATTCACTAAAATATAGCACTATATTACTATAGAATAGGACCAGGTTTTGGTATATAATTATTTATAAACACTAGGAAAACGACAGCATTTTTCAGCATCTACCAGCATCTATCAGAATATGTGGAACTTCTTAATAAGTTGTTTCTTTAATATGCGTCGCGGGTAAAAAAATACTTACAGAGACTTTCCCGCAAATCAAGTGCAATTGCTTTCGCTTGTAATTACTGCTTGAAAAGTAATTTATTCTGTGATATATTCTATAAGCTGAACCGTCTTTATGATCGGATAAAGCTGAAAAAATAGATTATAAATTCCTTAATAAATTTTACATTGAGGTGGAATAAATGGATATACACAGTGGTGATACCTTGGTTTTTGCCGTTGATAACATGACTAAGAAATGGACAATATCAAAGGTAGACAACAACGTCGTAAAAATTTTTGAGGAAGATGGCTCATACAGGCAGATGCCATATACATATCTGATAGAAATGTTTGAAAGAGGTTACATTAAAGTGGATGTACCGTCAATAGCCTGGTAATTTGATAAACAAAAACCTATTGCTCTAGGAGCAGTAGGTTTTTTTATAGTATATATTATTAAAGATATTTATGTAGTATAATTTACTAAATATCTTTTTTTATGGAGGCTCAATGATGAAAAACAAGGCCGATTTCGGCTCATACTTAATTTTTGCAGTCAGTTCGGGGCTCATAGGAGCATGTATTTTGCTGGATATTCCGCTGTATTTCGGGTTTGCCGGGGCAGTTGTCTTAACCGCAGGTATACTTGTGAAAAAGGGTTATGAGTTAAAAGCCTTGAATAATATGATGCTCACAGGTATCAAGAATTGCTCGATTGTATTCATTATCATCACACTGATCGGAGCTACGGTCTCTATCTGGCTGTCGTCAGGCATAGTGCCTGCGTTTATGTATTATGGCTTTGAATATATCAAGCATATAAACTTTGTTCTCGCATGCTTCCTTGTAACAGCAGTGATTTCGGTAGTAATGGGTACTGCGGTCGGTACGGTAAGCACAATAGGGATAGCACTGATAGGAATAGGAAAGGGTTTTTCAATACCGGAGCATCTGCTCTTGGGGGCAGTGGTGTCGGGAGCTTTTGTTGCAGACAGGATTTCTCCTATGTCAGGACTGGTGAATCTTATGATGAAAACAACTGATCTAAAATATAGAGGTTATGTCAAAAACTCACTGAATACTCTTATACCCTCAATGATACTTGCAGCTGCAGCGTATTATTTTATAGGCAAAGACTATATGTCGGTGATCGATCCTGCGAAGATTGCCGTGCTCCAGGAAAATATAAGCAGAGCTTTTGTAATCACTCCTGTTTTGCTTCTGCTGCCGCTGATTGTCATAACAATGTCGGTTTGTGGGATCAAGGCTATTATTAATATGGCGGTAGGAGTTGCAGGCGGCGCACTTATAAGCATATTCCTCCAGAAAAAGACCATATTTGAAGTCCTAGTGTATATTTTATCAGGATATAAGTCAGCCAGCGGTATTGCAGAGCTCGACAGGATACTGCACGGCGGTGGGGTACTGCCTATGTTCGAGGTGCTCTTGATAGTGACAGGGGCGATAGCATTGAGCAGCCTGCTTGAAGGTACAAATGTAATTAATCCGATAATTGCAAAAGCTGTGGACAGGGCAAAAACTAAAATATCATTGATTGCCAGAACGGCAGCCTTTAGCAGCCTGCTTACTATTGTCACCTGTGATCAGACAGCAGGAATCATACTTTTGGGCAGGCTTCTGAAGAAAAAGTATGAAGAAATTGGGATAGATAAGCACATTCTGGCCAGGACAATATCAGATACAGGGACGACTATTGCGCCGCTCATCCCATGGAATGTTAATTCCATAATAATCCTGGCCATTACAGGGATATCAACGCTCCAATATGCACCCTACGCAGTGCTTTGTTATGCAGCGCCGTTGGTGGCAGTTTTAGCTGGCTGCATCAGGGAAAAAGGAAGGATGTAAGGATTATTATTTTTCAGATATAATAGTGTTTGATACCAGTTTAGGTATATATGAATACCATGAGTTGTGGTTTCCCTATTGTAAAGATTGCTAACTTATGGTAAGAATTAATATAAGAGTATACAAATGTGTTTTTGCGGAACTTGATTATATGCTTCGCACTAAACATTTTATAAGGAGGATATGTCAATGACTATAAAAATAGTTGCAGACAGCAGCTGCGATCTGAATGAGGATCTGAAAAGGGAGTTTAGTGTTACACTGGTTCCTTTTACACTTAATATCGCAAATAATAGTTACAGGGATGACGAAAACCTCAATGTAAAACAGATGCTCAAGGAAATGGCAGAATGTCCGACTATACCCAAAACCGCATGTCCTTCTCCAAATGATTTTATAAAGGCCTATGAAGGCTCTGACAGTGTTTTTGCAGTTACAATAAGCTCTGCACTGAGCGCTACATATGAAAGTGCCATGTTAGCCAGAAAAATGGTCCTGGAAAATGTAGAAGGAAAATTCATACATGTATTTGATTCCTTCAGCGCTTCTATTGCAGAAACACTTATAAGCATTAAGATATTTGAGCTTTCGAAGAAAAGCTGTGATAATCTGCAGATAGTAGAAAAGGTCAATGAATATATAAAGAATATGAAAACCTTTTTCCTGCTTGAATCCCTTGAGAACCTGATGAAAAATGGAAGACTCAGCAAGATTAAGGGTACTATCGCTACACTTCTCAACATAAAACCGATAATGGGAGCTACTGATGAAGGGGACATCAAGCTTGTGGAAAGCGTAAGAGGTTATAAACGTGCTTTCGCTCGGTTCGTTGAGGTTATAGGGGAGCAGGGAGAGAAGCTGGAGGAGAAGGTCATAGGGATAGCCCACTGTAATTGTCTCGAAAGAGCAGAAGAGTTCAAAAGGGAACTTCTTAAAAGATACAAGTTCAAGGATATTATTATTGTTGAGACTGCAGGCCTCAGCAGTGTCTATGCAAACCAGGGAGGCATAATAGTAGCATTTTAATGGAGTGTAAAGGGGACCTTGCAGTCCCTTTTTATTTCATGGGAATATACGGCAGTGACTGCAAATAGGACATACTTGTGATATAATAATTGGGAAGAACATATATGGAGGTATTGATTTTGAAAAGGTACATAGCATTATTTGCAGCAGTCTTATTGATTATTACAGGACTGACCGGTATTTTTGAAATAGAAGCCAGCAGCATAAAGCTGCCTTTTCAGGTTGAAAAGTTTTCTGATGTGCCGGAAAAGCACTGGGCTTACGGAAATATCCATTACTTCAGATATCTGAATATTGCCCAGGGAATAGGCGATAACAAGTTTGGATTGGGACAGCCTGTGAAGAGAAGTGAATTCATTACCATGCTTGTTAGGCTTATGGGATGGGAAACGGCTGCAGCAGACGGCAGCAGCTTTTCTGATGTTGGCAGGGAAAAGTGGTATCATTCCTATGTGGAGACAGCAGTGTCACATGGAGCTGTACTTATGGGGACAGGCAGCTTCAGACCGGATGAGGATATCACAAGAATGGAGATCGCAGAGGCGATAGTACGGGCTCTGGGATATGGCGAACTGGCAAAGCAGCTTGAATATCTCCCAAGTGAATTTGCTGATGTCAGGGAAGAATCAGAGTATGCCAATATTGTAAAGGACTTCGGTATTTCCAATGGAGCCGACGGTGTGAACTTCCTGCCGGATAATAGTGCAAAAAAGGAAGAGGCTGTGGCAATGCTTATCAGGATGTATGAGAGACTGAATTCAAAGGTCGAAGAACTGCATTCCTTTTATGCTATAAAATCCTATGACCAGGTAGACCTGATACCTGACATGGATTCAGTGAGCTTTGGCTGGAGCAGGTTGGAATATGATGAGAGCAGTGATAGTTTTTCCGTAGCTTCAGCGAAAAATGGGAAAAGCGACTTTTTCATCCCTGAGGGGTATTCAGAGCCTATAAATATTGCAAAGCAGAACAATCTGCCGGTACAGCTCAATCTTTTCGCTTCCAACGAAACAAAGATACAGAGCTCACCGGATGGGGGACAGGTGGGAATAGTTGAGCACCTGCTCACAGACGCCAATGCTCAGGCAGAGGTTATAACACAGGTTATTCAGACATTGAACAATACTCAGGTAGAAAATGATATAATCTCCTTCGACGGTATAGTTGTGGATTTTGAAAATCTAAGGGGAGAGAAGCTAAGGAAGCTTTATAATGAATTCCTGTCCAGACTTAGGACGGAACTCGTAAAATATGATAAGAAGCTATATGTGGCAGTGCATCCCCAAAGAGGTAACGGACATGTATATTATGACGGATATGATTATAGGACCATAGGTGATATAGCAGATAAGCTGATACTCATGGCCCATGACTACAACGCAGTAAGCCTCACGGAAAATGATATGGCTATAGGCTATAACGATACGCCTCTTACACCTCTAAATGAAATATATTACGCACTAAAGGCAATTACGGACAAAGACACGGGGGTAGCTGATTCCGGTAAGGTATGGCTGCAGCTGTCCTTTGACACAGCTCAATGGAAAATGACTGAAGGAAAGGTCATTAACAAGAATGCTTTTCGTCCCTCATATGCACAGCTGAGAGAACGTATGACAAAAAATGAACCGGGTTCGGAGTTGAGCATAAATTACTCTGAGAAGCTCCGGAACCCATGGCTGACATATTACAACAGCAGCGACGGTACGAATAACATCATATGGTATGAAGACAGCAGGAGTGTCAATGCCAAGATAGAGCTTGCAAAATTATTCGGTATCAACGGGATATCCCTTTGGAGACTGGGTAATATTCCCGACTTTGAAGAGACGGAAAGCGGCAGGACAGAGCTGGATGTATGGCAGACAATTAAAAATCAGACAGATTAGAATAGAGCAAAATGGGGCTAATAGTACTTTAGTCCCATTTTTATATTTTACCCCAAAATTTAGGAACAGTATACGAATAATATTTCAAAAGTAGATATCATAATCTCCGAAAAGGCAAACCTGCCGAAAGGCAGGGACGCAAAGCTCCGGGCCTAAGGGAAACTACGGTGGCCGGGCTACCGAAGAAATTATGTGCGATGATAGAAACGAGGGAGATATATATCTACGGAAAAATATTAAATATGGAGGGATAAATATGAAGAACAAAAAGAATATTATTGCAGTGATTTTAGTACTTGTGTTTATGTTTACAGTAGTGATGTCTTCAGCGGTTTTTGCAGCTCCGGGTAAGGACAAAGCAGATAGTAAGGATAAAACTACAGAAACAGAGAAAGTAAAAGATGATAACAAAAACCAAGACAAAGACGTAGAACAGGAAAAGGTGAAAGAACAGGAAAAGGTGAAAGAACAGGAAAAAGTAAAGGAACAGGAAAAAGTAAAGGAACAGGAAAAAGTAAAGGAACAGGATAAGGTCAAAGAAAAGGAAAATATGCCTGCCGAAGAAGAAAGTACTGTAGAAACTGAAGAAGAGAAAGCCATCAAAGAAAAAGACAAGGTCATGGAGCAGAAGAAGCTTCTTAAGAAACAACTTATTGAAGCAAAGAAGTCCGGCAATACCGAAGCAGTAGCACAGCTTACGGCTCAGTTAATCGAGTACAAGGAACAGCTGAAGAAGATGGTAATAGAAAGCTATACCGAAGAAGAAATGGCACAGCTTGAACAAATGGCAGAAAACATCGAAACAGCAGATCCTGCTCTGGAAGTATTTCCTGTAGAAAAGATCATAGCAAAGGGTAAAAGCTTAAAGCTGGATATGCCTCCGCTGATAAAGGATGGAAAAGTGCTGGTGCCTGTAAGGGCCTTCTCCCAGGCTTATGGGGCAGAAGTGCAGTGGAATCAGGAAGACCATACAATAACTATAATCAAAGAGGGTATTGAGGTAGTAATAAAAACAGACAGCAGCACAGTGTTTGTAAATGGTGTTGAAACTGACCTTGGAATGCCTGTTAAAGGAATAAACGGAAGGAACGTCATGCCTGTAGGCTTCCTGGCAGAAAAGCTTGGGCTCAAGGTGGAAGTGGATGAAGACGGTACAGTAGAAGTTGACGAGGATGAAGAAGTAGAGGATAACGAAGATGGAGACAATGAAGAAGTAGAAGAAACAACAGGAGATACTACTATCAACAATTAAAATGAAACAAGCTGTAACTGCATAAAAAATCCCCTGCTTACTACAGGGGATTTTTGCATAATTGCCGAAACTTTTACAATAGGATTTCGTCTAATATAATGAGGTGAAATAATGAAAAAATTATTAGCAGTGTTTTTAATAGTTTTAATGCTCGCAGGCTGCACTCAATCTCCCAAAGGGGCAGCGCAGCCGGCACCCGAACCGACCAAACCTCCGGTGGAACAGAATACTGAAATTGTTAGCCCTACACCTACCGTAACAGAGGAAGAGACTAACCTGTTTGATGCCAGGAAGGTGAAGGTGGGAGATCAGATAGCGGGGCTGAAGGTGAACAAGGTTGAAGTACATAATGCCAGTGATGAGGACTATGACGCCTATGTGGATTTTGAAGGAGAAGTTACGGTAAGCGGTGACTTTAAGCATAATCTAGACGATGCTTTCATGGATCATGAAATAAGCTTCACGGTGGATGAGGAATCGAAGGCGTTGCTTCCTAAGCTGGCTCATGACCAGAGATATGTATGGTTCATGTTCATGAATCATGATGAGGCGGAGAAGGCATTCGGCGCTCCCGGTACAGAGGGAAAGGCAACGGTGACAATAAAGAATTACAGCATAAAATATGCACATACGGAAATCTGGAATACGGCTGACCTGGTAAAGGCAGAGATAAAATAGAGCGGAATAAAGAAACCGCTCTATTTTTCACTCAATTCTTTGTATCAGCAATTCTTTTGTTTTTTCATCATAGTATACACCAGTGCTAAGGTAACGCATTACAAACTGGTCGGGGACGAATATCTGGTTTTCGATTTTCATTACTGGAAAAGTCAGATAATGTTTTGCATCGTTTACCAGGATGGTCGTACTGCCGGCTTTTCCGGTGATCTTTTCTTTTTTTGTATTTAAGACAAACTCGCCGTTTTTCTGTATTTCAAGCTTCAAGCCCATGATTTTGCTGACCGGCTCAAGGGGTACAAAGGTTTTATCGCCCAGCCTGACCGGGAGTATTTCTCCTGCTGATGCATTGCTGAAATCAAGTCTCACAGCGCTGCTCCGGCTTGACAGGGCATTAAGAAGCTCCTGCCTGTCCTTTGAAGCACATCCGGTCAGGCTGCCTGCTGAAATAACTATTATGATAAGCCATAAGGCAAAAGCTTTGTATTTTCTCATAATGCGCCTCCTTTTGCTATGCACTATATGTTTCGCACTAAATATATTGCATATATTTAGTGTGCAAATATCGCGGCAGTGCATACGAAAAAGAGTTTTCCTCCACGAGTCAAATTGTGCTGATATAGAAAAGTTCACCTTAAGAATTGACTAAATGTGAGAAAAAAATAAAACCTTGGTTTCATAAGGTTCTTTTTCTGGAGCTGGAGATGGGACTTGAACCCACGACTGTTGGTTGTTCATAAGGTAGTATGATTATCATTTTGCTGACCTCAGCAAAATGTTCGCCCCTAATCTTCCTCTTGTCGAAAAGATATGTGTTATGTGACCAACTCAAAAGTGCAGACAGTGTCTGCACTTTTTCTTCATCGGTCACAAGTTCTGCAAATTTTCGCATATATCGCAAGTTTCGAACAGAGTATCCCTTGGCGTTCGGGAACTCTGACTTAATATCACTGGCGAGGTTCTCTATAAACCCGCTGCCATACTTGCTGTTTTCGATGATGACCTTGCCGATATTCCAAAACAGGAGTATCTGCTCACGGTTCACACCTAAAACAGCTCTGTACTGAGCGTCTTGAATTCGAGCCTTGACACTTTCCAGCACCTGAAAATAGTTGTCATTGTTAATAAGCACGAGCTTTCCTCCTCTCAATTCTGCAGGCGGCACTTGCAGTTTTCATACGCTTGCCAATTCCTCTCAGGCGCTGGCCGCCAAAAGGTATTTATCAAAGTAATATATGGATATTATCCCACAAATCAGCGTTAAATGCTTTAGAAATTCAGTCTTTATCTATAATACATGAACAATAACTCCTTCTCGTGGTACCAGCAAACACAGAAATATCAACGCTTTGCACCATTTTGTTGACGTCAGCAAACTGTTTGAAATGCTTTACTTCAGCCATCTCTAACATTTTGCTGACCACAGAGAAATCTTAAGAAACTTTAGTTGAACTATTAAATAATACTTAATGGTTGGGATGAACTATTTCCTTTTTGGAAACAGTTCTTTGTATAAACACCTCGAATTCGAGGTGTTTAAATAGTCTAATTGCCTCGAATTCGAGGCAATAGCTTTCGCCCTTATCCGCTTACCTTATTTGAACCTGTGCAAATTTTGCACAAGTTGAGTCCTTGACCAATTCTTCTTCCCGTATTATGAAATAAATTACATCGGCTTCGAAGTAATTTAATCAGGTCAGAATGTTAAACCCTCGAATTCGAAGGGTTTAAAATATATTTTATATAAATGATAACAAAATTTACCTTTAACCGCAATCCATACTTCTATCCGGCAAGCTCTTTGACTTCCACAATCAGTTCCTCATCAATCTCAACATTCTTCGCCGTTTGGATTATCTGTCTTTTCGTAGTCCACAATCTTCTGTATCAGCTCGTTGAGGATTTGTGTGTTGAGCTCGGTGATATCGGTGTACTTCCGGGTAATCGGCAAGAAATTATCGAAAAAAGACTTATTAAATTTTTTTTCAACAGATATTAGGTCATGAAAGCCTTGAAATGGTAAGAAGATATAGCCACCTTGCAAGTACGCATGTTTTACATATACATAAGAAATTCAGTCCTGTAGACTATCTGATTTCATTACGATACGATGCAAAAAAACGCAAAAATATGTGAGTAGGCCAAAAACAAAAAACCTTGATTTTTCAAGGTTTTTTTCATCTGGAGCTGGAGATGGGACTCGAACCCACGACCTGTAGTTGTTCGTAAGGTAGAATAAATAAGCTGGTCGAAACCGACCAGCTTGATTTACTTCTGAGGCTGTTCAGAGGGAACGACAGCCAGCGTATATCCCAACGGCTGCAGGATTTTAAATAAAGTATCTATCTGCGGCGTCGCTTTCATGCTTTCAAGTCTTGCTATGGCAGGCTGCTTTAAGCCGGTAAGATCAGCAAGCTCCTTTTGGGAAAGCCCCTTTGATTCTCTGGCTTCGATAAGCTTTCCGATTAACGCTACTTCAAAATCAATTTTGGCCTTCTGTGTTGGGTCAATGAATTTGGGGTCGTTCCAGAGCTTATTAAAATTAGTTCCCATATCTATTTGCTCCTTTCAAGGTGGTCGGCTAAATTCCTTTTGGCCTGTTCAATCTCTCTGCGCGGAGTCTTCTTTGTCTTCTTCAGAAAATGATGGAGCAATACAAAAGTGTTATCTCTGAAGTAGAAGAAGAATATCCTGTCATCCAGCGGGCGCAGTTCCCAGATATCATCTTCGATGTGCTTGACAAAAGGTTCTCCCGCTCTTGTTCCGTATTCCTGCAGCACTCTGATGTAGGTCAGAATCTTTTCACTCCGAATGCGCTCGTTTTTGCTTGTTTGTCCTTTTGTCTGCAGTTCAATTATGAACTCCTTTATAGGTTCTTTTCCGCTTCGGTCTTCATAAAATTCAACTTCGAACATTCTTTAGTGTTCCCCTCATCTGTAATATTATAATAACATATTCGTTATTAAGTTACAATAACAAATTTGTTATAATTGCCTCGAATTCGAGGCAATTCATGAATTATGGTATCTAAGTGTATTAACCACCTTGGTAATCTCAATATCCTTCGCTTGACCATTTTGTTGACGTCAACAAAATGGTATGAATGCTTTAATATCAGTGCCGCTATCATTTTGCCGACCTCAGCAAAATGATCAGGATTTCAGGTATTGGAATCATGGCACTTTCTATGTACTGAAATTAAAGCATCTTTTCTGCAAGTGGCGCTTGCACAAATTTAATTTCTGGAGACATTTGCTTCAGCACGGATTTGCTCCCTTTTTGAAAAGTGCAGACAGTGTCTACATTTTTTATATACAGAATTACCATGACATCCACCCCCGCATATAAAATAAATTACCTCACTGCGAAGTAATTTAATTAGTCCATGATTTAAACCCCTCGAATTCGATGGGTTTAAATCGTTGAAGGTTCTGCTATTTAGATTTATTATACCAAAATATGCCTTTTTCCACAATCCATATTCTATCTGACAAGCTCTTTCGACATCTCTTTGACTTCGGCTATCAGCGTATCATCAACCTCGACATTCTTAGCCACCGGGATAATCATCGGCAGTCCAAACATCTCCTTCATCTCCACATACCCGATAAATTTATAATGTATGTCCACTCGCTGGCTTTTGCTGCCGTCAGGGTTATCCGTCTTTTCATAAACTACAATTTTCTGTATCAGTTCGTTGAGGACTTGCGTATTTAGTTCGGTTATGTCGATGTACTTCTGAATAATCGGCAGGAACTTATCGATATTTTCATATACCGATTCGGCGCTGGTAATCATTTCAGTAAGCTGATTTCTCCGTTCTCTAAGCCCTGCCTGTTCTTCCTCATAGCGTTTGGACATGATCTGATAGCGTTCCTCCGTGAGCTTTTCGAGAGCCAAATCCTCGTAGAGCTTGTTCAGTATTCTGTCCAGTTCTGAGAGTCTCTTTTCCACAGTTTTCAGTTCACGCTTGAATTTTTCGGTTTCTTGCCTTTTCTTTTCGGTTTTGGCAGCAAGAAGCATATCCTTGTATTTCTGTGTCGCCAGCTTCGCCGCCTTCGCATTACGGCGGATATCCTCCAGCACAAGCTGATTCATGGTTTTCCAGCCGATGGCGTGGGATGTGCATCGTTCCTTGCCGTAGTTCTTGTAGACCCAGCAGGAAAAGCCGGTATATTTACCTTTCTTCTTATCAAAGCTTACGTTTAGCGAGGAGCCGCATTTTGAACACTTGACCAGCCCTGCAAACATCTGTACCTCTCCGCTGCTGTTTTCACGCCTGCGGCTCTTCATCAACTGCTGCACTGTGTCCCAAAGTTCCTGTGAGATGATTGGCTCATGTGCGTTTTCGACTACAACCCAATCCTCCTCCGATGACGGAATACGGGTCTTGTCAAAGAAGCCCTTCGTCTTTGTTTTACCGAATACAACCTGTCCTATGTACGCACGGTTGGAGAGTATAGCCCGCACGGAAGTGGCATGTCAGTCATAGGGTTTTCTCCAGTAATCGCTTTTGTAGTAATCGGGATTGTTTTGATTGAAGTACGCTATTGGGTTCAGAATTTTCCGCTCTCTCAGGATTTTCGTCATACGTACATATCCGATACCATCAGCAAACAACTGGAAAATCTCTCTTACTACGTCGGCAGCAGGAGGGTCGATAATAAGGTGGTGTCGGTCATTCGGGTCCTTCAGATACCCG
>Ga0196971_1001240_pt1 | contig 12141 bp, 10 predicted proteins | sample S1v_1013CmetaG_FD_148660 | JGI IMG/M metagenome (GOLD analysis project Ga0196971, IMG submission 148660) | Soil microbial communities from Anza Borrego desert, Southern California, United States - S1+v_10-13C | ecosystem: Environmental > Terrestrial > Soil > Desert | place: USA: California... | reverse complement strand
CGTCGCGCGTGATGGCCACGCCCTCGATCGATTGACGCTCGGTGGGCGCAAACAAAACCGTTGCGCTGGGCGTCGCCGCACCCGTTTGCGATACTGGGTAAGCGATCAGCGCGCCCTGCGGGTGGCCTTGCCAGGCTTCGTTCAGCGTGGTGATGAGCTGGCCTTGATAGAGGCCCTGCAGGCTCGACTTCGCCGGCAGACTGATGCGCTGCGGCTCTGCGCCGTCGAGGCGCCAGTACGAGGTTTCAAAGAACGTATCAGCTTCGAAGGCGATCGGCAGGCGCGATCCGTCCGTATTGATCAGCACACCGCCGAACACGCCGACGTCGCTGGCTTGGCCGCGGATCACTTCGGTCGCGCTCGCGAGCGGCGTGCCGCGGGTCCAGCGCTTCAGCACGAAGGCGTAGCCGGATTCCGTCATCGTGGCCGCGCCGTTTTCCGGGCCCCAATCGGTGCCGACGAGCAGCGTGTTCTGGTCGAGCCAGGCGACGGAGGTTTTCGCTTCGGGAATGACGAAGCCGTTCTGAACGAAGCGGCGCGCAGCGAGATCGTATTCGCGATAGGTGACGGCGTCCTTGCCGCCGTCGGAGAGCGCAACGAGGCAGCGGGTCGTGCCTTCGAGGCAGTCGAGGCCCTTGAACACCCAGTTGGCGTTCTCGGCGGCGGCGATGGCGTCGATGTCGAGCACGGTTTCCCAGCGCGGATTGCCGTCGCGGGCGAACTCGGCGACCGGCGCGCGGCGGTAGATGCCGCGCACGTGCTGCTCGTCCTGCCAGAAATTGTAATAATAGCCTTCCTGGATGCCGCCGAGCGGCAGGCGGTCGCTGCTGTTGGCGAGGGCGAGCGCATCGGCGTGGAGCTGGGCGAAGCGCGGGTCGGCTTCGAGCTGGGCGAGGGAGCGGGTGTTCTGTTCGCGCACCCAGGCGAGGGCGCGTTCGCCCTCCACCTCTTCCAGCCAGAGGTATGGGTCTTCACCGGTCATGGCCATGCCTGTCGCCTCTGGTGCGGTATTCGTCGTGTCGGCGGTGGTGCTGCACGCAGCAAGAACGAGAGCCGCGAGCGTGGTCGCGGCGAGTGCGGCTAGGCGCATAAGGGGTGTCCCTCCATCCCAAATCGGTGCGGCAACCAAGCAGAAAGGACTTGCGGAGGAAAGGCTTGATCGCCGAACGCAGCATAGCGCTCGGCAGCAAACGGTCTTAAATGAGGGCGGATGCGCTATTTTAAGATGAACGGCTGCGGCAATGACTTCGTCATCATTGACGCCCGCTCGCGCGGGTCGCTGCCGTTGTCACAGGCCCAGGCGCGCGCGATCGCCGACCGGGAGACGGGACTCGGCTGTGATCAGGTGATCGCCGTCGAACGCTCGATCCGCGGTGACGCGTACATGCGGATGTGGAACGCTGACGGTGGGGAAATCGAAGCATGCGGCAACGCCACACGCTGTGTGGCCTGGCTGCTGATGGAAGAGGGCGGCGCGGTCTCGCGGCGGATCGAGACGCCGGCCGGCATGCTCTACGCCGAGCGCGCCGGCGAACAGCGCATCACCGTCGATATGGGCTCGCCGCTGCTGCGGTGGGAAGAAATTCCGCTGTCGCGGGCGATGGATACGGTGCGGCTCGACTATGCGATCGGCGGGCTGGCGGCGCCGGGCGCTGTGAACATGGGCAACCCGCATGCTGTGTTCTTCGTCGACGACGTGAGCACAATTCCAGTCGAGAGCATCGGCCCGCAGGTGGAGCACGATCCGCTGTTTCCGCAGAAGGCGAACGTAGGGTTCGCCGAAGTGAGATCGCCCGAGCAGATCCGGCTCCGGGTCTGGGAGCGCGGCGTGGGTCTGACCAAAGCCTGTGGCACCGGCGCCTGCGCGGCCGTGGTCGCGGCGCACCGGCAAGGGCGCACCGGGCGCAAAGTTGAGGTCCTGGTCGACGGCGGATCACTTGAGATTGAATGGCGCGCCGGCGACGACCGGGTTTTGATGACGGGTCCGATCGAATTGGAAGCGAGTGGGGAGCTGCCTGCCGGATGAGACGCGCTGTCGCCGCCTGCCTTGTGTTGTCCGCCTGCGCGACGGTGGCGGAGGTGAGACCCCCTGCTGAGCGCGTGGCGGGCTGCTGGATTAATCGTGACGCCGGCGCGGTGACGATGCGCTGGCTGCCGGATCGCGAGCGCCCCGGCGTGCTGAACGGCGCGCGCCTCGTCTATGGCCAAACCGGCGTCACGCGCAGTACGCGCTATACGCTGGAGCCGAGCGAAGCCGGGGCCAGCCTGTGCGAACTGGGCCCCGATGGCGCAGCGACGCGCTGCTGGCCCGTCGCTGAAGGCGAAGGCGGCTCGCTCGAGGGCGGGCGCGCATTCTTGGACGCGTACGGCGACCGGTTGCGCATCACCGTGATCGGCGACGGTCCGGACCAGACCATCTTCCACGGCCGCCGCGACGGTTGCGATTGATCGCGGGTTTCGATCATGTCGTCATCGCCGTGCGCGACTTGGCGGCGGGGGTGGCGGCGTATGAGCTGCTGCTTGGACGCACGGCGCTACCGGTTATCGAGCATGACGGCGTCGCGACGGCGCTGATCGTCATGCCGAACATCGCGGTCGAGTTGATGGCGCCGGTTGGCGCGAGTGAAAACGCGCGGCGGCTGGAGGCGGCGATTGAAGACGGCGGCGAAGGGCTGAAGAGCCTCGTGTTCGCCGCGGGCGACATCGAGCGGGCGCATCGCCGCGCCGAGCGCGTTGGGCTTGAGCCGGAGGCGATCGCCGCGCGCGCGCAGCAGCGGAGCTTTCGCGCCAATACGGAACGCACGCACGGCGTGCGGCTCTTCTTCATGCAGCGCGATGCGGCTCTGCCGGTGTCGGCGGCGCGGGAAGACGCTGTGCTTGGGCTCGATCATGTCGTCATACGCTCGCTGGATGTGGAGCGGGCGGCGGCGCTTTATGGCGCGCGGCTGGGGCTCGATATGCGGCTCGCGCGCGAGGTGCGCCGGGCGCTGTTGATGTTCTTCCGCTGCGGTGACGCGATCGTGGAGATCGTGCATGACGTCAGCCTCGAGGATGGCCGCGATCTTTTGTGGGGCCTTTCTTGGCGGGTCGCGGACGCGGGCGCGGCGCACGCGCGGCTTGTGGCGGCGGGCCTCGACGTCTCCGAGGTGCGGCCGGGGATCAAGCCCGGCACGCGCGTGTTCACCGTTCGCGACGGCGCCTTGGGCGTGCCGACGCTGATGCTTGAGCTGTCAAGCGACGCCGATTGATGCGGGCGGCGTCTGCGCGCATGCTTCCGGCATGTGGGGCGCCAAGAAACGTTTTCTCGATCCTGAACTCGAGGAATGGCACATCGCCTGCTGGGGCTGGCTGATGCGCCACCTCGGCGGCGTGGACGCTTTGCGCGAAACGACGCTGGTGCTGCCGACGGCGGAGTTTTTTCCACGTCCCAAGGGCGAAGGCCGCGAGGTTGCCGACGCGATCTTTACGCGCGTGCGCGAGTTGATGGGGCTGGAGCAATGGCCGTGCGAACTGGTCGAGCGCGAGGACACCAATGCGGAGGTGGGAGAATTCCTGCGCTTACAGCCCGCAGGTAAGCCCGTCGCCGGCACATTCGAGAACGATGGCGGAAACGTCGTGATCACGTACGCGCCGGATCTTGTGCGTCGGCCATACAATCTCATCGCGACGTTTGCGCACGAACTGGCGCACTTCGTGCTGCACACGATCCCGGAGTTGCCGCCCGGCGCGGATGTGGAGCCGATCGCGGAGGAGCTGGCGACGGAGCTGGCGGTCGCTTATTTCGGCTTTGGGCTGATGGCCGCGAATGGCGCGTTCGAGTTCGAGCAATACCAGGACGCCGGGCGCATGGGTTGGCGCGGCGGATCGTGGGGATATTTCAGCGAAGACGGCTGGTGCTTCGCGATAGCCGTTTTCTTGACGCTGCGGGGCGAGGCGCCGGAGCTGGCGAAGAAGCATCTGAAACCGCACCTGGCGAAAAAGCTCGACGCCGCCCTGGCGCGGTTGGCTGCTGCGCCTGATCTCCTGGCGCCCCTGCGCCAAGTGTCGTCAAACCGAGATTGATCCGGCTGGCGCTTGGAGGCATGCTCCGGGCGACGAGGGGGAAATCATGGCCGACAAGCAAGCTCTGAATGCGACGTTCTACGCCTTTCGCAAACGCGAAAAGGGCGGCGTCCTGACCATGGCGACGATCGCCTATATCGTGATTGCGATCGTCATTTTCGGGCTGTTCGGCTGGCTGAACCTCAACGCGGTGATGGACTATCTCAACTGGGCCTCGACCATGGGGACCAATCCGGAACTGGCGATGACGCCGCCGGCCAGCGTCATGGCGCTCGGGCCGATGCTCTTCCTGATGCAGATTTTCTATTACGTGATCGCCGCCGCCTACGAGGCGGCGTGCCTGCGCTGGATGATCCGCGGCGAAACCGGCGGCGTGTTCGGTTTCACGCTCGGCGGCGACACTTGGCGCGTCTATTTCACGTATTGGATCTGGTTCTTCCTGATGATCGCAGTCGGGATCGTCTGCTTTCTGGTGCTCGGCGGTTTCGCCGGCTCGCTGATGGCGATGGGCCAAGGCGGCGATACGAGCGCCATGGGGCCGATGGCGATGATCCTGCCGCTCCTCATCTTGGCGCTGTTGCTGGCGCTGCTTTACGTTAGCGTGCGGCTCGCGCCTGCGGCGGCGACGTCGGTGGCGTGCAAGCGGTTTGCCTTCTTCGATGCGTGGAAGGTGACGCGCGGCCGCTTCTGGGCGCTGCTCGGCGCGTTCGTGCTGCTCTATCTGATGGGCTTCGTCGCCTACATCGTGTTCTCCGCCGTGGCGGGTGCGGCCATGGTGATGGGCATGGCCAACAGCGCCGGCATGATGAATGAGAACGCGACGCCGGGCGACATGATGGCGATGTTCACAGAGCCGCAAGTGCTGATCCCGCTCATCGTCATCTATGGCGCGATGATCATCGGCTCGTTCGTGCTGATGGTGACGCTGTTCGGCGTCAATGCGCGGGCCGCGGCGCTGGCGCTCGAAGAGGGCAAGATCACGGCGGACGCCTGAGATGGCGGACGAAGCGCCACGGCTCAACGCCACGTTCTTCGCCTTTCAGAAGCGCGATAAGCGCTTCGTGCTGGCGCGCGCGACGGCCGGCTATCTGATCCTGGTGATGCTGTTCACGGCGGCTTACGTCGCTGCGACGTGGTCGGTCTGGACGGGCATGATCGAGTGGTATCTCGGCGTGCTGCGCGATATGTCAGCCGGCGCCGATCCTGCAGCGCCGCCGCTGGAGGCGATGGCGGCGCTGGCGCCCTGGTGGGCGATCAGCACGATCGTCAGCCTGATTTTGTTTGCGGCGTTCGAAGCGGCATGTTTGCGCTGGCTGGTGCGCGGCGAAAGCGGCGGCGGCCTACTCGGTCTGCGCTTCGGCGCCGACACATGGCGCGTGTTTGCGATCTATTGGATTTGGGTGGGTCTCTGGCTCGCGGCGATCATCGTCATCGCGCTGTTCTATCTGTTGTTGCGCGCGATCGCCGGCGTTCACCCTGCCGTGCAATGGATCATGCTGCTCATCGCGGCGCTGGCGCCGCTTGGGATTATTGCGCTCGCGATCTGGGGCAGTGTGCGGCTGGCGCCCGCGGCTGCGGTCACGATCCGCGACCAGAAGCTGGCGTTCTTCCGCGCTTGGGGCGAGACGCGGCGGTGGTTCTGGCCGCTGCTCGGCGCCTTTGTCATCGTCGCAATCGGCTATTTCGTCATCGCCATGATCGTGCAGCAGGTGCTGTCGATCCCGTTCAACGAGCCGACGCAGGCCCTGATGGCGGATATGATGGCCGGAGCTTCGAGCGAAGAGGTCATGCGGCGGGCGATCGAGACGTTCATGACGCCCGGCTTCATTGCGCTCGGCGTTATTTACTTGCTGGTCACGCAAGTGATGTCGTTCGTGTTTTACATCGCCTATTTCGGCGTCAATGCGCGCGCGGCGCTCGCGGCCAAAGAAGAGCAGGCGCCGGAATCAGCCTGACGCCTGCTTCTTGCCGTTGCGGCGCACCTTCGGCGCGGGCGCATCCGCTGCTGCGGCTTTCAGCTTTTTCGGCGCGCGGCGTTCGTGGTGGCGCTGCAGCGCTTCGGCGAGATAGCGGCCAGTCCAGCTTTCCTTGACCTTGGCGACCTCTTCGGGCGTGCCTTGGGCGACGATGCGGCCGCCGCCATCGCCGCCTTCGGGGCCGAGATCGAGAATCCAATCCGCGGTTTTGATGACATCGAGATTGTGCTCGATGACGAGCACGCTGTTGCCGTTATCGACCAGCTCATGCAGCACTTCCAAGAGCTTCTTGGTGTCCTCGAAGTGAAGCCCGGTGGTGGGTTCGTCGAGGATGTAGAGCGTGCGGCCGGTAGCGCGTTTTGAGAGCTCCTTCGACAGCTTCACGCGCTGCGCTTCGCCGCCTGAAAGGGTTGTCGCCTGCTGGCCGATGTGGACGTAGCCGAGGCCGACGCGCTTTAGCGTTTCCAGCTTATCGCGGATGCTCGGAACGGCGTTGAAGAGATTGGCGCCTTCATCGACGGTCATGTCGAGCACGTCGGAAATCGATTTGCCCTTGTAGAGGATCTCGAGCGTCTCGCGATTGTAACGTTTGCCTTTGCAGGTATCGCAGGTGACGTAGACGTCCGGCAAAAAGTGCATCTCGATCTTGATGACGCCGTCGCCTTGGCACGCTTCGCAGCGGCCGCCTTTGACGTTGAACGAGAAGCGGCCCGGGCCGTAGCCGCGCGCTTTCGCTTCCGGCAGGCCGGCGAACCAGTCGCGGATCGGTGTGAACGCGCCGGTATACGTCGCCGGGTTCGATCGCGGCGTGCGGCCGATCGGCGATTGATCGATATCGATGATCTTGTCGATGTGTTCGAGGCCGAGGATCGTGTCGTGCTCGGCCGGGACGTCGCCGGACCCGTGCCATTGGCGCGAGACGGATTTGAACAGCGTCTCGACGACGAGCGTGGATTTTCCGCCGCCGCTGACGCCGGTGACGCACGTAAACGTGCCGAGCGGGATGTCGGCGGTGACGTTTTGCAGATTGTTGCCGCGCGCGCCTTTGACGGTGATGAGCCGTTTCTTGTTCACCCAGCGGCGCTTTTCCGGGATCGAGATTTCGCGCGCGCCGGTGAGGTAGGCGCCGGTGATGCTTTCGGCGTTCGCCTCGATCTCGGCAGGCGTGCCTTGGGCGATGATGCGGCCGCCGCGCACGCCCGCGGCAGGGCCCATGTCGATGACGTGGTCGGCGGTTAGGATCGCTTCTTCGTCGTGTTCGACCACGAGGACCGAATTGCCGAGGTCGCGCAGGCGCTTCAGCGTCTCCAGCAGGCGCGAGTTGTCGCGCTGATGCAGGCCGATGGAGGGTTCGTCGAGCACGTAAAGCACGCCGGTGAGTCCGGAGCCGATCTGCGAAGCGAGCCGGATGCGCTGGCTTTCGCCGCCGCTTAGCGTGCCGGAGCCGCGGCCGAGCGAGAGATAATCGAGGCCGACATCGACCAGGAAGCGCAGCCGGTCGTTGATCTCTTTCAAGATGCGGACGGCGATTTCCTGATGCTTCGGCGAAAGCTTGGCGTTGAGTTCGCCGAACCAATCGCGCGCATTGCGAATGGAGAAGTTGGACGCATCGGCGATGTCGAGCATGCCGACTTTCACCGCGAGCGCTTCGGGCTTGAGGCGCTTGCCGGCGCAGGTCGGGCACGGCGCTTCGCTTTGGTAACGTTCGAGGTCTTCGCGCACCCAGGCGCTGTCGGTTTCCTTCCAGCGGCGCTCCAGGTTCGGCAACACGCCTTCGAAATTCTTGGTGGTTTCGTAGCGGCGGACGCCGTCGTCATAGACGAACTTGATTGGGTCCTTCGTGCCGAACATCACCGCGTCGCGCAGCGGCTTGGAAAGTTCGCGCCACGGCGTCGTCATCTTGCACTTAAAGTGCTTGGCGAGCGCTTCGAGCGTTTGCGCGTAGAGCGGCGACGGACCTTTGGCCCACGGCGCCACGGCGCCTTCCTTCAACGACTTGTCGTGCTCGGGCACGACCAGTTCGGGATCGAACTTGAGCTGCACGCCGAGGCCGTCGCAGGTCGGGCAAGCGCCGGCGGGGTTGTTGAACGAGAAAAGCCGTGGCTCGATTTCCGGAATAGTGAAGCCAGAGACGGGGCAAGCGAATTTCTGGCTGAAAATCAGCCGTTCGGCTTGCGCGCCCTTATTCTTCAGCGTCGCCTTGCCGGTTGCTTCCTCGCTCTTGCCTGCGATTTCCGCGAAGGCGATGCCTTCGGCGAGCTTCAAAGCTTGTTCGAGCGAATCCGCCAGCCGCGTTTCGATGCCGGCTTTCACGGCGATGCGATCGACGACGATGTCGATGTCGTGTTTGAATTTCTTGTCGAGCGTCGGCGGTTCGCTGAGTTCGTAGAACTCGCCGTCGATCTTGGCGCGCTGGTAGCCCTTCTTCAGGTACTCAGCCATTTCCTTTTTGTATTCACCCTTGCGGTCGCGCACGACCGGCGCGAGCAAATAGAGCCGCGTGCCTTCCGGCAGCGCCATGATCCGGTCGACCATTTCGCTGACCTGCATCGCCGCGATTGGTTGGCCGGTGGCGGGCGAATACGGAATGCCGACGCGCGCCCAGAGCAGGCGCATGTAATCGTAGATTTCGGTGACGGTGCCGACGGTCGAGCGCGGATTGCGCGAAGTGGTTTTCTGCTCGATCGAAATCGCGGGCGAGAGGCCTTCGATGGAATCCACGTCCGGCTTCTGCATCAGCTCCAAGAACTGACGCGCGTATGCCGAGAGAGATTCCACGTAGCGGCGCTGGCCTTCGGCATAGATGGTGTCGAACGCGAGCGAGGATTTGCCGCTGCCGCTAAGGCCGGTGATCACCACCAGCTCGTTGCGCGGAATATCGACGTTCACGCCTTTGAGATTGTGCTCGCGGGCGCCGCGGATACGGATGTGAGTGAGGCCGTCCTTCATTGCGGGAGGCCGTAGGCAAAAGCCGTCATCGAGATTCCGGGTTCGTAGTGCTGGTTGAAGATGTGCGCAGCTTCGCCGTCGCGGCGGGCGCCGAGGGTGTAAAATACCGGGAAAAAGTGCTCCCAATCGGGCGCCGCTTCGCGTGCGTCAGAATGCGCGGCGTAGCGGATCACCGAAGCGTCGTCGCCACTTGCTGCCGCGTCGGTGATGAAGTTGTCAAAGCGTTCAACCCAAGGTTCGAGTTGCTTGGTGCGGAAGAAGGCGGGCAGGTTGTGAACGATGTTGCCGGCGGCGAGGATTAGCACGCCTTCATCGCGCAGCGGCGCCAGCGCGCGGGCGATGTCGTAGTGCGCCTGCGGCGGGCGCTTGGCGTCGAGGCTGACCTGCACGATCGGCACGTCGGCGTCAGGGTACAAGTGCCGCAGCACGCTCCAGGCGCCGTGATCCAGGCCCCACGTATCGTCGAGCTGCGCGCCGAATGCGCTCAGCTTATCGACGATGTTCTGCGCCAGCGCGGGATCGCCGGGCGCGGGATATTGGACGTCGAACAAAGCTTGCGGAAAGCCGCGGCCGAAATCGTGGATCGTCGGCGGGCGTTCATTGGACGTGACGCGCACACCTTCTGTCACCCAATGCGCGGAGATCACCACCACCGCCTCCGGTTTCGGAAACGCGCGCGCGATCTCGGCCCAGCCGCGGGCCGAGGGCGTGTCTTCGATCGCGTTCATCGGCGAACCATGGCCGACGAACAGGGCGGGCGCTCTGTCAGTCATCTCGGGTCAACTTGGGAACGCCGGGAAGGTCGCGGCGGACACCATATTTAGTAGCGCGAGTCGCCGGCGCATCAAGAACAAAGATGGAACGGCGGGCAGCTGCAGTTGGGGAGGTGAGCCATGGCTTACCTCGATCGTTCCGGCCTCGGCCGCCCCCGCCAAACGGATCGATCCGTTAATGAGCCTTTACCAATGGCGCGAGTCGGCGTATAGAACATAGAGAGAACATTTGTCCGGTTCGCCCGGCGGATGCCTCGTCCATCGAGTGAAAGCGCAGGAAACAGGAGGTCGGCGATGGCTGGCAGCGTCAACAAAGTGATTTTGATCGGCAATCTGGGCAAGGACCCGGAAGTGCGGCGGCTGAATTCCGGTGAGCCGGTGGTGAACCTCTCCGTGGCGACGTCCGAAAGCTGGCGCGACAAGCAATCGGGCGAGCGTAAGGAAAAGACCGAGTGGCACCGCGTCGTGATCTTCAACGAGAACATCGCCAAGGTGGCCGAGCAATATTTGAAGAAGGGCTCGACGGTTTATATCGAGGGCCAATTGCAGACGCGCAAATGGACCGATCAGGCCGGCGTCGAGAAATACTCTACCGAAGTCGTGCTGCAGAAATTTCGCGGCGAGCTGACCATGCTCGGCGGCAAGGGCGACGGCGGCGGCCGCTCGTATGACGACGAAGGCGGCGGCGGCTCGTTCAGCTCCAAGGCCGGCTCCAAGCGCGTCAGCGACGGCCCGCGCGAAAGCTTCAATCAGGATTTGGACGACGAGATTCCGTTCTGACGACTCTCCTCGCCCTTGATGGGCGAGGTGGCTCGCGGCGCAGCCGCGAGACGGAGTGGGTGGCAGCTCAGTTCATAAATAAATGGCGCTGTCACCCACTCAGTCACGCCGCTACGCGTCGTGACAGCTCGCCCATCAAGGGCGAGCAGGGGGTGACGCTTGGCGAATGAGATCGCGCGCGGACTTCGGAAGACAATGACCGCGCAAGAGGTGAAGCTATGGTCTCACTTGCGCCAGCTCAAGCGCGAGGGTTGGAAGTTTCGGCGGCAAGTTCCGCTGCGCGGATTCATCGTCGATTTTGCGTGCTTCGAAGCACGTCTTATCATTGAAGTTGACGGCGGACAGCATGCTGATCAGGCGCATGTGGAAGCGGATAGGAAGCGCGATGCTCTCTTAGAGTTCGTGGGTTTTTCGGTGCAGCGATTTTGGAACGATGAGATTGAGCGCGAATTCGATGGTGTCTGGCGCACGATCAATGACGCCCTGCTGAATGCGCAATTGCGCGCATATGCCGAACACGAAACCTCCGACCATCTTCGCCCTTGATGGGCGAGGTGCCGAACGAAGTTGGCGGACGGAGTGGGTTAATTCTCACTCTTCAAGACTGAGCAGCCACCCACTCAGTCATCGCGCTGGCGCGCGCTGACAGCTCGCCCATCAAGGGCGAGCAGGGTGAGCGCGCTAAGTTCCGCTCAACACGTCCACACTTGCCAACGTCCCATCGCCGCCCGGCCGTTGCGCGCCGCCCAGCGCGTAGAGCGCGCCATTTGCGGCGATGAAGCCGTGGCCGTGACGGGGTGTCGGCAACGTTTCGAACGCTTGCCATTCGCCAGACGCATCGAGCCGATAAAGCGCCGTTCCGACTGAGCCTGGCTCGAAAATCTCGCCGCCGCCGGCGATGATCGCATCGTCCAGCGTTGCAGCGGCGAGGCCGCCGCGCGGTCCGGGATAGGGCGCGCCGTCGCGCCATGTGTCGGTCTGCGGATCGTAGATGTGGTGCGCGGGCGTTTGGCCGCTGGCGACGGTGCGGCCGGAGATGACGTGCAGGGCGCCGTTCAGCACAGCGCCTGCGGCGGAGTTGCGCGCCAGCGGCAGCGGCGCTGCGCGCTCCCAGGCGCTGGCGCCGGCGCTGAGCACGAAGTGATCGGCGATATCGGCCTGATCGTTCCAATCGCTATTCGCTTCGCCGGCGGGCGAGCGGCCGCCGATGAGATGGATGCGGTTGTCGTGAACGAGCGGCACGGCTTCGCCGATCGGTTTCGGCAGAGCTGGGCCTTCGATCCAGCGATCGCCGTCGAGCCGCAGCACACGCGGCACACAAATCCACTGCATGCGCGTGAGCCCGCCGCGAAAGCCGCCGATGGCGTAGAGCGCGCCGTTCAGAGCTGAGAGATGCACGTGGTGCGCCGGGTCGGGCAGGGCTGGCGCATCACGCCACGTGTTCGCGGCGATATCGAAGACGATAACGCGCTTCGTGGCGCCGAGCGCTTGCGGAGAGAAGCCGCCAGCGATCCAGATCGCGCCATCGTGCAGCGCCGGATAAATTTCCTGCACGGCGTACGGCATCGCCGGGGCGCTGCGCCAAGCGCCGGAAGCGGGCG
>Ga0196971_1001239_pt1 | contig 12151 bp, 10 predicted proteins | sample S1v_1013CmetaG_FD_148660 | JGI IMG/M metagenome (GOLD analysis project Ga0196971, IMG submission 148660) | Soil microbial communities from Anza Borrego desert, Southern California, United States - S1+v_10-13C | ecosystem: Environmental > Terrestrial > Soil > Desert | place: USA: California... | reverse complement strand
AAAACTCAATGGCATTCCCCGCTTGGCTCAGGTTATCGAGGGAGTCGTGTTCAAGGACGGAGTTCGGGAAGACGCCGAGAAAATCGCCGCCTGAGTCCGCCCCGTACACAAAATTTGACCATTACTCATAGCCGGGCGGCCCTCCTCCGGTGCTCTCTGCCGTAACGTAACGGCATTGGGGCGAGGGCGCGATAGAGAGGTTAACCCAGACCATCGGTTAGGTAACCAATCACCATCGCCCCAGCTTTCGCCTTAATAGACGCGCTAAAATAATCTTGATCGGTCGTTTTTATTGGTCACCTGAACGTTTTTGTTAATCAGGAAAACTCTCCTCGTAAAAAAACTTCTCACCCATGAAATCAAGCTTAGAGTTGCCGTTACGTAATCTTTGGAGGCAACCGCGACGGACCTCGATTATGCTCTCCGGTATTAGTGTCGGCATCATTGCGCTTCTGCTTGCAGGAGGATTTATTGAATGGATTTTTTGGGCCATGAGGGAGTCGACCATCCTTTTTCGGCTTGGCCACATCCAAGTTGTTAGGCCTGGTTATTTGGATCAGGGCTCGGTCGATCCGCACAAGTTTCTGTTGCCGCACTCGGCTGCTGAACGGGAATTGCTTGTGAAACTGCCCGGCGTAAAGATGGTGGCGCCACGGCTCAGCTTCAGTGGACTGCTCAGTTATGGGGACACCACGATCGGCTTTATTGGAGAAGGTATAGATCCCGAGAAAGAGAAAGCATTTAAACCGGACCTCTCTATTCAGCAGGGTGAGGGACTCGACCCAAATAAATCCCAAAGCGTAATTATTGGTAACGGTCTCGCCGCTAACCTGGGGGTAAAGTCAGGCGACAAAGTGGTTTTGCTGGCGAACACCGTTTCCGGGGGAATTAATGCGGTGGAGCTTGATGTCGTCGGAGTTTTTTCGACGGCAAATAAGGCGTTCGACGACTCCGCTTTGCGCGTGCCTTTGATTACGGCGGAGAAACTCCTCAGAGTGTCGGGGGCGCACCGATGGACAATTTTACTTGACGACACTGCCGATACACGAAGAACGCTCAAGCGAATCCAGCAGATATTCATCGGAAAAACCGGAGAGTTCCAATTCATTCCTTGGTACGATCTCGCCGATTTCTACAATAAGACTGTGAGGCTTTTTTCCCAACAGATGAATGTTTTGGGAGGGATTATCGGATTCATGATTTTGCTGGGTATATCCAACGCATTGATCATGAGTGTAATGGATCGTACGAACGAGGTTGGCACATTGATGGCCTTGGGGCTCAAACGATTAGAAATTGTCAAGCTTTTTCTGGCCGAAGGCTTCATGTTGGGACTTATCGGCAGCATATTGGGCGTTTTGATTGGCTGCGGTTTGGGCGCGGTCATATCGGCAATTGGCATTCCCATGCCGCCGGCCCCCGGCACGAGCACCGGTTATACGGCTGAAATATTTATCACTGGGCCACTGATTGCCAAGGCTGTGCTAGTCGCCCTCTTGTTCACTTTTCTGGCCAGTGTATTTCCGGCGTGGAAGGCCTCCCGGCTTGCCATAGTCGAGGCATTGAGAAAATCACGTTAACCGGACGGCGTCTCCTATCTGACTCAATCCATGCTGATATTCGTACTGAGAAATCTATTTCGACAAACTGTAAGGTCTGTTCTGACTCTGACTGTAATTGCCTTAGGCGTTGCGGGTATCTCGTTGGTCGGTGGGTTTATCGAAGATATTTTTGTTCAGTTACGCGAGTCGACGATACATTCTCAGCTTGGACATTTGCAGGTATACAGAAGCGGATTCTCGACCATTGGGAGGCGCGACCCATACAAATTTCTGATGGAAGATACCGGCGGACTCGTCGATCAGTTCCGGACATGGCCGGAAGTTGCTGAAGTCATGAAACGGGTGAGCTTTTCGGGTCTTGCAAATAACGGACGCTCCGATTACCCGATTCTGGGAGAAGGCGTCGAACCCGCCAAAGAGAAGCAGGTGGGCAGTATGTTGTCCATCGTAGAGGGTGAGCAGCTGAATGACACCGATTCAATGGCCATCTTGGTAGGGAAAGGTCTTGCGCACTCACTTAAAATCAAACCGGGCGATCCCTTGACACTTCTTGTTAATACGCCCGGGGGTGCTCTAAATAGCCTTGAGTTTACCGTAATCGGAATATTTCAAAGTTTTTCGAAGGATTTCGATGATCGTGCCGTTCGGATTTCCCTGGGAGCGGCACAGGACCTTCTGGCTACACCTGGAATTCACGCATTGGTATTCGCGCTAAATGATACGGCGGATACCGATCGCGTTGCTAAAAAGTTAATGGCGCAATTGCCATTTGATCAATATGAAGTGAAACCTTGGTACGTGCTCGCGGATTTCTATCAAAAAACCGTCGATATGTATCGGCGTCAGTTCGCGGTTTTGGAAATTATTATTTTGGTCATGGTGCTTTTGAGCGTAGCCAATAGTGTAAACATGGCACTCCACGAGAGGACGGGTGAATTTGGTACTCTTATGGCTCTGGGAAATAAACCTCGGGATGTTTTTAAATTAATTATTCTCGAATACTCTATTCTGGGGCTTGTAGGTGCGGTGGTGGGGGCTTTTCTTGGGGTATCACTTGCTTGGGGCATATCGGCTTTTGGCATCTCGATGCCGCCACCACCAAATTCGGATATGGGGTACACAGCTATCGTGCGTGTTGTTCCCCATGTGATTGGCGTGGCCTTCGTAGTGGGGTTTCTTGCAGCAGCTCTTGCGGCGATAATACCCGCTCGAAGGGTCATTCGTATACCGATAGTGGAAGCTTTGCGGAGTAACATTTAAGAGTAAGAGGCTTTTGAGTGTCGCAGAGTGGCGTTTGTTACGCCATCACTCCTGCAGCTTCTTCAGATAATCTTTAGTGAAGACCTTGTCCGGTAAATCTTTGAGCTTCATTTTCTTATAATCCAAAATCGACCGTTCGTCTTTTTTAAGGGCGTTTTCCATTACTAGCTGAGTAGGCCGTACTTCACCCTCCATAGATTCAAATTTCTGAAACCGGCAGGTTTTAAATAATCGGTTGGATAAGGTGTAGAACTCTGCCTTATAAGGTTTGTGATTTTCCTTATCTACCCAATACAGCACTCGCGGATAGGTAACCCCCCGGTCTACGGCCGTAAGTTCAAGGACATAATATTTCCGGCCTTCAATTTCCTCAGTTCGCGTAATTTTAGGATTATAGTCACCCGCAAAGTTTGCCCTCGCCAAGTCGCCATTAGCCACTTGACCGGTAAGCTTTTGAGATAATGGAAGACGTATCGGTTGCGATACCGAGGGCATAAAGGCCCAGAAGTCGCGACCTCTCATGAGCATTATCTGGCCGCGATCGGCGGCCGGTGCGGTCGTCAAAATTACCGTATTTTCGTTTCCTTTTGATAAGACACGGTATTCCCGCACATCGGGTTCGCTGTCCGGAGTGGTAGTGGTGATACTGATATCTACTTGGAATCCCTCTTGAGGGAAGCGGATACGGTCTGCTTTGGCCACGATCTGGGCAGGGTCCGGCACCTCATTGGCTTGCGGTGCGCTAGACAGTGCTGCGCCTAAGAGTAAAGCGAGGATGGCGGTAAAAGCATACCGTTTCAGGTTAAGGTTTCTTGTCATAAAAGTTTTGATTATTGTTTCCTAGCTGTTACTGAACTCGGCTATCATTCTATGAATGAGCCAAGATTGAGGCTTGATGCGAGTGAAAGATGGTAGAGCGTCAATTCTGAAAAAATCTTGTTGCTCGGCGTAATCGAAACACACTCGCATAAATTATAAGTATAGCCGGGTAACTCTTAGCGAGGTATGGCAACTCATATGACGAAGGTTCGCGTGGAACATGTCTGGAAGGAGTATAAGTTAGGAAAACAGACGGTCCAAGCCCTTAGGGACGTTTCCATGGAGATCAAGGAAGGTGAGTTCATTGCCATAGCGGGGCCGTCCGGGAGCGGAAAATCTACCTTGCTAAACCTGGTCGGCTGTATCGATACACCGACGCGGGGCGAAATTTACATCGGAGATGAAGAAGTCGGCAAGAAAACGCCGAATCAGTTGGCCGACCTCCGAGCACGAACCCTCGGCTTCATCTTTCAAACCTTCAATTTGCTACCGGTTCTTTCCGCCTGGGAGAACGTCGAATATCCTCTGTTGTACAGAAAGGACATTTCGCCCAAGGAGCGGCGTAGGCGCGTGGCTCATTATCTGGTAGTCGTTGGCCTTGCCGATTTCGCAAAGCACAAGCCCTCGGAGTTGAGCGGCGGACAGCGTCAGCGGGTTGCCATAGCGAGAGCCCTGGCGGGGCATCCGGCCATTGTGCTGGCGGATGAACCAACCGCCAATCTTGATTCCAAGACGGGTGAAGGTGTTTTGCAGTTGATGAAGCAACTCAATCAGGAAGAAAAAACGACCTTCATTTTTTCAACACATGACCATCGAGTTATGGAAATGGCGGAGAGGGTCATCAGAATCGGCGATGGTCAGATAACGGTTCCGTAACCGCATCTTCCCTGGCTTGGAGTACTATTCCGTGAGTCATTTCCCGCGATTATTTCGCTTAAGTCTGTGCGGCATTTTGGCTTTTATTTGTTTTTTCAGTTCGATAGAGGGCGTTGCGGCAGATCTGGAAAAAGAAACGCCGGATTCTATCGACGAATTATTCGATCTGAAAAACGAAAAAAAAGAAAACAAAGAGCCGGCCTCGGTCGACGAGTTGTTCGAGGTGGAACGGAAGACGGTCGATGAACCGAGTCTATGGCCTGATTTGAACGGATTCTTTCAGAGTGAGCTGGCTTACACTTATGCATCGCCCGACCATTGGTCGAAATTTCGTAACTTGCTGGAATTGGGCACCCACGGCAGTTGGGGTGAAAGCCTGAAGTGGAAAGCGAGCGGTCGGTTGATGTACGATGCGATTTACGATTTGACCGATTTTTATCCCGAGTCGGTGCGACACGACCAGCGTTTCGAGCCGATGTTTCGTGAAACATATCTGGATTATTCAACGGGGGATTGGGATTTTCGCTTCGGGCGCCAGCACATCATCTGGGGCGAAATGGTAGGGCTGTTTTTCGCCGATGTAGTATCCGCGAAGGACCTGCGCCAGTTCGTGCTTCCCGATTTTGATCTGCTGCGCATACCGCAGTGGGCGATGCGGGCCGAGTACTTCAAAGGAGGATTTCACGGGGAGGCGATATGGATTCCTTACATGACTTATAACGACATCGGCAAAGTCGGTTCGGAGTTTTTTCCTTTCAATCCGCCTCCGACGCCGGGGCTCTCCACGGTAATCAAGAATGACCAGCGCCCCAACAATACCCTTGAAAATACCGCTTACGGGCTGAGATTGTCCTATCTCCAATCCGGCTGGGACACCTCGTTGTTCTACTATAGCGGGTTGGATCTTTCTCCTGCCTTTGCGCGTAATGTTGTGCTGGCTCCCGCGCCGACTATAACCTATCGCCCCATTCACAAGAGGATTCACCAGGTCGGTAGCACACTTGCCAAAGACTTCGGTCCGTTCGTACTAAAAGGCGAGGCTATTTACACGGTGGACCAGCCTTTTTTGGTGACGCGGCTTACCGATTCGGATGGGCTGGTATCACAGGATTTTCTCGATTACATTCTTGGACTCGACTTCAGTTTTGTCGAAGACACCCGCCTGAACCTACAGTTTTTCCAGCGCTGGTTTAGCCATCATGATCAGGACATGATTCCAGACGAGTTGGAGAGTGGGGTGTCCGCGCTGGTCAGTACACGGTATTTTCATCCGAAGGTGGAACCCGAGGTGCTTTTTATACATAGCTTGAATAGGTCCGACTGGAATGTGCAGGCCAAGGTAACCTGGGAGTTTCTGACGAACTGGCGTATGGTTGTCGGAGCCGATGCTTTCGGCGGCGCGCCTACTGGGTTATTCGGGCAATTCGATGCCAAGGACAGGGTATATGGCGAGTTTCGGTATTCGTTTTAATACCGCGGCAATGTCATTTCAAGCCGATTGGCCGAGCGAGTATTTGCTAGAGAATCCGCTCCGGCTATCTACCAATCAGCAGGTCGGATAACGGTTTACGGATCGAGCGTGCTTCCGGCTGTTGTCCTTCCCCGATTCTGCCCATAAATACTGCTCTTGGGACGAATTCGTCGCCTAGAAGATCGGTTAGTTCGTTTGCTAAACGCTTTGCTTGCTTCTCAACGGCGTCCAGGCAAGTGAACTTGGCCGACTCCCGGATGTAGCTTGCAAAGATCAAGGGGGTCATCTCCGGTTGCAACTGCAATCCCAGCCGAGTGGCGGTCAGCCAGAAGCGCTGCAAAGCGCGGCCTGCGGATAGATAGTCCCCGATTGAGGCCGGCGGCTTATCGGTCAGTAGAGCGAAATGCCCGGCGCAAAAGATTCCAGGGATCAAGTCCAACTCCACTCTCGGCATTAAGGTTCCAGCCATGTAGGTGTTAAGGAAATTGACCCTGGACCACTTCCTCATCGCCCATTTCATGAGACCTAGGGCTAACGGATTCAAACCTACCGCCCGATCGGGAATTCGGTCTTCGCTAACGCGGGCATTCCATTGAATAATGTTCTTATGCACTTCATATGCCTCCGGCATCGTCAGCCGAACTTTTCCGTTCCGAAACATCAGCCAGGCGCTCTTCAACCGATCTTCGGATTTATCCAGCCACAAGACAGTGTAATTGTCCCCCAGGCTCTCGGTCAGACGCATCTTTTCTTGGGCGTTAAGCGGTCGCCGCTTCATTGCCCTGCGTTGAGTTGCGCGCGCCGGAATATAGGGGATGAGAGGATTTGGCTTGATTGCCGGATCAGGTGAAAAGTAAACATCGATTGTCGGAGCCGTTTCCGGGCTATCCGGGCGCAACGTCCAGTCGGCCGCTAATCCACGACTACTAGCGGCGATTGCGATATTTTCCAAAAGAGCGCCAATTGCGATCTGGCTGGCGCGACCCTTAAAGTCGTAAACACAGTGGTCCCGGGTATCGAACCCATGAATGACGATGTGGTTATCGGCGATGATCTCGAAGCGCCAAGGTTGCGTGTTGTCGCCGCTGGGTGCCCACCTGGCAAGTTCGAGAATTTGCTCGATCGGGGAAGGTTGTGACTTGGTTTGCACTGAAGAACGCTCAGATGCTTTCGCCAGAAATTTTTTCCTCGCAATCCTCAGTCCTATTCGTTGGAGGGGGTTTTGATTTCCTCCGGGTCTCCACGTGCGGATCAATTTGTTGCGGTATGCATCGAAATGAATCCCCCATGGAGCGGCGAACACCTTGCCTCTTCGCAGTAGGATTTTCAAAGCTTCTGTCGCCGCAACTCCGGCGCAAAGTTCGCAGGCCATGGCAGTAGAGGGACCACGACGCAGGGCAAGATTGACGGCGCGGGGTTCGACTAAATACGAAGTCTGCAGCATTCCCGGCGACAACCCCATCAGGAACCGAACAATTTGTTCGTTCTCCGGTTGATTCTCCAATCCGAAATACTCTTCGAAAGTCATTCGCCCAGGAAGGAAGTTCAGCAGCGCCACTCCCATTCCAAGCGGCGCTGCTGTAATTGCCGGAATACCCAATTTGGTGCAAGCAGCAAAGACTTTGGCACGTATGTCTAAAGCGAAAAAATCCAGCCCATCAATATAAAGATCAACATCGTCTAAGAAAGCCGTTAAGTTGGCTTCGGTAACACCCTCCGAAAACGACCGTAGCTCCAGGGTAGGATTGATTTCCCGTGCTTTTACCGCCATCACTTCAACTTTCGATAGTCCGACTGCTTTAACGTCGGCGCCGGTTTGCCGGTTGAAATTTGCCAGTTCGAAAATATCCATATCGGCAATGTTGAAACCGCCGACGCCGAGGCGTGTTAGGGTCAATAGATGGCTTCCGCCGACACCGCCGAGTCCTGCTATGGCGATACGTTTGGTTCGTAATATTTGTTGTTCTTCATATGTTATCCAGCCGATATTTCTCGAAAAAGCGGATAAGTAATCGAAGTTCATAAGAGTTGTATCATCCAAAGCGTAACTTTGCTTAAGGCGAAGCTGGTATCTTCTTATCAGCTAAGCTTACACTACACTGAGAATATTGGGCTCATCAGGAATCAGCCATGACTAAAAACTGGTTTGATATTTTTAATAATTATTTTGAGGTTAAGCCGGCGAATACGGCTGAATTTGTCGACCAAGTTATGGCTTTGAGGTTTCAGGTATATTGTGTGGAGCATCCCTTCGAGGATGCCGCATCCTTTCCCGATGGTTTGGAAAAGGACCAATTCGATCAAAGAGCCGTCCATTCCTTGATTCGACACTCAAACTCTGGGGCTGCGGTGGCCACTGTAAGACTGGTCCTTGCCGATGGCGAAAATCTGAAAAATGGTTTTCCAATTGAAGGCCATTGCTCATTTGCGTCGGAAGTCGAATCAAACATCTCGCTTAATTTTGAGCGTAAACAGATAGCTGAAATTTCTCGTTTTGCCGTATCCAAGCAATTCCGGCGCCGCTTAGGGGAGCCCGAGACTAGCCATGGTATTGCCGAGCGAAAAAATCTCTCGGACGATATGGACGAGCGGCGACTCATTCCTCACATTACTCTGGGGCTGTTTCAAGCAATCGTGCAGATGAGCGCCCAGAACAATATTAAGCTTTGGTATGCGGTTATGGAGCTGCAGTTGCTGAGATTGCTCAAGCGGTTTGGAATTCGATTCACTCAAATAGGTGAGCCGGTCAATTACCATGGTCTAAGAGTTCCCTGCATTGGTCCTGTGGATGAAGTGATGTCCGGCATCAAGCGCGACTGCCCTGATGTATGGGATTTCATCACCCAAAAAGGCAAGTTGTGGCCATATTGAGGAATATTTTCGTGCTGGGGGGGGGGCAGACCCCAATTTGAATTGGATACGCCGGCTTAACGCTTTTCATCTGGAACATCCGTTAAGGTACCGGCGCCGCCCGCTAAAGAGTCAACCCGCGATCCGCCAAGGCCGATTAAGGCAATCGGTTCATCAATACGGTATTCATCACGGCTCTGGCTAGCCGCCCCGCCTCCGTTTTAAAAATCGCAAATCTTTTTAGGCGCTAAATTCGCTCGTTCCATGGTTGTCTGGTTCAGTCATTGCCAAGTAACGCTGACGCCAGTCGGAGACAGCCATAGCCGATGTTTTTCAGCGAGTTGCAGTAAATCGTTAGATTGTGTCGCGCTAAGGCGACACAAGGCCGCGGTGATTTCTGAATCGATTCCAAGAACTATCTATCGTATCTAGTAATTTGCTCGTTGGCGCTTTTCTTGCTTAAAAGCCTCCTCGTGTATTGCGTGATCATTTTGCCAAGCCCTGTCCTGCCAAAGAGCTGTGTACCCTTAGGACGCGATGAGTCGCGGCAGGCACCTGGGATCAAATCTGTTCGTTCGATAGACCATCAGACTCTGCTTGACTTAAGTTGGATTTAAGGAGAACGCGTGATGTTTGACACTCGCTACGAGGTCGTGTTGGCAAATACACCAGAAAGTAAAGAGATTCACTTCAATTTGAGATACAAGGTGTTTTGCTTAGAAAAGGGATTTGAAGATGCGGGTAAATTCACTGCCCAAATGGAACAAGATCAGTACGACAGTCAGGCGATTCACTTTTTAGTTAGGGAGCGGTTAAGGAACGGATGGATTGGCGCAGCGCGCTTGATCATAGATAAGATGAGTGCTCTGCCGATGACTAACATCGTTGACATTGAAGTTCCCGGTACCAACAACAATGCCATGGCAGCCGAATTTTCTCGGCTCCTCGTACTTGATAACTTTCGCCAACCCCAAGCGAAAGTGGCTGCGGAACCTGAAATTTTATTAGGGCTCATCCGTGCAGCCCGAGACTACTGCCTCCAGCGAAATATAAAAAGCGTACTGTTTTTGTGCCGCCGCTCTATTTATAGAATCTTGGGGAACACGGGTATCGACATGCTGCAAATTGGCTCCCCTTGTATTCACCGTGGCGTAAGGGCGCCTTATCTTGTGGATCTGGATACAGGATTTGATCGGGTTTTTCTTCCCTATAGCCGGGCTTATCAGATGTTTTCCAGAGCACAAAGCTACTGTTATTACTCTGATCTCTACGGCCGCCAAGTGGCATAGGTTATCTGGTGGTACGTAACTGAGTCAGCCACAGTTTGAGGGGTGCTTTCGATGCCGGTGTTTTCCCGAATCCGGTGAGGCGGCTCTATCCTGATCCCCGATTGCGGCGTTTGCCAATCTCGCTAAAGCCGTAGGTGCGTTCCGGCTCAGCGCGAAAGGCTCGTTTCATGCGGTTAAATCAAAGCTCGCGACGATAAGTTCGTCATTCACTTCGCGATCGTGATTGAACTGTTATTGATTGCGTAGTTGACGTAGTCACATCTTCTAAATTCATTCCCGTCGCCAATTTCGGTCCACGGACCAGCATTCGGGATTACATGCAAGCCTCTAAGTCTCGCGCCAGTCGAAGCGATGACAGTCTCAGGCGCCGGTCCGCCTGCGGAGGTTGTTCGGCGTATTAAACGTCCAATTTGGAGCAGTAAGCGCCTGTTTGGAGTATGCTAGCCGAATTCGGCACGTCCTTTTTTTGCATTAACCCCATAAACTCCCTCTCTCCAGGCGTTGCGCGTCGTTTCTAGGCAAATGATGAACTCATTGGATAAAGCCGAAATGACGCCCTTAGCTGTCAATTGGTTATGTCGTGACTAGCAATAACCTTTCAAAATTGAGAATCGATCGGCCAGCGCGAGAGTCTCTAGGCCTTTTTCGGATCGGTGTGTCTCGTAAGCGCTTAAGAATGCTCTGGCTGCTGGTCATCGTTGGCGTGGTGGGGGTCCTTGTTTATTCGAAGCTTCGAGGCTCCGGTATCGAGAGTGAGGTCGCCACCGTCGGCAATGTCTTTCCTTCGCAGGCTTTTACCTTGCTCAACGCCACCGGCTACGTGGTGCCTCAAACCAAGGCGGATGTGGCATCCAAGGCGACCGGGCGTTTGGAAAGACTCGATGTGGAAGAGGGAAGCTACGTCAAGAAAGATCAAATCCTCGCGCAGCTCGAAAACCGCGATCTGATAGCCAGCCTGAACCAGGCGGCGGCCAATGTCGCGGTTGCGAAAACGGATCGGCAAAAGGCGGAAGCGGAGTTGAAGGAATCCACTCTGGCGCTGAACCGCCTTCGCACACTCGTGCTGAAAAAATTCGTTTCGCAGGAACTCTATGACGCGGCGATTGCCCGTCACGAAAAGGCCGTGGCCGCGGTCGAAAGCGCAAAGTCCGCGATCGCGGCCGCCGAGGCGTCTCATCGGGGTGCACAGGTGTCGCTGGATTACACCTTCATTCGAGCTCCCTTCGACGGTGTCATTCTCAGCAAGCACGCCGATATCGGCGACATTTTGGCTCCCTTTTCGTCGACGATGCTGTCGAAGGGCTCGGTGGTGTCCATGGCCGACATGAATACATTGGAAGTGGAGGTCGACGTGGCGGAGTCGAATCTTAATCAGGTGAGTGTCGGCCAGCCGTGCGAAATCCAGTTGGACGCGTTGCCGGACGATCGATTCCGCTGCGCGGTCGATCGCATCGTGCCCACCGTGGACCGCACCAAAGCCACGGTGCTGGTCAAGGTTCGTTTTATCGACAAGAACGACCGCATCCTGCCGGATATGAGTGCGAAAGTGGCTTTTCTATCGCGTGAACTTACGCCGGATCAGCAAAAGCCTCTTTCCAGCGTTCCCGACGCGGCGATTGTGACTCGTGGCGCAGATAGGGTCGCGTTCGTGCTGCAAGGCAAACGAGTCAAGAAAATCCCGGTTGAAACGGGTGAACACATAGGCGATCTGGTGGTCGTGAAGAAAGGACTCAAGACCGGCGATCAAGTAGTGCTCAGCCCGTCTGAAAAATTGAAGGATGGTGCGGAGGTTCGCATCCGGGAAGCCGAAAAGTCCTAGGGCGTGTCCTCAATTAAGGGGTCGCCAAAGACGACCAAAAGCGATTCAATTGAGAGAGTGAATTCAGAAGAAGGTCGATGAATGGTACGACGGTATGGCTTACGGGACGATCAGTGGGAACGGATTCAAGACCTCCTTCCCGGACGCGAAGGGCATGTGGGGGTAACCGCTCGGGACAACCGGTTGTTTGTCGAAGCGGTGTTGT
>Ga0196971_1001238_pt1 | contig 12155 bp, 15 predicted proteins | sample S1v_1013CmetaG_FD_148660 | JGI IMG/M metagenome (GOLD analysis project Ga0196971, IMG submission 148660) | Soil microbial communities from Anza Borrego desert, Southern California, United States - S1+v_10-13C | ecosystem: Environmental > Terrestrial > Soil > Desert | place: USA: California... | reverse complement strand
AGGCCGTAGCAGAGCAGCGTCCACGGGGAGATACGCTCCGGCGTTCTCGCCCCGTAGATGGTGTAGAACGAGCAGAACACGGCCGATGCCAGGCCTGACATCAGGCCGATTGTGCTCACCAACAGCTGCTCGGTGCCCCCGAAGATGAGGAGGAAGAGGCCGCCAAGAGCCAGGGTCAGGCAAATGGCCAGCACACCTGTGGGCTTCTCACCCTGAAAGAGCCACATATAGGCCGCCGTAAGTACGGGGGCCAGGTACTGCAGAAAGATGGCGGTGGCCACGTTGGTCTCGGCTACGGTAAACAGGTAGGTGAACTGCACCGCTGCCATGCCGACAATGCCCCAGATCACGAAGAAGCTCACGTCTTGCCGGCGCAGGCGCAGCAGTTTGGGGGCGAAGATGGCCAGCGTGACCACCAGCAGCACGGCGGAGAGGCCCATACGGACCTGCACAAGGAGGAACGGCGGGACGGCCCGGCTGGAGAAGAGGAACTTGGCAGCGGCTGCAGCCACGCCCCAGAGCGTAGATGCGACGATGATGGCAAGGTAGCCGGACAGACGACTGGTCAACGCGTTCGTCCCCTCTTGATTGATTCACGAGGGGTTCTAGGCTGGCCGGCCGTTTTCCTCCACCAGCCCTGACCTCTTCAGGCTACGGTTTCTGCCACGATGGGGAGCAGGGCCCGGTAAAAGGGGGCCACGCCGCCCTTGCTGGCTGCCGCGGCTGCCAGATTCGGTACCCAGTCCAGGTGCTGCGCGATGAACAGGTCTACAGATTCAGGATCTCCCTGCTCAGCCAGCAGTCCCAGCAGTTCCAACTCCAGGGCCAGGTGGTCGGGGGCGTGAGCCAGCTCCGGCGGAATGGCAAGACCGGCCAGGCCAAAGAGGTCGCGCATGTGTGAAGCGGAGTCGCCCCCGAGCCAGCCCTTTTCGTGCGCGAAGGCCAGTGTGGCCTGAGGATCAGCCGTCCACGGTTTGTGGACCGACTCGATGCAGGTCAGCGGGTGGCCCGGCACAGCAAACGTCTCCAGGAAAGCCTGGTCACCCTCCTCTGGTGAAGCGAACTTCAGATCCCGGTGGGTGATACGGAAATGCTCTGCCAGCTCCTCGGTCCACGTGCCCGCCTTCACGTCGTGCCACCAGGGAGAGAGCGGACCATACAGGGGGATAGCCAGATGGCCGCACAGGGCAGCGAGCCCCGGCAGGTCACGCCTTCTCAACTTCGACCACCACTTCCATCATCATGGCGTGGCCGGAGATGGGCTCGGTCTGGTAGGCGGTGAAGTCATTCATGCTGATGCCGAACCCGTTGGCCTGCTTCAGGTAGGGCGACCAGCTGCCGTAGCCTGCCGGCAGGTAGACGGCGTCCGGATGGAGCCGCTCGGTCACCTTCGCCCGAACCTTCTTGGCGGCGAGCTTCGACTTGACCATGACCCAATCTCCGTCGGCAATGCCAAGGGCCTTGGCCCGGGCGGCATTGATCCAAAGCCGCTCGGCGTCGTAGTCCTTGGTGATCTGCAGCAGGTAGGGAATATTGGCCGTGGCGGTATGGCTGTGATACCCCTGTTTGCCATGGATCAGGCGGAAACTCTTGGGGTTCTTCGGGTCCGGCATGGTCTTGGGAGGCGTCCAGCCGGGGACCTCGCCGAAGCCTGCTTTGGCATACTTGGCGCTGGCCAGTTCCACCTTGCCCGACGCCGTCTTCAGCTTGGGCATGCCGGGGGCGGCTGCCGGCGTGTCAATCGTAATGGAACCCTTCTTCTTCATGTCGGAAAGACTGATGCCCAGGGGCGCCAGGCGGGCGGTGTTCAGCTCGTCCAGGGTGAAGTTGAAGTACTGGCCGACTCCCATCCGCTTGGCCAGGCCCACAATGATCTCATCAAAGGTGCGGGTCTCGGCGTGCAGCTTCGGGACAGCCGCCACACGCATGGCGATGGTGGGTTTGGACCCCGGTGAGGCTTCGATCACCTCTTCCCGCTCCAGGAACGTCGGCTCGGGCAGGATGTAGTGGGCCATCATGGCTGTCTCAGTGAGATGCGTCTCCACTACGACCAGCAGGTCCAGGGCCTTCATGCCATCCTGCATGTGCTTGGGGTCAGGGAAGTTCCGGACCGGGTTGTGGTGCCGGATGATGCCCGCCTTCACCTTGCCTTCCTTGGCCTTCTGCATGAGATAGTGCGGGAGGCCATTCGTGGGCGCCAGGGGGAACTCGCCGTCAATGCCGGCGCCGTCGGCCCGGGCCACCGTGGGCTTCTTCGGCTCGGGGTGCTTGGCCGCATCCAGGTTGCCAAAGGCCGGTGCGCTGGAGAACGTCAGGCCGCCGGGCTGTCCCAGGTTGCCCAGCAGCGCGTTGACGGCGCCGCACGCACGGGCAGTGTCGGTGCTGTTGATATAGTTGGCGCCGAACGCACCCTTCCACGACGGGTCGATGACGCAGTTGGGCTTGGCCGCCGCCAGTTCGCGGGCCAGGCGGCGAATGGTCTCCGCCGGAACGTCGGTAATGGGCGCCGCCCACTCCGGCGTCTTGTCAGCGACGGCAGCAGCGAACTTGTCAAAGCCGGTGACGTTCTCGGCCACAAACTTGGCGTCGTATAGATTCTCTTTGATCAGCACGTAAGCCAGGGCAAGGAGCATGGCCAGGTCCGTGCCGGGACGAATGGGAATCCACTCCGCAGCCAGAGCGCCCGAGGCGCTGTGCCGGGGGTCGATGGCCACGACCTTGGCACCGGCTTCCAGCGCCTTGGCCAGCGCGTTGCTGTGGGCCGTGCGGATGCCCTCGGCGGGGTTGCGGCCCATCAGCACAATGTACTTGGCTTTCGCCAGGTCTGCACCCGGGGTCGTGGCGAACAGGGCGCTAAAGCCTGCGGTGAGGCTGGTATTGCAGGAAGCGTTGTGGGTCATGATGGTCGGCGACCCGAGGGCGGTCATGAACCGGCTGCCGTAGAAGACGCCCGTTTCCCGCGGGTTGTGGCCGAAGAAGAGCGCCCCCGGGCCGTGCTTGTCCAGGACAGCCTTCAGCTTGGCCGCAATCTCATCGAGGGCCTGCTCGTAGGGAATGGGCCTAAAGGTGTCGCCTTCCCGCTTCATGGGTTGGGTGAGCCGGTCGGGATCGTAGAGCCAGGCGGCAGCGCCGTGGGCCCGGGCGCAGAGGAGGCCCTTGCTCCGGTTGTGGTCGGGGTGGCCCGTCACCTTCCAGAGGCGACCGTTCTTCACATGGGCCACCAGGCCACAGTGGCTGGAGCAGCCGTTGCACATGGACGGAATCTGCTGAACCGGTTCGGCGGCGGCCGCTTCGGCCCACCGCTTCAGATCCAGAAGGGGAGAGGCAGCGAGCAGGGCGCCCGTGGTCAGGCCGGTCTTTATGAGCGATCGGCGGGTGATCTCCTTCATGATGCCTGTTCCTCCTTCCTGGCGGGCCGGCTGGCGGCCGCATCGAGCTGGGCCAGCCACTTCGGATGCTCCATGTTGGCATAGGCCCGGGTAACGTAGCCCGTGACCATGGCGCCAACGGCTCCGTAGACAAGGGCGAAGTAGAGGTGGCCGATGGTCAGCAAGACCATGACGAACATGGCCACGTCGTGGGCGACCAGCATCCAGCCGAACAGCGAGGCCGAGACCAGATCCTTGCCCAGCCACAGAGCCAGGCCCGACAGGCAAATGACCAGATACATGAGGATCAGGGTGGCGTGGTGGAGCTTCTCGCCCGCGTTGATGCGGCCCTGGGGCGGCAGGTTCTTGGCATGGCCCAGCACGTAGCGGGGCATCTGCGCGAACCAGCGCAGGTCATCCTTGTCGAAGTGGAAGGAGTCGTAGATCAGGTGCTTGAAGCCCCGGCCATCGAACAGCGCGTAGCAGACGGGGACGGCCAGGAAGGCCACGGCGCCGATGCGGTGCAGAAGCCGGCTGATACCGCCGGTCCCCAGCCCGCTCAGAGTGGGCACCAGAAGAACCAGGCCCGTAAGCGTCAAGAGGAAGAACGAGACCGTCAGCAGCCAGTGGACCGCCCGCTGGGCTCTGGAGAAGCGCAGGATCAGGTCTGCCTTACCCTTCATGTTTTGCCCCCCCTTCGTGCGTTTCCCGCAGATGGTTGCGGCGTGCAATCACGAACCCAAGACCGGCCAGCAGGAGCGTTCCAGCCATAGCCAGCTTGCCGGCGGGCTGGACGGCGTCCTTCCAAACGCCCAGGCTCACGGGCAGTTCGGGAGCGGTAGGCAGACCATAGACCGTCGGGCTGTCCCGCAAGACCCAGATCAGGTGCGTGCCGCCGACGCCGGCGGGCGAGTAGACCTGGGCGTTCGGGTGCTGCTTCTTCAGGGCAGCGACCCGCTTCTCGGCCTTCTGCAGCATCTCGTCTGCGGAACCGAAGCTGAGGGCCCCGGCCATGCACGTGGCGACGCAGGCGGGCGACTTGCCGTTTTCGGTCAGTTGTTCGCAGCCGGTGCACCGAAGCGCCTTGTCGGCTTTGACCTGCGGGATCTGGAAGGGACAGGCCTCGGCACAGTAGCCACAGCCGCTGCACTTGGCCCCGTCGAAGTGGGTCAGCGCTGTCTCACCCTTGTAGACGGCGCCCGTGGGGCAGACCTTGATGCAGGCGGCCTCGGTGCAGTGGAGGCAGGTGAAGCGGCCAATGTGGTGCGTCACTTTTGGGTATGAGCCCTGCTCGTGGAACCGGAACCGAATGTAGACCTGGTCAGGGGCCAGTCCGTTCTGCATCTGACAGGCGACCCGGCAGCCCTGACACTCCATACACAGCGACATGTCCTGAAGAATGGCTTGTGCCGTCATGTGACTCCCTCCTCTGCCTAAAATCATAAGGGTAGGAGGGATTGTGAATCTAGTATCATGTTGGCAGAAATTAGGTAAGACTTGATGATGGGCCATAATAAGGTATTATGGAGATAACGACCACTTAAAGGAGTTCGGCCATGCAGCTCTACCTTCTTGAAATGTTTACGGTGGTGGTCGAATCCCGTCGGGTGACGGCTGCGGCCAAATTGCTCAATCTGACCCAACCGGCGGTGAGCCAGCAGATTCGGCAGCTGGAGGGGTATTTCGGGGTGCAGTTGCTGACCCGGGGCAACCAGGGCGTAGAGCCGACCCCGGCAGGGCGCATTGTCTACAGGCACGCCAAGCAGATGCTGGCCCAGTTCGACTGCATGGAGCGCGAAATCGACGACCTCATGGAAGAAGACGCAAGGGAGGTCATGGTGGGGGCAACGCCCACCGTGGGCAACTTTGTGGTGCCGTGCAGCCTCTGGACGTTCAAGGAGCGCTTCCCCAAGGCCGAAGTCCGGCTGGAGGTGGGGAGCGGCAGCGAGATGGCCGAGCGGGTGCTGGACCGATCGCTGCATATGGCCATTATCGAGGGGAGTGTGCCGGGCCACGTCGCTTCGGCGGCCGGGGTCAAGTCTCGGGTGATTGCCGGCGATTACCTGGTGATGGTGACGCTGGCCGACAGCCCCTGGGCAGGGGAGCGGCTCACCACAGCGACGCTGCAGGTTGCGCCACTGATTCTGCCCGGCCGCGGCATGGGCATGCGGGAGCCCTTCGATTGCGGCCTGGACCGGTTGGGGCTGAAGCTCCAGAATCTGTTGGTCAAGGCGCAGCTGGGCGGGCTGGAGGGCATGAAGTCCGCCCTGGAGAGCTACGGTGGCGTGATGGTCTGTACCCGTATGTCGGTTCAGAAGGAGCTGAAGCGCGAGAGCTACCGCGAGGTAACGCCGGAGGACTGGGAGGTGAAGGTGCCCTTCCACCTGGTCTGTATGGAGGAAACACTGCCGCCCGTCGCCCGCCGGTTCATCCGCTTTGTGGCGGCGCCGGAGGAACTGGCTTCATGCTGGACATAGGCGCGAAAAAGCGTGGTGCGGCTGCACCACGCTCTCTTATTTCTGAATCACAATCTGCCAGACGCCGTCCCGAATCTCAGTCAACTCGTAGGGAAGCTCCTGGCGGGAACACCACTGGGTTATGTTGCGCACCGCCCGGGCAAAGTCGGTCTCCACGGCCAGCGCCTGTCCCGCGGGAAGAGCGGTGACCGCTGCTTTGGTCCGCAGCAGGGGCACCGGGCAGACCTCCCCGAGCAAGTCCAGCGTGTGGGTCGTCACAGTTCGTTGGCCCCCCTTCGCTCCCACCATACGGCCAGAAACGCCAGGCCACCGAACAGCACCATTTCCCCGGCGAGCGTCGCAGGCCAGCCAATCACGGCAGGGAGGTGGACGGGTGCCATTCGGCCCGCGAGGCTCTCCCACCATGGGAAATGATAGGCACCCGCAAGCGAGCCGGCGACGATACCGGCCAGAACCCAGAGATACAAGGCATGCCCTTCACCCAAACGCAGCAGCGTGCTGCAGGCGCAGCCCCCGGCGGGAACCAGGCCTGCCCCGAACAGGAGCGCGCCGGCCACCGTGGCTGCCGAGATGGGGTACAAATTGCCCGGAAGCGGCGCTCCGCTCACCAAAGCCTTCTGCTGGATGATGGCAAACGACGCGGAGGACAGGGCCAGTGCCAGCAAGACCGCCCGCGTCAGCCCCGTATCGCCAAAGAGGATGGCGTCTCGGAAGGCGGCAGCCACGCAAAAGCGACTGCGGTGCAGGCCGAAGCCCAGGGCCAGCCCTAGCAGCCACAGGAGCGCCACCTTCGGGCTGGCGTGGAAAAGCCCGAAGGCAATGGCAGCGGCCGCAGGCGGGGCCAGGAGGGCCACGATCCTCTTTCGATTCACGGTCTACCTCCTCACAGCACCCGGCGGAAGAAGCGAACTCCCAGCAGAACGCCCAGGAACGTTACCAAGGCGAAAACCCAGCCTTGCAGGCTGTGGGACGGAATGGCGCCGAGCAGAATGCCAGCGTTGCAGCCGTGGGCCAGGCGGGCGCCATAACCCATGAGCAGTCCGCCGCCGACAGCCAGCGCCACCTTGCGCCAGGGGCGGGGGGCCTTCCGAATATGAAACTCCCGGGAGAGCAGACCGGAGACGAGCACGCCGCCAACGATACCGAGGTTGAGCCAAAGGCTGCCATCCAGCCAGCCGAAATCGCTGAGGGCCTGCTCTCGGTGGGGCGATTGGAAATAGCCCCAGGTGGAGGGCCGCATTCCCACAAGCTCGGCGACACGGGCACTGGCGTTTGTCAGCATACTGGTAATGCCCCAGGGCTTGCCGTCGGCCAGCATCAGGACGGTGTTGACCAGGGCGATGGTGATGCCGCCGGCCCAGTATGGCCACTCGCGGGGAAGCCGAAGTGGAGGCATGGTGCGGCACACCTCCTCGCAGCTGGGGTAGTACCCCCAGAGTTCGCCTCCCGGACTCTCCATCCTGTGCGTGGCGTTCTGTTTGTACTTTTCCGGCACGGTGGTGCTGCCGCGCCTAGTCCCCCCAGGCCTCCAACACTACGGGCAAGGGGAGACCGGCTGCATCGGCTGCACGGATCCGCCGGACCAGGGCCCGGGCCTCGGGCGTCCGGCAGCGGTCGGCAAACCGTTCCAGCGCCTCCCCCGGGGGGGACTGCGACAGCTCGGCGGCCAGGCGCTCCACCTGGTCACGCAAGGGCCCGCTGACAGCCTTTGTGGCGCCGGTGAGGGCGTCGCTCATGTCGGCTCCGGCTCCCATGAGCAGGGCCAGAGCGCCCGTGAGGGAGGGGAGGGTCCGGGCGATCAGCACCCGGCGGCGATGCCCCCGCAGCCAGCCCAGCCCACGGAATCGGGCGGGGGCTCCTTCGTCGCCGCCCCGCCCCCACCGCCTGACCAGCATGGCCCGGCGGGAGTAGCGGGGGAACGCCGTCAGCCAGGCGTAGACGCCCAGCGGCAGCGACAGGGAGAGCAGCACCAGCGCCCCCAGCCCCGCCGTGAGGGGCGGGACCGGCGGAACCATCCACCTGGGGCTCCGAAACACCGCGACCAGCGCGGTGAGCAGCGCCGGTAGCCATCCGGCAAGCCCAAGCAGCAAGTCACTGGCCTCAGCACGCGACTGCCGATGTTCCGTCGCCGCGGCATAGCGGGTCAGGCGGGCCAGGCTGTCCGCCAAACCGGGTCCGCCATCTGGCGCCAGGGTCACCAGGTCAGCCAGCAGGTGCAGAGACGGGGCTCCGCCGCACCGGGAAGCCAGGTCATGTAAGCTTTCGCGCCCCGTGCCGTCTTGCTCCCAATCACGCAAGGCACGCCGCCACTCCTCCTTCAGCGGAGGCTCCAGCATGGGAAGGGCACGGTGCATGGCCTGCCGGGCATCGGCGCCCGCGACGCAGAGCTCTGCCACGAAGGCCAGTGCCGGAACCACCGCCCGCCCCACCGCTCGCCGGCGGCGGAGCTGCAGGGTACGTACCAGCAGCCAGGGCAGGAGGGTCCCTGTCAGGGCGCCCACCAGGGACAGAGTCAGGCTGCGCAGCGGCACCAGGGCCAGTCCCCCGAGGGCCCCGCCGGTCAGCGTGGCCGTGACCATATGCCGTGCCGGCCAGGAAAGGCCCGCTCGCGCCAATTCCCGCAAGAACTCCAGTTCCAGCGGGTAGAAGAGGGCGACCCGGGGCGGGCGCCGCTCCGGCGGAAGGGGCAGCAACCGCAGCCACCAATAGGTCACCAGAGCCGCCGAAGCGGCCAGAAAGAAAAGGGGAAGCTGCATGGCCACACCTCCCTGCGCGTGGGGACGATTGGGCGTAATGTTTAACGTATCTTCATCCGCCTGTGGTAGAATTCGCACAAATGCTCAACCAGGAGGCAGCAATCTATGCGTAAGGGGTCGCTGGTCATAGTCGCGGCATTGGCCCTCATGCTGGCCATGGCGGGATGCGGCGGGAAGAAAGAGAGCACCGGCGGGCTCTCGGCCAGCCCGGGCGCCGGGGGCCCAACTGCCAAGGACTCGGCATCGACCACTGACAAGGCCCCCGGAGGGGGCGGAGGCGGCGCCGGCACCGAGCACAGCTTTGCGACATCCCAGGCAGCTCCGGAACGGCCAGCAGCAGAAGACGGCGACGATGGCTGGCTGATCATGGACGTCAACGGGCAGAAGACCGAGATTCCCCTCGGGAGCTAGCGGCCGTTGGCCAGCACCGCAGCCAACTGCTCGATGCTGGTACGAAAACGCTGAACCGCCGGGCTGACCGGCTGCACCGCATAGGCAATCCGGCCGGCCTCGGTGAGGCCGGCCATTCCTTTCAGTGCCGGCACGCTCAGCGCCACGGGCAGCCCCATCTCGCTGGCCACCTGATGGACCAGACCGCCGCCATCCCGATTGACAACCAGGCGGCTCTTCAGATGCCAACCCGCAGCCTGTAGCGGCAGGACGTACCGTCGGGTGTGGAAGCGCGCGGGGAGGTCAGGGCCTGTCACCAGGCAGATCAGATCGGCCATCTCCAGAATGGGGAGGCAAGCCACCGAGTCGAGCGCCGGGGTAAGGTCCACCAGCACCAGACGGAACCGGCCGCCCAGAAGCTGAAGCAAGCGCCGCACCATGCTGTCGGTCATGCGGGAGGCAGCCACAGCATCCATCACGCCGGGCAGCACCGGGAAGGCCGTGGACGGCAAGAGGCGACGGAGCAGGTCGTCCAGCGTCAGCCGCCCGCTCTCCATGGCGGGCTGGAGGGCCGAGAGGCAGGCCTCATGAGGCCGGTCGTACGGCAGCAGGTCGGCGTACAGGGCCAGCGACGGCGTGACCAGGTTGAGGTCCACGGCTACCAGGTCGTGGTGGCGACTGGCAACGGCAGCCGCCACATTCAGCAGCAAGGTGGAGGCACCTGCCCCACCGGGGCTCCAGAAGGCCACTACACGGCTCATGAATGCTCACGCCCCGTCAGCCAGAGGTAGATGACGCCCTTGGACTCCACCGCGGCCACCAGGGTTCTGGCCTGTTGGGTGGTCACCTGGAGCAGCGCTGTGGCAGGGACCCCACCTTTCGTTGCCGACAGGCCCGACTCCGTCCGCAGATCGACCACCTTGACGCCGGCTGCCAGAACCTCTACGGGGGCCGGGCGGCCGTCAGAGGTCGGCCAGGCCACGGCCACATCCACCGTCTCGCCGGCCTTCAGGGCGCCGCCGAGGGCTGTCTCAGGCCGTACGGGCAGAGAGATCACCCGCATGCCCTGACCGGGCGGAGACAAGGCCACATCTGCCGGAGCCGCGTCGGTCACATGGCGGTTCGTGAGAATCTGATCCGCAAAAATGGGGGCAGACGCGTACATGCCCGCCACCTGCCCCAGACCGTAGAGGGACTGGGGGGGCACGCCGCCGGCGGGCATGCGCACCTCCCGCACCATGTCGGCAGCCAGGGCGGTGCCTGCGGGTATGTCGCGCACGGCTGTCAATGCCGGGACGGTGCGCAGATAGCGGGTATAGGCATACCCGCCGGAGATCAGCGCCAGGACAAAGGTGGCCAGGGCCAACCAGAGGGGAATCCGGGAAGGCTGCACGAGGTCTGCACCTCCTGCTTTGTAGCTAGATCATCCCTGATTATACCAGTTGCGTTGAGAACTGTCTACAAATATTGGAAGTGTTGTGTATTTTTGCTGGGGGCGTGTAGACAGGCGGACGTGGTATGTGGTACCATGCCAAAAAATGGTCCCGTTATTCCCTGGGCAAAAGCGAAGAGTGGACCGAACCTGTTGACTTTAGAAACTTAAGTATCTAAAATGAGTGCGAATAGATTATGCGACGGTGAGGCGATCTCCATGCTGACGGAGGTTATCGGTGCCATTAAGGCCAGAGACCTGAGCAAGGTCCGCAGCCTGCTGAATGAGAATCCGACCCTGGTCTCGGGGCGCACGCCGGAAGGCGAATCGCCCTTGCTTGCGAGCATTTACTACGGCGTGGCAGAGGCTCGCCAGCTCCTGCTGGAACTCGGGGCGGAGCCCACGCTTTTCGAGGCCGCCGCGGCGGGGCTGACGGACCGGGTGAAGGCCCTTACGCAAGAGGCACCGTCTCTGGTGGCCGCCTACAGCCCAGACGGGTTCACCCCTCTGCACCTGGCGGCTTTCTTCGGGAACGCCGAGACGGCCCGCTACCTCATTACCCAGGGGGCCGCTGTCGACGCCCGCTCCACCAACGGCCTGGCCAACATGCCCCTGCACGCCGCCCTGGCCGGCAGCCGGGACGAAGTGGCTCGGGTGCTGGTGGAGGCCGGCGCCGGTCTGAACACGGCGGATGCGTCGGGAAACGTGCCCCTGCACCTGGCCGCCGCCAACGGCAACGCCGAACTGGTGAGCCTGCTGCTGGCCAGGGGGGCGCAGCTGAACGTCCACAACCACGAAGGGCAGACTCCCCTGGGCCTAGCGCTGATCAAGGGTCACCCGGCTGTGGCCGACCTGCTGCGGCAGGCAGGGGGACAGGAGGCATAGTCCTTGAGCCCCCAGAACTTGGCGGAGTACTGCTTGCCGACACCCTGGATGGAGAGCTGCATGAATTGATCCTCCCGTATGTATGATGCCTGCTTCGGAACGATGGTCGGCGGTGCGACGGTGACTGTTCACCTGCCTTCTCGGGATATCTCATCACGGGCGGCTTCGACCGTCACGAAGTGGAGCCAGGGAATTCCTTCATGTAGCTTTCCACGTCCGTTCGCAAGGCCCAGAGATACTCGGCCAGGCAGAACGCCCCGGTAAGGTGGCCCGCCACGAAGATCCATCGACGGCGGTCATAGCCCAGCCGCCAGTACAGCGCGTTGGCGACGAGCAGCAGAGCAACCCCAAGCAAAGAGAGGCCAATCTGGTACCACAGCGGCAGCCCGTCGACTCGGTCGTTGGTGACCACGCCTACCACGGCCGTGACGACCACACAAAGCACCAGCCAGCTATAAATGCGGTAGGTGCCCAGGAGTATCAGGCGGGCCTCGGCCGGGCTCTCGCCCGGCTTCAGGCGAGGCTGAATGGGCTTGCGGTAACGGAAGCGAGCGCCGAAGGCCGCAGCCAGAAGCACCAGAATGATCAGGCCAAGAGGACCTCCCATGTGGCAACCTCCCTGTGGTGGGGGCGTGAACAATCACGGTAATGTGGCGGCCCATTCGACACAGAAAGCCTTAAATCCTTGAAAAAATGAAGGCCTGACCGAAAACGGTCAGGCCTCTGTACTTTGGCCATTGCAATGAAAACATAACATTGCGTTCTCTTTATGTGAGAACATTGCTGTCTTAATATACAATTAGGAGAGGAGGGGTCAAACATGGCCCGTGCAGCGAGAACTGAGGAT
>Ga0196971_1001236_pt1 | contig 12181 bp, 8 predicted proteins | sample S1v_1013CmetaG_FD_148660 | JGI IMG/M metagenome (GOLD analysis project Ga0196971, IMG submission 148660) | Soil microbial communities from Anza Borrego desert, Southern California, United States - S1+v_10-13C | ecosystem: Environmental > Terrestrial > Soil > Desert | place: USA: California... | reverse complement strand
GTACACCATTGTTGTCCAGCGTACTGTGGCCAGCCGGCACGGTTTCATAATCAGGATTGTGCTTTGAATGGAGACAAGCCATGAATGGAACGATGCTGACATCGATATACCGGCTACTGATTGCTGGCCTGCTGGCACTGACTACCATCCCAGTACAGGCTGCGACATTGAACGACGACGAGATCGTGGCCATCGTGGCTGCTCTCAATGTCAATGAAATCAACGCCGCAAAGCTGGCAGAGTCCAAGGCGTATCAGGCACAAGTCAGACAGTTTGCGAAGAAGATGATCAAGGATCATCGGGCCATGGACCAGAAGGCAGGCAAACTCGCCGTCAGGCTCAAGCTCAACCCGTTGCCCACGACCCTCAACGAGTCTGTGAGAGTGAAAGGCACCGAGATCATGGAGAGCCTCAGAGCTGCACCACAGGGTCCCATTTTCGATAAGGATTACATGGCGACCCAGGTGCAGATGCACGAGCAGGCGCTCGCCCTTTTTGAGACGGAGCTGATCCCCAATGCCAAGAATGAAAAACTCAAAGCCCTGCTGGAACAGTCAGCCAGGGAGATCGCTGCACACTTGGAGGAGTCAAGGAAATTACATGAGGAGATAACCGCAAATATTTGATAACTAGAAAAGTGGGCATTAAAAAAGCGGGCCTGTCCCGCTTTTTTAATGCCAGGTTCAATACCAGATTGGTTACCTTGCTGCGCTCTGGCTTGAGCTGGATTTGCTGCTTCTGCTGCCCTGACTGCTCCTGCCGGCACGTGCACTGTTGCGGCTGCGGCTTTGCCCGCCCTTACGGCCGGCAGCGCGTGCCTCCTCTGAGGTGAATTCGTGCGCGGTACCCTTGTTATGTGCCGCCTGTCCGCCCTTGCGGCCGGCGGCTCGCGCCTCTTCGGAAGTAAACTCATGGGCAGTACCTTTGCGATGGGCAGCCTGCCCGCCCTTGCTGGCTATTTCCCGCTGCTTCTCGCGGTCCATGGAAGCAAATCCACGGTTACTCGTGCCTGAATTCTGGGCCATGATCATTCTCCTGTAAAAATATATGACTTCGCAGCGCACAAGCCGCTGCTGAATCGGTTCTTCTCGCGAATCAAGAAGATAGGTCCAGTTATAGCAACCCAAGGTGATGAGTTATGTCGGGTAGCCAACCCACGCGTGATATTTTTGAATAGAAGAGTTACGCGGGAAGCCGCGCCGGATATGGATGAGCTGCAGTCTGGCGTTACAACAGGGCTTCGAATTCGTGTGCCGGCAGCGGTCTGGAGAAGAGGAAACCCTGACCGTAATCGCAGCCGGCTCCGGCCAGCAGTTTGCATTGCTCTTCGGTCTCGACGCCTTCCGCCGTGACCTTCATGCCCAGCGTGTGCGCCATGACTATAATGGCCTTGCATAGCGCCATGTCGTCCGGATTGTGGGCCAGGTTTCGGATGAAGGTCTGGTCTATCTTCAAGTTGTCTATATCGAATTTCTGCAGGTAGGAAAGCGATGAATAACCCATGCCGAAATCATCAAGCGAAACCTGCATGCCGGCCTCGCGCATGCGCAACAGCTGTTCAGTCGTGACGCTGCTGGCGTTGAGCAGAACGTTTTCCGTGATCTCGACGACGATGCTTTGTCCGGGCAAACCAAGGCGGTCTAGATAATCTGGCCAGGAATCAGGTGAATGGTGCTCATTCTGGAATTGCGCGGGTGACTTGTTGATGCTGACCTGGAATGGGATGCCGTATTCCTCGCGCCATTTCGCCGTCTGTTGTGCCACCTCGCGGAATACCCAGTTGCCGATATCCACAATCATGCCGGTATCTTCAGCAATGGGAATGAATTCATTCGGGCTGACATTGCCCAGCTCAGGGTGCCGCCAGCGAATCAGCGCCTCCGCCTTGGTGACTTCTCCATTCGCCAGGTCAACTATGGGTTGGTAGACGATGTTGAATTGGCCGCCGGAAATCGCCTTTCTGAGGTCATTGGCCATGCGCAGCCTGGCCTGTGCCGCCTCCTGCATGGAAGGAGTGAAATAGCGGTAGCAATTACGGTTCTGGTGTTTGGCTGCGTACATGGCCTGGTCTGCATTCTTCAGCAGATGTTCAAGCCGGCTGCCGTCCTGCGGATAAATCGTGATGCCGATGCTGGCAGAGACATAGGCGATTTCACTATCGATGCGGAAAGGTTCGGCCAGTCGTTGCAAGATCTTCTGGGCTACACGCTGCACCGTCTCCAGATCGTCCAGCTCGCTCAGGATGACGGTAAATTCATCGCCGCCCATGCGCGCCACGGTATCGGTCTCGCGCACGCAGCTCTGCAATCGCATGGCGGCATCCCTGAGCAGCAGATCGCCAACATCATGGCCAAGCGTATCGTTGATTTCCTTGAAGTGATCGAGGTCCAGAAACATTAGCGCCAGGGGCTTGCCGGCGCGATGCGACTTCTTGATTTCATGATCCAGCCGGTCCAGGAACAAGGTGCGGTTAGGCAGATCGGTGATGGCATCATAGTGCGCGAGTTTCAGAATCTGCTCTTCAGTCTTCTTGCGCTGGGAGATATCGCGGAATGTCACCACCACACCCGTGAAGCGGTCGCGCCGGTAGATTGGCGTACATGTGTATTCGACCAGAAAACCGCCCTCTTCCCGACTCCAGAAGCTCTCTTCGGCGACCTGCTGTGCCTCGCCACTGGCAAGCGCCTGCGCCATGGAGGACTCGGAAAAGTTGTAGGGCTCGCCGTCTGCAGTGACCTCCGGCATCAGCGTGCGGATGTCGCGGCCCTGCAGCTCCTCCATGTCGTAGCCCAGCATCTGCGCTGCGGCCGGATTAATAAAGGTGATGATGCCCTGCAGGTCCAGGCCGAAAATGCCATCGCCGGCCGAATTGAGGATCAGGCGGTTCTCCAGTTCGGATTCAGCAAGCTTTTCCATGGCGGAAAACAACACCTCGTCCGCCATGCGCTGTTCAGTCACATCGAGCACCACCGCCAGGTAATGCGTAGGCTTCTGCCCCTTGCCCCAGAGAGCGGTGCAGGTGATGTCCACCCAGCGCGTGGAACCGTCCTTCCTGACCAGCCTTTTCTGCGTGGTGTATTCACTGATCTCCCCCGACAGCAGTTTGGTCGAGCGCGACTCCTGCATTGCCCTGTCATCAGGGTGTGTCACATCGCGGCGCGTCATGTTGCGCAGTTCGGCTTCGCTGTAGCCCGTGATTTCGCAATACTTGCGGTTGACCTGGATGAACCGGCCGTCTTCAGCATCACACTGCATGGCGCCTACGCTGGAGAGGTCAAACAGCGTCCGGAACCGCAGCTCGCTTTCGCGCAGGGCTGCTTCCACCTGCATGCGCTGCAGGATGTCCTGCTGCAGTCGGTGTGTCACTTTCTGCAGCTCTGCATTGGTTTCGTCAATCTCGCGCATATTCCTGGCCAGGCGATCGATCACAAACGCCATGGCCGTGCCGGCGATGCCGAAGATGGCTAATGCAGGCAGATCCTCAGCCTGCATCTGGAATGACATCATGGGGTCGGAGAAAAAATATTGACTGGCGATGACACTCAAAACCACTACCATCAATGCCGGCCTGAAGCCATACAATAGCGCGGTGATGACAATGGCCGGATAAAAGGTCACGAATGACATACCAGGCCCCACCTTGATGGCAAGCCTGATGCCCAGGGCAAAGAGGAACAGCACGAGCGCAACCAGATAGGGATGAAGAGGTTTTTGGATCACAGCCTCTCTTCTGGGTAGTGAAGTCATTGCAGTGTCTGAGGGGGATTTCCAGCCGGACAATCAGTAGACTGGAAATTCAGCGTTATTCAAAATAGAATCCGATGCCTTGCCAACCGCAAATCATGGTTTGAAGCTGTGCCGTTCACAGTTCGCTATCCAACTTAATTTCCCCGCAATATTGATGAGCTTACGTGCGCTAACCGGCGTGACACAGCAGTACGATTTAGGCAAAATGGCGGGTCTGGCGATCTGGCCACTTTTTATTGCTTTTCAATAACCAGCTTCTGCTTCAAATAACTAACGCGCTCTGCCTTGCATGGCCCGCGTGACAATTAAAAGGGTTTGTAATGTCCGATTACGTCATTCCATTTGAGAAACTGCGCATCAAGGATGTGCCGGCCGTTGGAGGCAAGAATGCCTCGCTGGGCGAAATGATCAGCCAGCTCACTGCTAATGGCGTGCGTGTACCTACCGGCTTTGCCACGACCGCACATGCCTACCGCGAATTCCTGTCGCAGAATGGCTTGACCGAGCGCATCAACGCTGAGCTCGACCGGCTGGATGTGGATGACGTGACAGCCCTGGCCGAATGCGGCCAGAAGATCCGCCAGTGGATCGTGGATGCACCCTTCCCGCAAACCCTGCTTGATGCCATCAGCGAAAACTACAAGACCCTGACCGCCGGTTCCGATGACGGCGCCACCTTTGCGGTGCGCTCCTCCGCCACCGCGGAAGATTTGCCGGACGCCTCCTTCGCCGGCCAGCAGGAAAGCTTCCTGAACATCGTCGGCCTGGACAACATCCTGCACGCCATCAAGGAAGTGTTCGCCTCGCTGTATAACGACCGCGCCATTTCCTACCGCGTGCACAAGGGTTTCGTGCATGCCGATGTGGCGCTTTCAGCAGGTGTGCAGCGCATGGTGCGCAGCAACCTCGGCAGTTCCGGCGTCATGTTCACAATGGATACCGAATCCGGCTTCAACAACGTGGTTTTCATCACTGCCTCGTACGGCCTGGGTGAAACCGTGGTGCAAGGCGCCGTCAATCCTGACGAATTCTATGTACACAAACCGCTGCTGGCACAAGGCAAACCGGCTATCGTGCGCCGCACCCTGGGCTCCAAGCTCATCAAGATGGTATTCAGCGACAGCAACAAGGCGGGCAAGAGTACCCATACCGAGTCCAACACTGCGGAAGAGTCCGCCCGCTATTCGCTGACCGACGCTGAGGTGCTGGAACTGGCGAGGTTCGCAGTCATCATCGAGAAACATTACGGCTGTCCGATGGATATCGAATGGGGCAAGGATGGCGTGGACGGCAAGCTCTACATCCTGCAGGCGCGTCCCGAGACCGTGAAATCGCAACAGAAGAGCGGCAGCGTCGTCGAGAAATTCCAGCTCAAGGGCACCGGCCAGGTACTGGTCACCGGCCGTGCAGTCACGCAGAAGATCGGCATTGGCCCGGTGCGCGTGGTCAAACATTCCTCCGAAATGAATACGGTGCAGCCGGGCGACGTGCTGGTTGCCGACATGACCGACCCCAATTGGGAGCCCGTAATGAAACGTGCCTCCGCACTGGTGACAAACCGCGGTGGCCGCACCTGCCACGCGGCCATCATAGCGCGTGAATTGGGTATCCCGGCTATCGTCGGCACCGGCAATGCGACTGACATCCTCAAGGATGGCGATATCGTCACCGTATCCTGCGCCGAGGGTGAAACCGGCAATGTCTACCCGGGCGAGCTCGAATACAGCTTCACGCAGGAAACCGAATCCGCACTGCCTCCCGCACCAATCAAGGTCATGATGAACGTCGGCAGCCCGGACATGGCGTTCAGCTTCTGCCAGATTCCGAACGACGGTGTGGGCCTCGCCCGCCTGGAATTCGTCATCAACAACATGATAGGCGTGCACCCCAAGGCCATCCTGAACCTGGACAGCGTGCCCGCGGACATGCAGACCGAAATTCGCAAACGCGCAAGTGGCTATGCAAATCCGCGCCAGTTCTACATCGACAAGCTGGCTGAAGGCGTTGCTACGATTGGTGCGGCATTCTGGCCCAAGCCAGTCATCGCCCGCATGTCCGACTTCAAATCCAACGAATATCGCAAGCTCATCGGCGGCGAGATCTACGAGCCGGAAGAAGAAAACCCCATGCTGGGCTACCGCGGCGCGGCACGTTACATCGCCGAGGATTTCCGCGACTGCTTCGAACTCGAGTGCCTGGCCATGCGCAAGGTGCGTGAAGAAATCGGCCTCACCAATGTGGAGCTCATGATTCCATTCGTGCGCACGCTGGACGAAGCGCGTGCCGTGGTGGAGATCCTGGCAGGCTTCGGCCTGAAGCGCGGCGAACACGGCCTGCGTCTCATCATGATGTGCGAAGTGCCTTCGAATGCCATCCTGGCTGAGGAATTCCTCGAATACTTCGATGGATTCTCCATCGGCTCCAACGACCTGACGCAGCTGACGCTGGGCGTGGATCGTGATTCTGGACTGCTGGCCAACAGCTTCGACGAGCGCGATCCCGCCGTGTGTGCATTGCTGACCAAGGCCATCACCACAGCGAACCGCCTCAACAAGTATGTCGGCATCTGCGGCCAGGGCCCATCGGATCACCCGGACTTCGCCGAATGGCTGGTGAAACAGGGTATCCAGTCGGTTTCGCTGAATCCCGATACCGTCATCAATACCTGGAGACGGCTGGCCAAGAGCTAGACGGCCCTCGCTGAAAGGATAGGAAATGCACCAGCGTACCGTTTTCTTCGTCTCCGACGGGACGGGCATCACCGCGCAGTCTCTCGGGCAATTGCTGGCGCATTTCCCTGATGTTGCTCTGCGTCAGGTGCGGCTGCCCTTCACCAACTCCATCGAGAAGGTGAACGACGCCGTTCAGCAGATCACCAAGGCCGGCGGTGAAGATCCGGGCAGGCCCATCGTCGTCATGTCCGTCGGCAACAGCGATCTGCGCCGACTTATGAAGGAGACCGACGCCTTTTACATTGACCTCTTCTCGCTGTTCATCGACCCGCTGGGTGAAGAGCTCAAACAGACGCCGCTGACCGGTGCGGGCATTGCGCACAGCGCCATGGGTCACAATTATCACGAGCGCATGGAAGCCATCAACTTCACGCTGGGTCATGATGATGGCATGAGCGACCATGGCCTGGAAGAGGCTCAGGTCATCCTGATCGGTGTGTCACGTTGCGGCAAGACGCCTACCAGCCTGTATCTCGCCATGCAGTTCGGCATCAAGGCTGCCAATTACCCTCTCATTCCCGAGGATTTCGAGCGCGGTACCCTGCCCGAAGTCCTGCACGCCTATCCGGAAAAGCTGTTCGGCCTGACCATCAACCCCGAGCGGCTGCATCGAGTTCGCAGCGAACGACGCCCCGGCAGTTTTTATGCTTCCCTTGAAAACTGCTATGAAGAGGTGCGCCTCGCTCTTGAGCTCATGCAACGCAGCGGGGTGCCGTGGATAGACTCCACCAGCCGCTCCATCGAAGAGCTCTCCACTACCATCCTGCAGCAGATCCGGCTGCCGGTAAAACGCTAATCCTCTTAGCCGAACCCGTAAAGCCCTAGGTACGCCAAGCCACAGATTTCCGTGGCTGGCTCATCTATGGTTTGCTTATGCCAAGAGCCATTTGGAAAGGTGCTATCAGCTTCGGTCTCGTGCATATTCCGGTCGAGCTTTATCCGGCTGAAAGCCAGAAAGGCCTTGACCTGGATATGCTGGACCGGCGCGATTTTGCGCCCGTCGGATACAAGCGCTACAACAAGGAAACCGGCAAGGACATTGACTGGAACGACATCGTCAAAGGCTACGAGTATGAAAAGGGCCAGTATGTCGTGCTGTCGGATGAAGACCTGAAGCGCGCCAACGTCGAAGCCACGCAGACCATCGACATCGTGAATTTTGTCGATACCGAGGAAGTCCCTCCCATTTATTTCGAGCAGCCCTATTATCTTGCCCCGACCAAAGGGGGCGACAAGGTGTACGTGCTGCTGCGCGAAACCCTTAGAAAGGCCGGCAAGATCGGTATTGCCCAGGTTGTTATTCGCACCAAGCAGCGGCTAGCTGCCCTGATGCCCATGGAAAACGCCATCGTGCTCAACCTGCTGCGCTATGGTGATGAAATCAGGCCATTGAAAGACATCACCTTGCCCGACGCCACTTCCAAGAAGGCTGCAGTTTCCGATAAAGAGATCAAGATGGCCATGTCCCTGCTGGAAGACATGACAGAACCCTGGGATCCCATGGCCTATCACGATACCTATCGTGAGGATGTTATGGCGCTGGTCGAGAAGAAGATCAAGGCCAACCAGACCAAGACCGTAACCCAGCCCGAGAAGGATGAGGAACGCCAGCCTGCAGCCAGCAACGTGGTTGACCTCATGGAACTGCTGAGGAAGAGCATCAACACCAAAAAAACCGGCGGCAAGGGCCAGACTGAAGAAGACGATGAGGAAGAGGAAGAAGACAAGCCCCGCAAAAAGGCCGAGGTAAGAACCGCCTCCCGCAGACCGGCAGATAAAAAAGCTGCCGAAAAGAAACCAGCCGCAAAGAAACAGGCAGGCAAACAGGCACCGCCTGGCTCCAGAAAACCGCCGGGCAAGCCAGCTGAAAAGATACGCGCCAGGGCCTGACCATGGGTTTGCAGAAATACTGGGAAAAGCGCGACTTCAGCATCACCCCGGAACCGCGCGGCAAGGTCGTCAAGGCGGGCGAGGAGCTCAGCTACTACATCCAGGAGCATCATGCGCGACGCCTTCACTATGATTTCCGGCTGGAGCTGGAAGGCACGCTCAAGAGTTGGGCCGTGCCCAAGGGGCCCAGCCTCGATCCATCTGAAAAACGCCTGGCCGTGCACGTGGAAGACCATCCCATGGAGTACGGCACTTTCGAAGGCGATATTCCCGAACATCAATACGGTGCCGGTCATGTAAAGCTGTGGGACCGCGGCACATGGACACCTATCGGCGATCCCAAACAGGGCTACCGCAAGGGGCGTCTCAAATTCCGGCTGGATGGCGTGAAACTGTCCGGCATCTGGAATCTGGTCCGCATGCCGCCACGCGAGGAAGGCAAGGATAACTGGCTGCTGATCAAGGAAGCAGACGAGGAAGCGCGTAGCGGCGACGAAGCGCATATCACCACGCTGCGGCCGGAAAGCGTCTCCGACAACCCGCCCGGCACACGCAAGATCTGGCAATCCAACCGTGAGATGGATGCGCCGCCTGAGACCGTAAAAGCCGGCAAGGGAAAATCAAAACCCAAGGCCCCCACGTCCAAAGCCAAGTCCGACGAGCCACCAACCGCAGTCAGCGCGGCAGCGCTGGCCAAGGCGCAAGGCGCCAGCAAGGCAACCATGCCGGACATGATCAACCCGCAGCTGGCAACGCTGGCACCACACGCGCCCGAAGGCGATGACTGGCTATCGGAAATCAAGTTTGACGGCTACCGTGCCGTGACCCGCATCGAGAATGGCAAAGTAGGCATGTTTACGCGGGCAGCCAATGATTGGACCAATAAATGGGAACAGATCGCCAACGTTATCGCCCAGTTGCCGGTCAAACAGGCCTGGCTGGACGGCGAGGTGGTAGCACTGGATGCTGAAGGCAATGTCAGCTTCCAGGCATTGCAGAACATGGCGCGCAGCGGCAAGACCGCACGGCTCGCTTACTACATCTTTGACCTGATGTTCCTGGATGGCTACGACCTCGGCAGCACACCGCTGATTGAGCGCAAACGCCTGTTGAAACAGGTGCTGGACGCGGCACCGGAAAACAACGTCCTCCTGTATAGCGACCACATCATAGGCGGCGCGCAGCAGGTGTTCGAACACGCTTGCATGCATGGTCTGGAAGGCATTGTGGTCAAGCGGGCCGACATGGGATATCTGCAAACGCGCGGGCGCGCCTGGCTCAAGATCAAATGCCTGCAAAGACAGGAATTCGTCATCGGCGGTTATACTGACCCCGCAGGGTCACGCGAGGAATTCGGCGCCCTGCTCGTCGGCGTTTACGACGACAAGCAGCAGTTGCAATATGCCGGCCGTGTTGGCACCGGATTCGATGCCGCCCTGCTGAAATCCGTTTCAAAGGATCTCAGAAAGCTGGAGCAATCCAAACCGGCTTTTCACAACCCGCCCAAGGGCTATGAAGCCAAAGGCGTGCACTGGCTCAAGCCCGAACTGGTGGGCGAGATCAACTTTGCGCAGTGGACGGACAGCGGCTCCATCCGCCACGCCTCTTTTGTTGCTCTGAGAAAGGACAAGCCCGCGCAGGAAATCAGGCGCGAAGAACCGATGTCGGAGCGCGAACTCAGGAAAGCCGAGAAGGAGGCAGCCAAGGCAGATGCGGTGAAGCCTGAATTGGTCGAGCCTGATGCGTCAAAGATTAAGGACATTGCATCGCCCTCTGCAAAATCAGGCAAAAGCGCTAAGTCATCCAGCGAAACGCATGCCGCTCCCGCCAAAAAAGGTTCTGTCGCCGTGGCCGGCGTCAATATCTCGCACCCTTCCAAGATCTTGTTCCCAGGCATCGGCCTGACCAAGCTGGAGCTTGCCCAATACTATGAGCTCGTTGCCGAGTGGATTCTGCCTCACCTCAAGGACAGGCCTCTAACGCTGGTGCGTTGTCCTGACGGTGGCGAGAAGGAATGTTTCTTCCAGAAAAATGCCAAGGAAACCATTCCCGACAGCGTCGGCCGCATCGAGGTGCCGGTGGACGGCAAATCCACCTACATGGAAGCCGAGTCTGTCGAGGCGCTCATCGGCCTGATCCAGATGGGTGTGCTGGAATTGCACACGTGGGGCTCGCACGAAGGTTCACTGGACAAGCCGGACCGCATGATTTTCGATATTGACCCGGCGGAAGGCCTGGATTGGGACCGTGTGGTCGAGGCCGCCGTGCTGATACGCTCGCTGCTGCAAGACATCGGCTTGCGCAGCTTTCTCAAGACCACCGGCGGTAAAGGGCTGCATGTGGTGGTACCGCTGAAGCCGGAACGCGGCTGGGATGAAATCAAGGCATTCTCAAAATCCATCGCAGAACACCTGTCGCGCACCCTGCCCAACCGCTTCACAGCAAACATGGCCAAGAGCAAGCGCACCGATCGCATCTTTATCGACTATCTGCGTAATGGCCTGGGCGCGACTGCAGTGGCCGCATTTTCCACGCGTGCCAAGCCTAATGCGCCCGTATCGGTACCCGTGGACTGGGAAGAGCTGGAATCCGATCTGCGTTCCAATTCCTACACCGTGCGCAATATCTTCGAGCGGCTGGACCAGCTCAAGCAGGACCCGTGGAAAGACTACTTCAAGCTGCAGCAGCGCGTGACGAAAGACATGCTGCAGATTTTCGATTAGCTGTAGACGCTTTCAGCCAAAACGATAGTGCTTGCGTAGCGGTTTCCTGACTTCCCAGGTGCAGGACATGCCGGAAGGAAAAGTCACCAGGTCGCCGGCACCAAAATTCACGGGCTCGCCGCCATCGGGCGTCACTACAATTTCGCCTTCCAGCACATAGGCGATCTCCTGCTCGCTGTAGGACCATGGGAATTTCGAGACTTCCTTGGACCAGGTTGGCCAACTCTTGACACCCAGTTCGTTGAGGCGAGTTTCGCTGGGGGAATGCTCTACGATGATCTTGCTCATGATGACCTCCTGTTGGTGTGCTGCCTTATGGTAAAACGATTCCGCATCATCTTCCAGCGCCTGCCTGAGTTGACGTCTGTCCTGTGTGCAGGCTAAGTTAGGTGTTTTCCAGCACAGCAAAACCATGACAAAAAAAACCCCGTGGACCAAACTGATCCAGCCTGAAGATCGTCAGGAAACCTTTAACACTCTGGCTAGTAGCATCGAGCGGGCATCCACCGTTGTCTTCAGAGACGTCAAGAGCCTGCGGCAGCGCAACTGGCGGGACAAGTCGCAATACACCTATGGGCTATTGGGCACGCCTACGACCCGCAAGCTGGAACGCAAGCTGGCGCTCATGGAAGGCGGCAAGCATTGCGTGTTGACGCCATCCGGGCTCGGCGCCATCAGCCTGACCATGCTGGCACTGCTCAAGCATGGAGACCGTGTGCTGATTCCAGCCAATGCCTATGAGCCTGCTACTGAAGTAGCCAGGTTCATGGCAAAAAGTTTCGGGATTGAGTGGGCTTATTACGACCCCATGCACCCTCAGGAAATCGAATTCACGCCGAATACGCGCATGCTGTGGGTAGAAACGCCGGGGTCGCTGACCATGGAAGTTGCCGACCTGCCCGCCCTGGTCGAGATAGCGCACAAACATGATGCCCTGGTTGCTGTGGATGCTACCTGGGGTGCCGGCATTGCAATGCGGATATTCGAACTGGGCGCAGATATCTCCATCCAGGCACTGACCAAATACCAGTCCGGCGGCAGCGATGTGCTGATGGGCAGCATCGTCGTGTGCGACGATAGGCTCCATGG
>Ga0196971_1001232_pt1 | contig 12211 bp, 9 predicted proteins | sample S1v_1013CmetaG_FD_148660 | JGI IMG/M metagenome (GOLD analysis project Ga0196971, IMG submission 148660) | Soil microbial communities from Anza Borrego desert, Southern California, United States - S1+v_10-13C | ecosystem: Environmental > Terrestrial > Soil > Desert | place: USA: California... | reverse complement strand
GGCCGCCCACATCGACACGGTATTCCCCCTGGATACGGACCTCACCCTGGAGGAAGACGGGGACATCCTCCGCGCACCCGGGGTGGGCGACAACTCGGCCAGCGTCGCCACCATGCTTTTTGCAGCCGGCCTTCTCAAGGAGGCCGACTCCCGGCTGGACGGCGATGTGCTCTTCGCCGCCACGGTGGGGGAGGAAGGGCTGGGCAACCTGCGGGGAATCCGCCGGGTGATGGAGCAGTACGGCCGTGAGATCGACTATGTTGTGGCTATCGACGGCTCTCTTGGCAGCATGGTGCGCCAGGCCGTCGGTAGCCGCCGCTTCCGCCTGGTGGTCACGGCGGAGGGGGGCCACAGTTGGGGAGCGTTCGGTGCCCCCAGTGCCATTCATGGGCTCGGCCGTATGATCGCGAGTATCGCCGACATACGGGTGCCCGCGAACCCAAAGACTACATTTAACGTAGGCACCATTAGCGGGGGTACATCGGTCAATACGATTGCTGCCCGCGCAGAGGCTGTCATTGACCTCCGGTCTCTGGAGATTGAGGAACTGAGGCGCCTGGAGGAGAAGGTGCGGCGCATCGTCACCGATGTCTCCCGCAGCAGTGGCGTGACCGCCACCATGGATTTGATCGGCGACCGGCCTGCCGGCTCTGTGCCGGAAGAGCATCCGCTTTGCCAGGCGGTCAAACAGGTTCATCAGCAACTGGGCATGCAGACTCGCTGCTACCCTTCCAGCACGGACGGCAACGTGCCTGTTTCGATGGGCTATCCGACCGTCACGGTGGGCGTAACCCTGGGGGGAAACGGTCACCGGACCGATGAGTACATTCATACCACTCCGCTTGCCAAGGGCCTGGCGCAGCTAGCTCTGCTGCTGCTGGAAGTCCAGAAGTTGCCGCACCGACTCCGGTAACCTGGTCGCAAGGAGGGCGAGGAGTGGACGGAGCGCTGGTATGGCTGGTGCTGGCCAGAGCGCGGGGCGTGGGTCGTATACGTCTGGCCTCCCTAATGGGGGCCTGTCCCGACCCGGCTGATGCCTGGCGGCTCACTGTGGAGGACCTTCTCCAATTGGAGGGCTGGAATCACCCTGCTGCCCGGGCCGCTGTGGCGGTGCGCGGCGACAAGGAGGCCCGCCGGGGGGCGGTCTCCGAGCTGGAGAGCGCCCTGAAGGCCGGTCTTCGCCTGGTAACCCTTCCATCTCCCACTTACCCTGTTCGGCTGCGTCAGACGCCGGATCCGCCGCCATACTTCTACCAGGCCGGTCCCTGGACGCCCGACCACCGACCCATGGTCGCCATTGTGGGAACGAGGAGCCCGACCAGCTACGGCCTCGCCGTGGCGGAGCAGTTCGGGGCAGCTCTTGCCGCAGCGGGGGCAGTAGTGGTCAGTGGAATGGCCCGCGGCATCGACTGCGCAGCCCACCATGGCGCGTTGAGAGCCGGCGGTGTCACCGTGGCCGTCCTGGGGGGCGGTGCCGATGTCTGCTATCCCCGGGAAGCAGCCCGGCTCTACGGTCAGATTCGTGCCAGCGGCGCCGTACTCTCTGAACAGCCTCCCGGAACACGGCCGGTTCGGGAAAACTTCCCGGAGCGGAACCGCATCATCAGCGGGCTCTCCCACGGCGTGGTCGTGGTGGAGGCCGGAGAGAACTCAGGCACCTTGATTACCGTATCGGCAGCGTTACGCCAGGGGCGAGACGTCTTCGCCGTACCCGGCCCTGTCACCAGTCCCGTGTCGGTGGGGCCTCACCGGCTCATTCGTGAAGGCGCCTGCCTCGTCACCAGCGCCGCTGAGGTGCTGGAAGAACTAGGCTTTCCTACAGGCCACTCCCCTGAACACGCAGCTTCGCCCCTCCTCACGGAGGACCAACACCGCCTTCTAGGCTGGATGGGCCCCGGCCCAAGGTGGGCAGGCGATCTGGCAGAGGCCTGCGGTATGGAGGCGGCGGAAGTACAGGCCACACTAACCCTGCTGCAACTGGCCGGGTTTGTTCGGCAACTACCGGATGGCCAGTATGTCCGGGTTGGATAAGATTCGTCATAGCGGAATAGTCTAATGAACCACCGGGGCAAGATGGCCGGTGGGAAGGTAGCACGGGGGTGTGGACTGCGTGTCCAAAAACCTGATCATCGTCGAGTCGCCGGCCAAGGCCAAGACGATCGAGAAATTCCTCGGGCGGAAGTTCACGGTGAAGGCCTCAATGGGCCACATACGTGATCTCCCGAAGAGCCAGCTCGGCGTTGACGTGGATAACGACTTCGAGCCCAAGTATATTACCATTCGCGGCAAGGGCGAGGTCCTCAAGGAGCTCCGGGAGATGGCTAAGAAGGCCGACAAGGTCTACCTGGCCACCGACCCTGACCGCGAAGGCGAAGCCATTTCCTGGCACCTCGCGAAGGTGCTGAACATCCCCGAGGATCAGCCCGTTCGCATTGAGTTCCACGAGATCACCAAAGACGCCATCCAGAAGGCGATCAAGAAGCCCCGCATGATCGAGACGGAGCGAGTGGCCGCCCAGCAGGCGCGGCGCATCCTCGACCGCCTGGTGGGCTATAAGCTGAGCCCCCTTCTCTGGCGGAAAGTTCGGCGTGGTCTGTCGGCTGGTCGTGTGCAGTCGGTGGCGGTGCGGCTTATCGTGGACCGCGAGGCCGAGATCCGCAGCTTCGTGAAAGAGGAGTACTGGTCGCTGACGGCTCGACTGGTGGCAGAGACCGGTGGTTCTCCGTTCTCCGCCAAGTTTTACGGCACAGCTGCCGGCAAGGTGGAGCTAAAGGCGGGCGATGAGGCGCAGGCTGTGATCGCCGCGGCCACTGGGCAACCGTTTGCGGTTCAGTCGGTCAAGAAGAAGGAGAAGCGGCGCAACCCCGCCTTCCCCTTTACCACGTCCAGCCTCCAGCAGGAGGCGGCACGCAAGCTTGGTTTCACCGTGCGCCGCACCATGTCCGTGGCACAGCAACTGTACGAAGGTCTTGATCTGGGTGAAGCGGGCCACACGGGTCTGGTCACCTACATTCGTACCGACTCTACCCGCATTGCGGCGGAAGCGGAGACGGCTGCGGCCGAGTATATCCGTACCACCTACGGGCCGGAGTATATTCCCGCGGAGAAGCGCGAGGCTGAGAAAAAGGCCGGCGAGCAAGGCGCCCACGAGGCCATTCGTCCCACGGAAGTGGGCCGGACGCCGGAATCGGTCAAGGGGTTTCTCAGCGCCGACCAGTACAAGCTCTACCGGCTGATCTGGGAGCGGTTCATTTCCAGTCAGATGGCGCCTGCCGTGCTCGACACGGTCACCGTAGACATTGCAGCCGGGGGGCAGGTGTTCCGGTCAAGCGGCTCCACCATCAAGTTTGCCGGCTTCATGAAGATTTACATTGAAGGCGAAGATGAAGAGATTGGGGACCGTGAAGAAGAAGGCTTGCTGCCCGACCTGACCGAGGGTCAGAAGCTCTCCCTGCTAGAACTGCTGCCCAAACAGCACTTTACCCAGCCGCCGCCCCGGTTTTCGGAAGCCATGCTGGTCAAGGCGTTGGAGGAGCGCGGCATCGGCCGACCGTCCACCTATGCGCCAATCATTGACACCGTACAGGCCCGCGGCTACGTGGAGAAGCAGGAGAAGCGCTTCTTGCCCACGGAGCTGGGCCAGCTGGTGACCGACATCCTCATCGAGTATTTCCCCTGGATCATCGACGTGGAGTTCACGGCCAAGATGGAAGGGGAACTGGACCAGATTGAGGAGGGCGAAGTCGAGTGGCGGGGTGTCCTCCGCGAGTTCTTTGCTCCCTTTGAGGATACCCTCAAGGAAGCGGAGGAGAAGGTCGGCGGCTTCGAACTGCAGGACGAAGAGTCCGATGTGGTCTGCGACAAGTGCTCGCGCCGCATGGTGATCAAGTACGGCCGTTTTGGCAAATTCCTGGCCTGCCCGGGCTTCCCGGAGTGCAAGAGCACCCGTCCCATCTTCGAGGAGACGGGCGTCAAGTGCCCTACCTGCCAGGAAGGCATGATCGTGGAGCGCAAGTCCAAGAAGGGCGGCCGTAAGTTCTACGGGTGCTCCCGCTACCCGGACTGCGACTTCGTCTCGTGGGAGAAGCCCGTGGCCCAGCAGTGCCCTGAATGCGCCGCACCCTACCTTGTGGAGAAGCGGCACAAGGAGCTGGGCGTGGTTCACATGTGCAAGAGCGAGGGCTGTACGTTTGTGGAGCCCGTTGAAGAGATGGAAGAGGTGTCCACCTAGTCATGACTCAGCCCCACATTACCGTCATCGGCGCTGGCCTGGCGGGTTCGGAGGCGGCCTGGCAGGCCGCCTCCCGTGGCGTCAAGGTAACCCTGTACGAGATGCGGCCTACCCGCTCCACCGGCGTTCACCGGTCGGGAGATTTCGCAGAGCTCGTCTGCTCCAACTCGCTGCGCGGCAACGGGCTGGAGAACGCCGTCGGCCTCCTGAAGGAGGAGATGCGGCGCATGGGCTCTCTGATCATGCGGGAGGCCTATGAGCATGCCGTTCCCGCTGGCGGCGCCCTCGCCGTCAGCCGGGAGCACTTTGCCGCGGGGGTCACAAATGCCCTCCAGAGCCATGCTGACGTGGAGATCATCCGCGACGAAATTCCCGCCATTCCCGCTGAAGGCATCGTGGTGGTAGCCTCAGGTCCACTGACGTCGGAGGCTCTGGCCCGGGACATCCTCGCGTTCACGGGCGAGCGGTACTTGTCGTTCTACGACGCCGCTGCCCCTATAGTAACCCTCGAGTCCATCGACATGGAAAGGGTCTTCCGCCAGAGCCGGTACGGCAAGGGAGCAGGCGATGAGTACCTCAACTGTCCCATGGACAAGGCGGAGTATGAGCGGTTCTACGAAGCGCTCCTGGGGGCCGAGAAGGCCATGCCGCACCACGAAGCGGACGACAAAGTCTGTTTCTTTGAGGGGTGCCTGCCCGTGGAAGAGATGGCCCGGCGGGGCCCCGACGTCCTTCGCTACGGCCCCCTGAAGCCTGTGGGCCTCACCGATCCTCGTACGGGCCGGCGCCCCTGGGCCGTGGTCCAGCTGCGCCAGGACAACGCTGCGGGCACACTGTACAACCTTGTGGGCTTCCAGACCAGCCTCCGGTGGCCTGAACAGAAGCGGGTCTTCCGGCTGATTCCCGGCCTGGAGAATGCCGAATTTGAGCGGCTTGGGGTCATTCACCGCAACACGTTCATCAAGTCGCCCAAGGTGCTCCATCCCACCCTGGTCACCAGATCCCGCGCCACGCTCTTCTTCGCCGGGCAGATGACCGGCGTGGAAGGGTACGTCGAGAGTGCTGCAGGCGGCATGGTGGCCGGCATCAACGCTGCGCGTCTGGCCCTGGGTCAGGGCCTGGTCGAGTTTCCGCAGGAGACCGCCACCGGCTCGCTGATGCACTACATCACCCACGCCGACCCCGACCATTTCCAGCCCATGAACATAGCGTTCGGCATTATGCCGGAGCTAGAGGGTCCCAAAATCAAGGACAAGCGGCTCCGCAAGCGCGCCATCGCGCAGCGGGCCCTGAACGGCCTGGAGGGCTGGGCTCCCGAAGCCCTCGGGATCACGCTTCTGCCTCCCCGAGTGGAGCCGGAGACCTCTGAAGAACTGTAATCAATTTGTCATATTTGGATCCAAATCCTGGGTTTGATGCGAAAACAAGCGAGAAACGTCGTCAGAACCCGGAAAATGGTCAAAATGGGCCTCAGCAAATTGACATCGGATTGAGGTATTTTCTGAATTGTGGTCTTGCCCGTCGAATATACTATGTGCTAGGATAGAATCCGACCACGGTTCGACAAAGTGGCACAGTGGAAATTATGTAGGGCAAGACTTCTCATACAACGCTTCTCGAAGGAAGCCCTCATCTCCCTTGCGATTCTGTCGGACCCTAGGGGGAGTCAGCTCACGGTTGACCGTGAAAGGCCATCGGTTGGACAGCTGCCGGTCAGTATGCCCTGACGTCTGCTGCTCCGCAGGGGAGCAGGCTGGGGGGGTTCTTGCACAGCCCCCGCAGGAGAGGACCGGCCGTGGTGTGCGCATGGCTCAAACGGTTGCAGCCGCGAGGCAGTCCGCAGCGCCGGGAGATCGCTCGGGTGGTTCCTGAGCCCGTGGGGGACGTGGCTTACCCGAGCTATTGCTGGAGGCGCTCCTGACGAATAGGTCAGAGAGTCCCTTGTTCCGTTTCCGCCCGGTGTCTGTGTTCCGGTCCCAGCCGCCTTTTGGACAAGCGTGATCCCCGGTCCGTCCCTGTCCCAATGTTGGAGAAGCTGCTGAATTCCCCGGCCGGTGTGCTCCCCGGATTTCTGATCCCTGGCTCCCTTGTGGCCGCCAATTCTGCAGGAATCGCAGCCAACCACGACATTAGCCCCTTCATCCTATAAAAACACGCAACGCGAATGGAGGCCTTTCCCGTGAAAACGCTTCTTGAGAAGTCCCGCCGCATCAATCGTCTGCTTCAGAAGAGCGCCGGCAGTGCCGTGAACTTTAACGAAATGGCGCACGTGCTCTCCGAGCTGCTCCACGCCGACGTCTATGTGGCTTCCCGCAAGGGGAAGATTCTGGGCGCCGCCCTGTTGAAGGGCACTGGTGATGAGCACCTGCACGGGGCCACTTTCACCGATGAGTTCAACCTGCGCCTCATGAAGATGGATGACACTACCTACAACGCCGCCGAGGGCAAGCTGGCTGTCGTGCAGGCCGGTGCGGAGTACACCTACGAAGCCAAGTCCGTGACCATCGTTCCCGTCAACGGCGGCGGCGAGCGGCTGGGTACCCTCTTGATCGCCCGTGACAGCGAGTTCACGGATGAAGACCTGATCCTCGCCGAGCAGTCGGCCACCGTGGCCGGTGTTGAGATTCTTCGGGCCCACGCCGGTGAACTGGAAGAGGAAGCCCGCAAGAAGGCTGCCGTCCAGATCGCCCTGGGCACCCTCTCCTATTCCGAGCTCGAAGCCGTTCAGCACATCTTCGATGAGCTGGAAGGCAGCGAGGGCCTCCTGGTCGCATCCAAGATCGCTGACCGCGTTGGCATCACCCGTTCGGTCATTGTGAACGCCCTCCGGAAGTTCGAGAGCGCCGGCGTGATTGAGTCCCGCTCCCTTGGCATGAAGGGCACGCACATTAAGGTCCTGAACGACCGTCTGGTCGAGGAGCTTCGGAAGCTCCGCTAGTCAGTCAAGAAGACAAAGGCACCACTCGCGTACCGCGGGTGGTGCTTTTTCGCGCATTCAGTCTGTACTGGCCGCGGGGACGATCCGATACAGAAGGCAATGGAACATAATTTACCGCGGATTACGCGGATTTAACGGATTACGCAGATTACTACATCATTGATACAATTAATTTCCGGATCGGATTAAAGAATAAATTATACCATTCATTTCTACCCATGCCGACGACATAATCCGCGTAATCCGCGGTAAACGGTCTTTCCCCTGACCCTAACGTCAAATAAGCGAACGTAAGTGACGTGTTGGTAAATACACTAATTATGGGCAATTAGAAGGAACCGATCATCCTGGTGGCGAAACAGTTCGCAAACCCCCACATCTGGGGGTGTTTCAGGAGGATTCTGCCTGGGAAACATGAAATATGTACTCAACTACCTCCCCACCCCTATTGCTCAACAGACAAGTCAGACCACTGGCGTTTGTCGAAACCTGCGACATCCGAAGCTGTCAGTCAGAAACAGTTGTGCAATGAACGTCCATACCGAACTTTTTGGCACCTAGTTCGTACAAGGTATGAGGAGATTCCTCAAGCAGGAGTTGATGGAGCTTGGCCATGTTTCCCAAGGTCGTGGGGACGCTGGAGCAGTCGCTCAAGGCTTCGAGCCTGCGCCATCAGGTTCTGGCCAATAACATCGCAAACGTGAACGTGCCGGGGTTTCAGGCTTCGGAGGTGACGTTCGAGGAGCACCTCCAGGAGGCGCTCAAGGGGGAAGTCCCGCAGACTGGGCTGGCGGGGCTTCGCACTGACGCACGGCATATCCCCATCAACACGCCCACACAGCTTCCACCGGCAGCAGTGGAACCGCAGATTCGTCAGGCTGTCACCGGCACCATGCGCCAGGATGGCAACACGGTGGATGTGGAGGCCGAGCAGGCAAAGCTGGCCGCGAATCAGCTTTGGTACCAGGCCCTGGTCCGTTCCATTCAAGATGAGTTCACCCGGCTACGGACGGCCATTACGGAAGGGAGGCGCTAAGGTAGATGCGGTGGTTTTCGGCGCTTGAGACCAGCGCCTCGGCTCTGACGGCCGAGCGGCTCCGTATGGATGTGATCGCGAACAACATCGCCAACGCCGGCACGACACGGACTCCGGAAGGTGGCCCATACCGCCGGCAAATGGTGGTGCTCGGCAGCCGTCCCTCCTTTGCGGACACCATGAAACAGTCGATGGGCGGAGGGCAGCCGCCTGCCGACGTGTCCGACCAGGCGGGGCGGGGCGTGCGCGTCCTACAGATCACACAGGACAACCGACCGTTCAAGCTCAAGTACGACCCCAGCCATCCCGATGCGGATGAGTTGGGCTATGTGCAGATGCCCAACGTTGATGCCGTCACCGAGATGGTGGACCTGATTTCGGCTTCGCGAGCCTATGAAGCCAACGTGACAGCCATGGGCGCCTTCAAATCTATGGTGACCGCAGCGCTCCAGATTGGGCGGTAACGGGAGGAGTACACCGTGACCATTCGCATTGGCGGTATGCCGCAGATTCCGCGGATCGATCTTGCGCCGGCGGCCAAGGCGCCGACCGTCGATGAGACCGCAAAGGACTTTGGTCAACTCTTCTCCGAGGCCCTGGCCAAGGTGGAGCAGGCTCAGCAGGACGCAGCGAGTGCGGCCCAGCGGCTCGCTACCGGCGAAATTCGCGACGTGGCGGAAGTGACCATCGCATCCGAGAAGGCTACGCTGGCCCTGCAGCTGCTGGTGCAGGTGCGGAACAAGGTGCTGGAAGCGTATCAAGAGGTCATGCGCATGCCCGTCTAGCCCATCGTCAGGCGTTGCGGCAATGGCTTAAGAAGAGGTGAGTCGTCTTGGACTTCGCCCGGCTCTGGGAGCAGGCGAGGGACCTCTGGTCCAGACCGGCCGGAAAGTGGCTGCTGGGCACTATCGGGTTCTTCGTCATCGGTGCCGCTGTCATCAGCTTTATCTTGACCCGCCCTACATACGTGACCCTGGGGACCTTTGAACCCGACAAGGCGCCGGAAGTGGCCCAGAAACTTAATGAGAGCAAGATCCTCTATAGGCAGAGCGGTTCCGGCTATACGTTCCTGGTCCAGCAAGGTGACCTTAATCGAGCAAAATTGGTCTTGGCGGAGCTACAACTGGATCCTTCAGCCACCGTCTGGACGCCGGACCTGTGGGCCAACCGGATGAGCTGGAGCAGTACAGAGTTCGATAAGCGCCGGCAGATGCTCGAACAGATGGAGGGCAATCTGGTCCGCGGCATTGAGGCCCTGAGCGCTGTGGATCAGGCCAGGGTTACCGTTTCGCTGCCCGAAGAGAAGCTGCTCAAGGGGCAGGAGAAGCCCCCCAAGGCCACGGTCGTCGTCATGCCCAAGAAGGAGCAGGAACTGACCACGCCGGTGGTCGAGTCGATCATGGAATACGTGGCCGGCAGCGTGGAAGGCATGGAGCCCACCAACGTGGTGGTCATGGACTCTTCCCGCAGCCGTGTCGTGTCGGGCGATGCCTTCAAGCCCAAGAGCGCGACCCAAACGGCCGGGGAAGAGGCCAACACGCAGTTCGGTATATTGAAACAGTACCAGAACCACTGGCAGGATCAGCTGCTGACGGGGCTGGAGCGCGTGGTGGGGGCCGGCAAGGTCTCGGTCATCGTTACGCCCGACATCAACTGGGATCGTGCCGTGGTAGAAGCCACGGAGTACAAGCCCGGCCCCGACGGCAAGGGCGTTGTTCTGAGCGAACAGACCAAGACCCACTCGTCGGAAGGCACCTCTACGACCACGACCCAAGGGCCGGCGGGAACGACGCCAAACACCGAACTGGGCGTGCCGTCCTACCCGGGCACCACAACGCAGCCGGGCAATAACATCTCGGAAGACCAGAAGGAGTCGGTCCTCAACTACCTGGTCAGCCAGACCAAGAGCTCCACGGAAAAGCCGAGCGGCGCCATCAACGAGATCGCCGTGGGCATTTTCGTGGATGCGGCCAAGATTGACCCCATTGCCGAGCAGGCCATGAAGACGGTGGTCGCTGCGGCCATGGGAAGCAAGGCCCGGGTGGAAGTGGCCGCCATGCCGTTCGCTCCCTCGCTGCTGGAGCAGTTGGATAACCGTCCTGTCACTGGGCCGGTGGCCACGGGCACACCGGACTGGCTCTACATGGTCCTGGCCTCTGCACTGGTCCTGGGCGGCATTGCGGCCTTCTTCGTCTTCTTCAAGCCCCGCAAACCGGTGTTGGAACCCGTCTTTGCCGGCCCCGAGGCGGCCATGATGGGTGGCATTCCCGTGTCCGAATACGACCTGGCTTCCGCCGTGGAGTCATACGGTGCCCAGGCCGCGGCCAGGGCGTCCACCCTGGATGAGCCCAAGGGGCAGCCTGAGTCAGCAGCAGATCTGGCTGCCATGGCGCCCGACGAGATCGCACTGTTGGGTGATGAGTTCCTGCAGCAGCTTGGGGTCGATCCCGCCAAGGTGCGCATGCGGGAGAAGGTCGAGAAAATCGCCAAGGCCAGCCCCGACGCGGTGGCCAGTCTGCTGAAGACCTGGATCTCTGAGGGGTAAAGGGTGAGCGGCGTCATGCAAGCGAGCACCAAGGAGCTTTCCGGACGGCAAAAGGCCGCCATCCTCATGATTTCACTGGGGCCGGAGGTCTCGGCCAAGGTCTTCCAGCACCTGCGGGAAGAGGAGATCGAGGCCATCAGCCTGGAGATTGCATCCCAGCGCCAGATCCCGCCGGAGATGCGGGAGAAGGTCATGTACGAGTTCTACCAGATCTATCAGGCCCAGCAGTTCATCTCCCAGGGCGGCATTGATTACGCCAAGGAGATTCTGGAACGGGCCCTGGGTGCCAACAAGGCCATGGAGATCCTGCAGCGATTGACCGCAAGCCTGCAGGTCCGCCCCTTCGCCTTTGTGCGGAAGGCCGATCCCAACCAGTTGATCTCCTTCATTCAGGGCGAGCACCCGCAGACCATCGCCCTGATCATGGCCTACCTCCAGCCCGAGCAGGCCTCTGTGGTCCTCGCCTCCCTGCCGCCGGAGCGGCAGGCCGACGTGGCGCGCCGCATCGCCATCATGGACCGGACGAGCCCCGAAGTGCTGAAGGAAGTGGAGAAGGTTCTGGAGCGCAAGCTGGCCAGCATGGTCAGCCAGGACTTCACCACAGCTGGCGGCGTGGAGTCCGTGGTAGAAGTGCTCAACCGGGTGGACCGCGGCACTGAGCGGACCATTATGGAATCGCTGGCCGTGCAGGACCCCACCCTGGCGGAAGAGATCAAGAAGCGGATGTTCCTCTTCGAGGATGTTGTTACCCTGGACAACCGGTCGCTGCAGAAGGTGCTGAAGGAAGTGGATCTCCAGCGGGATCTGCCGCTGGCCCTCAAGGTGGCCAGCGAAGAGGTAAAGCGGAAGATTGTGAGCAACATCTCCCGTCGGGCGCAGGAGAACCTGCGCGAGGCCATGGACTACCTCGGCCCGGTGCGCCTGAGAGATGTGGAAGAGGCCCAGACGAAGATCGTCAACATCATCCGCAAACTCGAAGAGATGGGCGAGATCATTGTCGGCAGCAGAGGCGGGGGGGAAGACATCGTTGTCTGACCAGCACATGCCCAAGGATTCTTCCCGCAGCCGGGTCATCAAGTCGGGGCTTGCCGCGGGAACCCGCTTTACCTTTCCAGCTGTGGAGCAGGTCGCATCAGACGATCTGCCTCCTTCCTTTTCCGAAGAAACGCTGGAGCCAATGCCACCGATGAGAGGGATGCGGGTGGAGAGCCCAGCCGCAAGCCGCATGGCCGAGGAGGCCGAGGCAAGGGCCCTGGCCCTGGAGCGCCGCGCCATGGCCATCCTTGAAGAGGCCGAAGAGACCGCCAGCGCCCGCCTTCGTCTGGCCGGCGCCCAGGTTCAGGAGATGCTGGAGCGGGCCGCCGAAGCGGTCGCGCAGGTCGAGGCCGAAGCCCGGGCACAGGGACATGAAGCCGGCCACGCGGAAGGGCTGGCACTTGGTGTGGAGGCCGGGCGGTCAGA
>Ga0196971_1001231_pt1 | contig 12227 bp, 10 predicted proteins | sample S1v_1013CmetaG_FD_148660 | JGI IMG/M metagenome (GOLD analysis project Ga0196971, IMG submission 148660) | Soil microbial communities from Anza Borrego desert, Southern California, United States - S1+v_10-13C | ecosystem: Environmental > Terrestrial > Soil > Desert | place: USA: California... | reverse complement strand
CGAACGAGGTGAACTGCGGAGCAAAGACGGCCAGGGCGATCATTACGAGCAGGATGCCCAGGCCTATCATGGCGGGGGTACGCCGCCGGAGCCGCCGCCACATGATCCGCAGAGGGCTTTCAATGAGGAGCTCGGGGGAGGCGGTTGTCACTGCGTTAGCCATTCTTCATTCCCCCTAGCTGTAGCGGATGCGCGGGTCGACCAGACCGTAGGAGACGTCGGCGATGATGTTGCCGGCGACTGTGAGGAACGCGAGCACGAAATTGGCACCGAGTACCACCGGGTAGTCCCGGGAGTTGACCGCGCCAATAATCATCCGGCCCATACCGGGCAGCGTGAAGACGCTTTCCGTCACCACGGCGCCGCCGACCAGAACCGGCAGCGAAAGGCCCAGCAAGGTGACCACGGGGATCAGGGCATTGCGCAGGGCGTGCTTGAAGACTACGATCCGTTCAGCCAGACCCTTGGCCCTTGCCGTTCGGATGTAGTCCTGGCCCAGAACCTCCAGAACGCCGGAGCGAACGTAGCGGCTCATGCTGGAGATATCCCGCGAGGCCAGCAGCAGAACGGGCAGCACCAGGTGATGGGCCACGTCCCAGAAGGAGTCCACTCCGTACGTGGACCAGAAGGCAGAGGGGAACATGTCCAGCTTCACCGAGAAGAACAGGATCATCATAATGCCGACCCAGAAGTTTGGCACCGAGACAAAGAAGGCCGATGTTGAACTGATTAAGTAGTCGACCCAGGTGTTGACCTTCACCGCAGCCAGCACCCCGAGGATGATGGCCAGGGTGTAGCCGATGGCCAGCGAGAGCACCGATAGGGTCAGCGTGTAAGGCAGCATCTCCTTGATTTTCGTGGCCACAGGGCGGCGGTCGATGAAGGAGTTGCCCAGATCGAGCGTCACTGCGTCCTTCAGCCAGTTGAGGTACTGGACGTGGACGGGTTTGTCCAGCCCAAGGTCGTGGCGGACACGGTCGATATCATCCTGAGTCGGATTGGTGCTGCGGTCAATGAACATCAGGGCGGGATCGCCGGGCGCCATGTGTAGGATTGTGAAGCAGATCAGGGTGATCCCGAGCAGTGTCGGGATCGATTGAATGAGGCGGCGGAGCAAATATCGGCCCACCGGAGCAGCCCCTTTCCCCTCAAGAATTGGGAAGGGGCCGGCCGCGCCGGCCCCTTACTTCACACATTACAGATTACTTCACGTTCGGGTCAATCCACCACTTTTCGAGGTTCCACTCGATGCCGATGGGGGTACCGGCGATGGGACCCTTGACCCGCTTGTTGATGCCCACGTTCTCGCTCTTGAACCAGAGCCAGATGTAAGGCTGATCCTCGGCCAGCAGGGCCTGGATCTTGGAGTAGATCTCCTTGCGCTTGGCCTGGTCGACTTCGGCACGGCCCTGCTTCAGCAGGCTGTCGACTTCCTGGTTGCAGTAGGAGATGTCGTTGAAGTCGCCGGCGCAAGACCAGATGGAGAAGGAGTCGGGCTCGTTCGACCCCACGCTCCAGCCCAGAATGTAGGCCGGGGGCTGGTTGCGCTTCGGGTTGCCGGCGTCGGAGAGGTCGAGGATGGTGTTGTAGTCGGTGCCCTTGAGGCTGACGTCAACCCCGATCTCCTTCCAGCGCGCCTGGATCAGCTGGGCAGCCTCGGAATCTTCCTTGTAGCTGGTGACATAGTACAGGTCGAAGGCGAACTTCTTGCCGTCCTTGACCCGAATGCCGTCAGCCCCTGCCTTCCAGCCGAGGTCGTCGAGCATCTTCTTGGCCTTGGCCTGGTCGAAGCCGTACTTGGTCACGTTGGGGTTGTAGTCCCAGCGGACCAGCGACGCATGGCTCCAGGCGGGCTGGTTCAGGCCGTTGAACAGCTTGTTAACCATGACTTCCTTGTCCAGGGCGTAAGCCAGGGCCTGACGGACTTCCTTCTTCTCGAAGAGGGGGTTCTTCAGGTCAAGAGCGATGTTCCGGTAGGAGTTGAGGGGGTACTGGAACAGGGCGATGTAGGGCAGGTCCTTCTTCACATGGTCCAGCTGCTCGACCGGCATGCCGGGAACCATGTCGACTTCGCCCTTCTCCAGAGCCAGCATGGCGGCATTGCGGTCAGCGAACTGACGGAAGACCAGCTGGTCAATGTTCGGGCGGCCGCCCCACCAGTTGTCGTTGGCCTTGAGGACGATGCGGTCGCCGGCCTTCCACTCCACGAAGGTGTAGCGGCCGGAGCCGACCGGCTCGCGGTTCATCTTGGCTTCCTTCATCTTGGCGCCGACGCTGTCCTTCCAGACATGCTCGGGCATGATGCCGCGGGCGGTCAGGTTGGCGAGCAGGGGAGCGAAGGGGTTGTCCAGCTGGAAGATCACGGTGTAGTCATCCGGCGTGGTAATGGCGCCGCCGTCCTTACGCCACTTTTCCCAGGCCTCGGCCGTCTTCCTGTCGGCCTCTTCCTGCGTGCTCTTCTTTTCGGTGACATCCTTCTTTGCGGCGCTGTAGACAGCGCGCAGGTCCTTTACGCCCTTGAGCTCGGTCAGGCCGCTGGCGCGGTTGCCAGTGTAGCCGGGGTGCAGAACGGCCTCGAAGGTGAACTTGACGTCCTTCGCGGTCAGGGGCTTTCCATCGCTGAACTTGGCATCCTTGCGCAGCGTGAAGGTCCACTTCTTGCCGCCATCTTCCGTCTTCGGCATGCCGGTGGCGAGCCAGGGAATGTACTCGCCCTTCTCGTTCAGGTCAAGCAGCCGGTCGTAGATGAACGCCATGATGGTGTTGGAGTGGGCGTCCTGGTTCAGAATCGGGTTGAGGAAAGAAGCGTCCTGCACCACGGCCATGGTGAAGGTGCCGCCCTTGACCGGGCCGCTGGTGGCAGCAGGCTTGTCGCCGCCAGCCGGCTTGTTGGTGTCGTTGCCCGACTTGGTGCAGGCCGACAGCAGCATGGAGGCGATGAGCAGAACGGCGAAGATGGACAGAATCCGTTTCTTCAACTGTGAGACCCCCTTCTTGTGAGTGGATTCTATCGATATCGGCTAATGAATGAGACCTGCCTGAAGGACCGAGGTTGTCATCACCCTCGGATTTTTCGGCATTAGCAACATTAGCCAACAATACAACCATCCCCAGGAAAATGCAAGACCGAAATGCATTGATTATGCGCCCGAGTCGCATAATCAGGCCTGTTTATGCAATCGGAGAGGCGATTTCTGCATGAATCGCCTACACCAGCTCGAGAAGCCGGGCGAGAATGGCCGCTCGCTCCCAGAGCGATGGCGCCAGAATGTACTCGTGGGACGTATGCGCCCCTGCCCCGATGGGACCGAGTCCGTCGAGGGTGGGGCAGCCGGCTGCTGCCGCCAGATTGCCGTCACTGACGCCGCCGGTGCCGCCCACCTTCAGGTGCAGGCCCAACTCTTCGTAGGCGATGCGGGCCGCGGGCAGCATCGGGTCCGAGTGGCGGCGCTCCAGGGGCGGTGTGTCGATGCCGCCGGTCATGTGCAGATGAGCGCCCGGCAACACGGGGGACAGACTGCGAAGGGCCTGCTCCACGCGTACACCATCCGCCTCGGTCTCCATACGCACCTCAACTTCGGCCGTGACCTGCTCGGGGACGATGTTTGGGCGGCTGCCGCCGTGAATGGTGCCCACGTTGAGCGTGACGCCCTGTGCGGGGTCGTGCAGCTCCTGTATGCGCAGAATCTGATGGGCCGCTTCCACGATGGCGCTCACGCCGGCCGCATGGTCGCTGCCGGAGTGGGCGGGCCTCCCGGTGATGGTGAGGGTGAACTGCCCCCAGCCCTTGCGCCAGGCCTTTACGGACCCGTCTGCGGAAGCTGGCTCCACCACCAGGGTAGCCGAAGAGCGCCGAGCCTCGGCCTCAATGAACGGACGAGCGGTCCCACTGCCGACCTCTTCGTCGCTGGTAATCAAGGCCAGCACCGGCCGGCGGGGATGCCTACCCAATGCACGCAGCGCCCGCAGGGCCCACAACAGGCAGACCAGGCCGCCTTTCATGTCGCTGACGCCAGGGCCGTAGAGACGGTCGCCTTCCCGGCGGAAGGGGTTGCGCGACAGTTCTCCGCGGTCGAAAACGGTATCGAGGTGGCCCAGCACCAGGGTCTGGCCGTCACCTGCCGACTCCCATTCAGCCCGCAGATGATTGCCGCGGGTCGCCTGGGGCAGTACGGTGACGCGGCCGCCCGACCCTGTGAGCAGGCCCGCAAGGTATCGCGCTGCGACATCGACCGCCGGTTTCTCCCCCGAGGGACTCTCGAGCCGCACCAGCGCCTCAAGGTCGGCAAGCATGTCGGCCCGGTGTTGCTGGAGGTAGGGCAGTATTTGGTGGGCCAAAATTCGTCCTCCTTGTGGTGGTCAAGCGGCTCCCGACAACTCCCACGGTTATGTGACAGCAAGAACCGTGCCATCGTTCGAAAGTGTATTTCGTGCCTCGCGAAGAAGATTCTGCCTCATGAATAGGTGCGAATAGGTCATTCACTTTCCTATTAGAACCTATATCACCCCGATACATAGCCTGAATATCTGGGACATCGCCCTCGATACATAATTCGGGGGTGGTACCAGTGCTGCCTCGTCCGAAAGCGCAGCCGTTTACCTTCTGGATCTTCCTGCGCGATGTGGCCCTGGGCGTTCTGCTGTGGGTCCTGTTGACCACGGCCGTGGGGCTGGCCCGGGAGGTGCCTTCGGAGTCCATGGCGCCCACCATTGCCGTGGGCGACCGCATCTGGGCGGACAAAATCGGGCTGCATGTCAGCCCCATCCGCCGGGGCGACATTGTGATCTTCGCCCCACCCTTCGCCGCCGACCTACCGTATGTCAAGCGGGTGATCGGCCTGCCCGGCGAGACAGTGGCGGTGGTGCAGGGGAGGGTGCTGATCAACGGTGCCCCCCTGGCGGAACCCTATCTGGCCGAAGCCCCCCTGTACCGTTATGGACCGATCACCGTTCCGGCCGACTACTACGTGGTGCTGGGCGACAACCGAAACTGGAGCCATGACAGCCACGAATGGGGATTGCTCTCCGCGGATCGCATCACAGCCCGGGCCACCTTCCGGGTCTGGCCGCCCGGCCGCATCGGCAGCCTGTACTAGGCACAACTGCAGCGAAGCCCGAACAGGCGGTCCGCCGGTCCGGGCTTCTCTCATGTCGAAATAGTCCCATAGGCGTAAGATTTCTGCTGTATAATGGAGGCGGATCGTCCTGCTTTCCTACACCCACAGGTAGAGGAGTTGTTAGCGATGAAGCCGACCTTCGTGTTGCGGCTCGAGCCGCGTGCCAAAGGAAACAGTGCTCTTCAGCAGGCCAGGCGCAGTGGGAAGATTCCCGGTGTCTACTACACCGAAGGCGCATCCACCCCTGTCCAGGTAGAGGCCGGTCCCCTGCGGCAGGCCCTCGGCCACGGTGCGGAGCACCATCCGATCACGGTGAAGCTCGGCGCCGCGGGCAAGCCCGAGTTGGTCATGATCAAGGGGCTGCAGCGCGACCTGCTCACCCAGGCGCCTGCCCATGTGGATTTCATGCCCATCGCCACTGACAAGAGCATCACCGCGGACCTGCCCCTCCGGTTCCATGGGGAGCACGACCTGAAGAGCAAGGGGCTCCTTCTGCACGTTCAGCTGCACGGTCTGACGGTGGAGGCCAAGCCGGAAGAGCTCCCTGAGCTGATCGACGTGAACGTGGGCCACCTCAAGTCCGGCGCCGTCCTCACGGTGGGCGACCTGAAGATTCCCGAGGGCTGCGCGGTCCAGCACAAGCCCGGCCAGATCATCTGCAGCGTGGGCCACACCAGGGTGCGGACCGAGGAGGAGGCCCAGGCAAAGGTTCCCGTGGGGGCGACCACAGGGGCGTAGCGACCGTTCGTCATGGCGCACTTTCCCGCCGGCTCAATCGGCGAGAGCGTGCGCCATTGCCATGCCCGCAGCCGTGAGCCGAGTGCCGCCACGCCCACGGTGGGAGATCACCAGCCCCATCTCCTGCAGACGCCGGAGCCTCAGCCGTATCTCCTGCTCGCTTAGCCAGATGCCCCGCTCCCGGGCGGCGCGGGCCAGAGCTCCCCGCCCGGCCCCGCCGGAGGGATCCACCGCCAGGGCCTTCAGCAGGAACTGGAGGTCGGCCGTGAGATCCGGCTCGCCGCCCGACTGCCGTACCACGGGTTCAAGGACCCGCAGTTGAGCAGCGGCACAGTCGCGAATCTCTTCTGGCAGGTCGGCCGGCTCCACTTGTTCACCGGCTACGGCGGCGAGGTAGTGTGCGCAGTTCTCCAACTCGCGCACGTTGCCGGGCCAGTCATATGCCTCGAGCGCGGAGAGCGCCTCCATCGAAACGGGCAGCGGCCGCCCCGCCTCGGTCATGAAGTGGTGCAGCAGGGGCAGTGTATCCTCTCGCCGCTCCCGCAGGGGCGGAATGTGCAGCCGCAGCACGTTCAGCCGGTAGTACAGATCGGCCCGGAAACGCCCTTCGGTCACCAGCCGCCGTATGTCGTGGTTGGTGGCTGCCATGACGCGCACGTCCACCGGAATCACGCCGCTGCCGCCGATACGCATGACTTCCTTCTCCTGAAGCACCCGCAGCAGCCTCACCTGAAGGGCAGGGCTGATGTCGCCAATCTCATCGAGGAAGATGGTGCCGCGGTGGGCCTGCTCAAAGAGGCCTGCCTTCCCGCCGCGTCTGGCCCCTGTGAACGCCCCTTCGGCATAACCGAAGAGCTCCGACTCCAGCAGCGACTCCGGCATGGCGGCACAGTTGATGGCCACAAAGGGCAGTTGGGCGCGCGTCGATGCGTTGTGCAGGGCCTGGGCAAACAGCTCCTTGCCCGTACCGCTCTCCCCCTGAATCAGAATGGTCCCCTCGTGCCGGATCAGCCGCCGCGCTTTTTCGATGGTCATGCGCAGGGAGAGGCTCTCGCCGATCAGATGGTCAAACGTATAGCGGGCGATGTGGCCCCGCTGGCGCAGTTCCCGCCGCACTTTCGACTCCAGTCTCTGCACGGCGGCCACTTCCCGGCAGGTCACCACCCGCCCCGTGGGATACCCCTCGCGCAGAATCTGCCGCACGTTGACCACCAGTTGGCGCCCGCCAACGGTCGCCACCCGGTCGGAGATGGAGTTGCCAAGTACATGCAGAGCCGTGCTGAGGTCCGGCAGTCCTTCGGCGAGAGACTTGCCCAACACTTCCCAGCCCGACCGATCGAACATCCGCAGGGCCGGCTGGTTGATCACGATGATCCGGTCCCGGTCATCCAGGGCGATGACGGCGTCCTGCACCAGGTTCAGCACAACCTCAAGCTGCTCCTTGAGGGTGCCCATCTGATCCAGTGCCGTCTTGATGCCGTGGTTGTTGGGGATATCGCCGGCGTACCGGGCCACTTCCTTCAGGCAGACAGGGTCGAACACATTCAGGCGCGACATCAGATCCAGCACGGTGGTCGGGTCAATGATCCGACCGCCAATGTTTAGGACCAGGCCGACGGTGGGCGGCACCAGCGGCACCTCGTCAAGGGTGATGGCCAGGTCGGCGTCGGGCACGGTGGAGCCGGGCCAGTACGGCAGCAGGTCCAGGTGCTTGACGCCAAACTCATAGAGCAGGCTGAGCACGTCGGTGCAGGAGTCCCGGTGGTCGTTGACCAGCATGACCCGGGTGCCGGCCGGAATCTGCAGGACCTCCTTCAGGCCTGCGCCGTTCAGCGTCCGCCGGCAGACCAGCACGGGCATGCCCGGCGGGAGCGCCGTACCCAGTTCCGATGCCAGGCTCGGGCTGGAGATCAGCACCAGGTCTGCCCCGGCGGGCACGGGCGGGCCGTCTTGCCAACAGGGCACGATTGCGATCCGGTCGCCCAGCAGCGACCGGATCTGGCGCGTCAGATGCTGTGCGGTGTGCTCCCGGCTGGCCACCAGAGCCACCGTCGGGCGTTGTTGCTGCGGCATGGGGTCTGCATCCTCCCGCCATCGGAACCCTTGGTGTTTCGACTTTTTCGGCACCGATATTTTGTTTCCTGCATCGATCCATCTGCCGATGCTTTACGTATTAGTGGTTGATAACGGCGTCCGATGGAGAGGAGGGAAGGCATGGCGCGGAAACGGACGGGGCTCCGGCTCCTGCGGGGAGGGCTGTGGCTGCTGGTGGCCTGGGTGCTGGTGCGGGGGGTGGTCTCATTCCTGCCGGCAGCAGAGGCCGGCCCAGCACCGGCACCCCCCGGAGCGGACGTGCCGATGCGGGAACCGGACGGGCTTCGGGCCTTTCCCGCCCTGTTCGCCCGAGAGTACCTGACCTGGGAAGCCGCCAACCCCGACGAACGTTCAGCCAGACTGGGGCCCTATCTGGCCCGCGGGCTCCCCGGACACGCGGGCTGGCGCGGGGGCAACCCGGGCGTGGCTCAGCGGGTGGAAGAGGCCTACGTCTATGGGGTCAGGCGGGTCACGGAGACCCGATGGCTGGTGACGGTGGCCGCCCGGGTGACCCGGACCCAGGAGGTGGATGAGGCTGTGGCAGGCTCGGCGGTCAAGCGGAAGGCCCTGCCGGGCGCCGTGCTCTACCTGGCGGTGCCCGTGGGCACGGCGCCAGCGGGCGGATGGGTGGTCTACGATTATCCTTCCTTACTGCCGGAGCCTCCGCAGCCTGACTTCAAGGAGCCGGTGGCCTACGGCAAGGAGCAGACCGACGAAGGCGACCGGGTTCGCTCTCTGCTGGCCGGCTTCTTCCGCGCCTACTTTCATCCCCGGGAGAATGATCTGACCTACTTCGTGTCGCCCGGCACCGCCGTGCGGGCACTGGAGGGCACCTGGACGCTGGATGCCGTCCGGCAGACGACCCTGCTCGCCACCGGGGAGGGCACATGGGCTCTGGCCGAGGTTGCAGCCCTGGACACGACCACGGGCGGGCGCTATCTGTTCCGCTATACGGTCCAGCTGGAAGAGCGCGACGGGCGATGGTACGTCAAGGAACTTGAGCAGAGAGGGGAATGAGCGTGAAGCGTGCATTTGCAGGACTCGTGACCGGCGTGCTCGGGCTGCTGCTCACCGCCGGTGAGGCTTTCGCCGACACCAACAGCGCAGGAGCGGGCGGTGAGTTCAACCCGGGCATCCGCATCGGCGAATGGGTCACCACCAACGTGGCTGCCCTCTTTGCCCCCCTGTTGGCGGGAGTCTCGCTCTATTACCTGGCGAAGCGGCAGTTTACCCAGTTCCTCTCCTTCGCGGCCTTCGCCGTGGTGGCCGCGCTCTTCATCTTTGCCGGGTCTGATTTCAAGGATGCGGCTGTCAACCTGGCCCGCTGGGTCATCGGGCGATAGGCGATGGCAGCTCCTGAGCGAGTTCGGCTGCGGACGTACCGGCAGGTCTGGCAGCAGGAACGGGTGATCTATCAGATTGAGCGGGTGCGCCTGCCGTTTCCGGTCAGTTTCCGGCAGGCTGGCGTCTTTGCCGCGACCGTGCTGGTGATGGCGGTGGTGAGCCGAATTCCGCCCCTGGCCCAGGCCTCCCCCTTGCTCCGTTACGTGGCAGTCCCCGCGGCCGTCACCTGGTTTCTGACCAGGCAGCGGCTGGACGGCAAGCCGCCCCTGCGGTGGCTCCTGGCAATGGTGCGTTACGCCTTCAGCCCCAAGCGGCTCAACCGGCTGGAGCCCATGGGGCAGCTGCCGGCCAGGGTCACGCTGAAGGCTTCCATCGGCTATCGCATGAAAGGGTGAGCGCAGCCCATGCCTCTTCCCCTGGTCTACTTCGAGCAGAACCTTGTAGTGAACGCCGCCCGGGAAGTTTGGGCCCTGTACCGCCTGAACCCGTGGCACTATGAACACGTAAGCAATGCCGCCCGGCTGGGACTGCTGTGGCGGCTTTCCCGGCTCTTCTGGGACCTGGAAGACTGCGCCGGGCAGGTGCTCCTGATTCCCCGGGCCCGTTCGCTGGACCGGCAGATGGGCCGGCTCGCCGGGGAAGTGTCCGGCCAGCTGGCGGGTGCCGCAGGTGCATACTGCGAGCGGGCGGAGGCCCACCTGCGGGGCGGGCGGGACGGGGTGGAGTACGAGCATTACCTGGCCTTGCGACTGCCCCGCCTCGAGAACCTGCCTTCGGGCATAGGCTTTCTGAAGTCGCTCTTCCAGGAGCCGCGGCGCTGGGTCGAAGAGAGCCTGGGGCTGACCCCGCCCCGCCTGCTCAGCTACGAGATGGAGGCCTACCTCCAGCGGGAGGAGGCCCTGTTCGGGCGCGTCCTGCGGGTGACGCAGGCCTCCCGGCTGGAGCCATCTCAGATTGCGTGGCTGATTCAGCGGGGGTTCTGGCGGGGCATCGGCGAGCCCCGGGTCCGCTCGCACTGGGCGCCCGACGCACTGGTGGCCGCAGCTTCGCAGGATGGGGCCTTCACCCTGGACCCCGGCCTCTCGGAGATCCGCACCCTCACCGAGGGCGAAATGGACCTGCGCCACCCGCGCAGGGTGGCCCTCACCCAGGTGACAGACCAGGGAGAGGCCACAGGCTATACGAGCTTCGCCTTTGTCTCGGACCTGCCCGACCAGCTGGTCTTTCCCGGCTCCGAGTGGCTCTACCGCCTCGAAGACCTGCCCTTTCCAGTGGAGGTCAACCTGCGCTGGAGTAGTCTGAGCCACGCCGCTGCCCTTGCTGCGGTCCGGCGCAAGAAGCTGGAGATTCTGGACCAGGCTGAGCATACCCGCCGGGCTGGCGAGGAGGTGCCCATCTCCCTGGCCGATGCCCAGGAGCAGGTCTCCTCTCTGGAGCATGACCTCCAACAACGGCGCTTCCCCACGGCCCTGGCCTCCATCTGCCTGGGCATTTCGGCGGGGGAGGAGCGGGCGCTGCAGGAACGCATCCAGCAGCTGAAGTCGCACCTGGGCAGCTACCAGATCGGGATGGAGGTGCCCGCGGGCGACCAGCTCCAGGCCTTCCTCGACTGCCTGCCCGGCGCCCCCGCCCGTGTGTCGGACTACGTGCACCGGGTGCCGCCCGAAGTGCTAGCAGGCGCCATGTTTCTCGGCACCCGCGCCCTGGGCGACGCCAGCGGCCCCTTCATCGGCCGCTCCGGGATGCTGCGCCGACCGGTCTACCTGGACCCGGCCCTGCCGCCGCAGCTGAACCGGTCCGCCTCCATCGCGTTCCTCGGCTCCCTGGGCGGCGGCAAGTCGTTCACGGCCAACCTGCTCACCTATCTGGCGGTCCTGTTCCGGGGCGCTCAGGCCCTGGTGCTGGACCCCAAGGGGGAGCGCTCCAACTGGCCCACCGACCTGCCCGAACTGGCCGGGCACCTGCAGGTGGTGACGCTGGGCGCCGGGGCCGAAGACTTCGGCAAGCTGGACCCCTTCATCATGTGGCGGGGCCTCCCCGATGAGGCCTATCGCGAGACGGGCAACCTCGCCGTCTCGCTGCTCAGCTTCCTGGGCGGCGTGCATACCGGCGAGCGCCGCTTCCTGGCCCTCATGCAGGCCGTGGAGCAGGTGGCCGCCCAGCCTGCGCCCGCTCTGGGCAAGGTAGTCGACGCCCTGGAAGAGATGGGCCGGCGGGACCCCGAAGTGGCCACGCTGGCGGAGTACTATCGGGCGCTCTCCCGCCGGGCCTACGCCCACCTCATCTTCGGACGGGGCCACGAAGAAGGGCTCAGCCTGGGCCACCGGCTCAACGTGCTTCAGCTCCAGCACCTGGTGATGCCGCCGGCCGGGAAGCCCCGGGAGGAGTACAGCCTCGAAGAGCTGCTCTCGGTGGCCCTTATGCACGCCGTGACCGGCTTTGCCACCCAGTTCACCCGGCAGGACCGGGGGACGTTCAAAATCGTCCTGCTCGACGAAGCGTGGGCTCTGATGGCCAGCAGCCAGGGGCGGTCCCTGGTCAACCAGCTCCTCCGTACGGGACGAGCCATGAACAATGCCGTCTACCTGGTCTCTCAGAATGTCGCGGACTTGCTGGACGAGACGGTGAAGAACAACATCGGGGCGAAGTTCATTTTCCGCTCCTTCGACCAGCAGGAAGTGGCCAAGGTGCTCCAGTTCCTCAACCTGGAGCCCGAGGAGGAGAACATTCTGGCCCTGCGCCAGCTGGAGACCGGGCAGGCGCTTTTCCAGGACCTCCAGGGGCGAGTAGGCGTGGTCACGCTGGATCCGGTCTTCGCCCATCTGGCACGGGCCTTCGACACCCGCCCAGCCACGGCGGCCCGCCGGGAGGGGGGCATATGAGGCGGCTCCTTCTCGCTGCGGTGCTGGCCGTGGTGCTCGGGGTGCTTTCCCT
>Ga0196971_1001230_pt1 | contig 12240 bp, 11 predicted proteins | sample S1v_1013CmetaG_FD_148660 | JGI IMG/M metagenome (GOLD analysis project Ga0196971, IMG submission 148660) | Soil microbial communities from Anza Borrego desert, Southern California, United States - S1+v_10-13C | ecosystem: Environmental > Terrestrial > Soil > Desert | place: USA: California... | reverse complement strand
CCTGCTGCCGGGCCTCCCGCACGGCCGACCGGGCGACGCGTCCGCAGGTGCCGAAAGCGACCACGACCAGGTCGGCATCATCCAGCGCGATCTCTTCCCAGCGCTGCTCGTCCGCACGGATCTGGTCATACTTGGCGGCCATCATCTCTGCGCGCCGCTCGGCGTCCGCAGGATCGAGGTTGTACCCGATAACGTCGTGCTTGGGTCCGCCCTTCTTGCCGCGGGCGGCCCAGGTTTTCGGCGGCAGCTCACGGGCTTCCGGCTGGCGGAAGGCCACGGGCTCCATCATCTGACCGAGCATGCCGTCCATGGCGACCACCGCCGGCATGCGGTACTGGTCGGCCAGGTCAAAGGCCAGCGCCATCAGGTCGGCCGCTTCCTGCACGCCTGACGGTGCCAGCACAAAGTTGTAGTAGTCGCCGTGTCCGCCGCCCCGGGTCATCTGGAAGTAGTCGCCCTGCGACGGGTCCAGGTTGCCCAGCGCCGGCCCAAGCCGGGCGACGTCCACCACCACCACGGGCAGGTCGTATGCGGCCAGGAAGGACATGCCTTCCTGCATCAAGCTAAACCCGCAGCCCGAGGTGCCCGTCATGCACCGTTCGCCCGCGGCGGCGGCGCCCAACAGCATGTAAATCGACGAGACTTCGCTTTCGGCCTGGACCATGTGGCCCTTCACTTCCGGCATACGCCGGGCCATGTACTCAATGATCTCGTTGGACGGGGTGATCGGGTAGCCGAAGAAGAGCCGGCAGCCGGCCTGAATCGCCGCCTCCGACACTGCCTCGTTCCCTTTGACCAGCAGCTTTTGCACCACGTTCCCCCCTTACTTGTAGACGGTAATAGCCACGTCCGGGCACATAATGGCACAGAGGGCGCAGCCGTTGCACTTCTCGGGCTTTGACAGGAATGCGGGCAGATAGCCCTTGCTGTTCTGGGTCTCACTCAGGCTCAGGGCGCTTCGGTTGCAGGCGCTGATGCAGAGTTCACAGCCCTTGCATACCTCGGTGTCAATCACGACGTAACCCATGCGATCTCCCTCCCATGCGCTCCACCGGGGCCGTGCGGTCCAGGTAGATGTCAAGCGGCTCCACAATCAGGCCGGGCGCCCGCCCGGCCACGGCTTCGGCCAGATCTCGGCGAACAGCGACCCCGGCCAGCGGTACGCCCAGGGCCTGTGCGGCCTCCCGGGCGGCTTCCAGCCCGGCCACCACGTCGTCGGTGGTCGTCTCCGGCCCCAGGTTCGGGTTGGCCAGCACACCTGTCCAGTTCAGCTTGGCAGTCACCAGAATATCGGCAGCTTCGGTCAGGGCCTTCCCGGCGCTGTCCGTGCGCGGCCGGAACGGGTTGACGACCAGCAGCATATCAGCCTTGCCCTGAAGAACCCCGGCGAATTGGCCCAGCACACGGCTGCCCGCGGCGTCGCCGCCCAGGTCCACGAAAACCTCCCAGGTCGGGTCTGTCAGCACGCCCCGCACTTCGGGCGATACCACCGGAATGTCGGCATTCAGCATGCCTGGCGGCGGCAGCACCACTCGCACGCCCGCAGCCTGAAGCTGGTCCAGCACCATCCGGCTGCGGAAGTAGTGATTGACCGTATCCAGGTCCACCAGCGCAGCCCGCCGGCCCTCCCGGGCGAGGCGAATGGCCCGGTTGACCGCAATCTCTGTCTTTCCGCTGCCGCTGTGACCGGCCAGAACGGTGACCCGCGGGCTCATCGGGCCGCCATTGCCGCCACGGGGGCCGGCGTCGCCAGCATGGCCATGGCCAGCGAGACCAGCTTCGCCCGGGGCGAGTCAGACCGGGAGACCAGCACCGCTGGCACGGCGGCGCCCAGCACCAGTCCGGCCATGGTGGCGCCGCCGCCGTAGACGAGCCCCTTGCCCAGCACGTTGCCAACCTCAATGGTCGGCACCAAAATCAGGTCGGCCTGACCCGCCACAGGCCCGCCAATGCCCTTATGCCTGCAGGACTCCGGGCTGACGGCGCCGTCGAAGGCCAGCGGGCCGTCGACAATGGCGCCCTTGATCTGGCCCCGCTCGGCCATTTTAGCGATCAGCGCCGCTTCTACCGTGGGCGGCATCTTCGGGTTGACCGTCTCCACGGCGGCCACCACAGCGACCTTGGGCTTCTCCCAGCCCAGCAGATGCATGGCTTCCACGGCGTTCTCCAGGATCTTCACCTTCTGGTCGAGGTCCGGGTAGGGGACCATGCCGCCGTCGGTGACGAAGAGCAGCCGCCCCAGGGCGGGCACTTCAAAGCAGGCCAGGTGGCTCAGCAGCGATGACTTTCTGAGCTGGGCGTCGGGGTGAAGCACAGCGCCCAGGAAGTCGGAGGACGAGACCATCCCCTTCATCAGCACCTGGGCCTTGCCCGCTCCGCAGAGGCAGGCCGCCTGTAGGGCGGCCGCCTTCGGGTTCGGCGCGTCCACCACTTCCACGGTCGACAGGTCAAGCCCAACCTCGGCGGCCGCTTTCGCGACAGAGGCCAGAGGCCCCACGAGAATCGCCTTGCAGAGCCCCAGGGACAGGGCGTTCTTTACCGCTTCCAGTACATCGGGATCGCCGGCTGCGGCCACTGCCACCGTCCGGGGCGCCTGGCTGCGGGCCGTCTCAAGCATGGCATCGAAGTTAGACCACGACATGGCTTTCCTCCTCCTGGGGCGGATACTGCCTGGGCGCCTCTTCGCCGTTCAGCACCCGCAGGGCGCCTTCGACCAGCGACTCCAGCTCCTCCTCACCCGGCAGGACGCTTACGGGGGCCAGGAAGCTGACCCGCCGGATAATCTGCGAGACGACATACTCCGAACGGGCAATGCCGCCCGTAATGATGATCCGGTCGACCTGCCCTTCCAGTGCGCAGGCCATGGCACCCGTCTCCTTGGCCACCTGGTAGCACATGGTGTCGATCACCAGCCGGGCTTCCTGGTCGCCGGCCTCCATGCGCTCCTCCGCGAGGCGGGAGTCCTTGGTGCCCAGGTAGGCGTACATGCCGCCCTCCCGGGTCAGCATGTTGGTCAACTGCTTCTCTGTGTACTTGCCCGAGAAGCAGAGGCGCATCAACTCATAGGCCGGGAGCCCGCCGCACCGCTCCGGTGCGAAGGGACCCTCGTTGTTTGCGTTGTTGACGTCGACCATGCGGCCCTTCCAGTGGGCGGCGACGGATATGCCGGAGCCCAGGTGCACGGTAATAAGGTTCAGATCGGAATATGCGCGCCCCATCTCTTTCGCCACCCGGTAGGCCACTGCCTTCATGTTCAGGGCGTGCGATTGGCTCCGCCGGTTCAGGCCGGGCAGGCCCGAGAGCCGGGACAGGGGCCAGAACTCATCCACCGTAACGGGGTCCACAATGTAGCAGGGGATTCCCAGCGGGTGTGCGATGTTATGGGCCATAATCGGCGCCAGGTTGGAGACGTGCGTGCCGTACGTGCAGGCCTCGAGGTCCTTCAGCATCTCTTCATTAATCAGGTACGTGCCGCCGGCGCACGGGCGGAGCAGCCCACCGCGGGCTACCACGGCCGACAGCTCTTCCGGCGAGACCCGTTGGTCCTCCAGCGCCTGGCGCACCAAGCCCAGCCGGTACTGGTACTGATCGGTCACCCGGTCGAACTTGGCCAGTTCGGCCGCATCATGGGGGATCACCTGGCGCAGCCGCCAGACGCTGCCCTCCAGGAGGCCAATCTTTGTGGACGTGGCACCAGGATTGATGGCGAGAATTAGGGGAACCTTGTCCGATTTAGTCATATATGCCACCTCCGTGCTGTAGATCGAGGGCTGGGGCGCGGGGCCCGGGCCAATACCGACCCGGGCCCCCGGCGCTCTAGCCGGCTGTCTTGACGGCGTCACGGTCCTTCAGCGTAATGGTCGCACGGCGGTTGTCAAAGAGCGGCACCGCCAGGAAAGTGACGATCGCCAGGGGCATCGAGATGTAGATGGGGTGCGGGACGATCCGAATGGCGGGAAGCAGCAGCCAGGTCGCCAGGAAGGCGATGCCGGTCAGCAGGGTCCAGGTGGCGGTGGACTTCCGGCACAGGGAGGGCAGGAAGATCGTGCCGACCAGGACCATGGTGTAGGCAGCGGTCAGAGAGAGGAAGGTTGTCAGGGTGCTGAGGATGCCGCGGATGTACAGCGAGGCGACGAAGCAGATGATCGCGACAATCGCCACGGTGATGCGGCCCCACAGCATGCCATTCTTCTCAGACGGCTTCCAGCCGAAGAACCGCTTGATGATGTCTTCCAGCACCAGGGTGCTGGAACCCATCAGCAGGCCCACGGCGGTGGAGACGTCTGCCGCCCAGAGGCCGGCCAGCGTCACACCGGCGATCCACGGGCCGAGGCTGACCACGACCTTCGGCAGGGCCAGCGTGGCGTTGAGCCCTGTCCACTGCGAGGCAGCGATGATGCCGAAGATGGCGGAGAGGAAACCGGCAGGCAGGATCAAGAGCCCGCCCACGATCATGCCCAACCTGGCATCCTTCGGGGTCTTCGAGGCGAACGGAATCTGAACAGCGGCCTGAGTCCCCAGGGCGTTGGGGATCATGGTCAGGAACCAGGCAAGAATGATCAGGGGCCCTACGCCCGTGAAGAGGTCCGTACCTGGATGCGCCGCGGGCAGCTTGCTGGTGATGGTGGCCCAGCCGCCATACCTGGCAATCGCCATGATCACGCCTGCGCCAATTCCGATGTAGATAATGATCACGTTGACGATGTTGGAGAGGCCGGCTGCCCAGTAGCCGCCCACCAGCGTAACGGCCACGAAGACGATGGCGCTGGTGATCATGCCGCCGGTCAGGTTGAAGATTTCGGGCATAAGGGAGGCGAGAATGGCACCGCCTGCCACGAACTGAAGAGCGGTGATGACCATCATGATCGTCACCTGTCCGATGACGCCGATGATGCGGCCGGTCCGATCGTAGTAGCGCTCAAAGAGTTCCGGAATCGTGGAGGTCTCGAACTTCCGGTACCTGGCTGCGGCAACGAGGCCGAGAATGATGGCGCCGGTGCCCCATGCGGCGTTGTACCAGCCGGCGGAGATGCCGTTCTTGTAGGCCTGTTCAGCCACACCGACCGTGGAGGAGCCGCCGATGGCGAGACCGGCGATCATGGTTGCGGAAATGGCCCAGTTGAAGCCGCGGTTGGCCAGCAGGTAGCCGGAGAGGCCAGCCTTCTGGAGCTTCGTCGCGTACCAGGAGATACCAAGCAAGAGCACCATGTAGACCGAAACGATAACGAGCGGGATCAACGTCGTCGTCGGCATGAACCAGGACCCCCTTCATGTGTGGTGATTTCAACGAAAGCTGGTCATTTGCGGGGTGCGACCGGGAACGTGACCATGCCGTACGGGATCAGAATCGTTTCGGCGTCGGCCGGCACGCGGGCGGCGGCCAGCGCCAGCGCTTCGGCCGGCGAGTGCGCCGGAATCATGCCCACCCCCTTTACCACGTCGTCGGGCAGGGAACTGATCAGAATGACGGCGGCCCGAGCTTGGATCTCGGACACGAAGTAGCAGACATACTTCTGAATCGTATAGCGCTCCCGGAGCGAAGCTCCGACGGCCGCGGGACCGCCCAGCCGGAAGGCTTCCACGAACTCCGGGTGTCCGGGGCCGTCAGAGCACTCCGAAATGAGAATGACGGTCCCGCCGTCTCTGACGGCCTTTGCGGCGTTCTCCAGCCCCTTCATCGACTGGTAGAGCTGCATGTCCTTCGGATAGCCGCCGCAAGAGGCCACCACCAGGTCCGCCGGTCGATCCAGCGGAATGGAGAACATCGAATCGCAGATGCGAACGCCTTCGAGCCAGGCCTCCTCCAGATCGCCGGCCACCACCGCCACCACTTCGTTGTGTTCGTTGGTGACGTTGTTGATCAGGAAATGCGGTTCGCCCATGTGCGCCGCTTCCATAAGGTCGTCGGCCAGCGGGTTGTTGGCGATGGCGCCCGGCCCAGTTACCTCGCCGGGGTTCTTGCGCACCACCAGCGAATGATTGGCCTGAATGGTCTGGTAGCCTGCCACGCCCGGCAGCAGCGCCTTGCGGCCGCCGCCGTAGCCGGCGAAGGAGTGGTGGCTCAGCCCACCGGTGATAATGATGCGGTCCGCCCCATGCACCATGCGGTTCAGCCAGACAGGCGTGCCTCTTCGGGTGTCGCCCAGGTAGACCAGGTTCGCCTCGTCCTTGGCATCGTGATCATAGATGCGGACCCGCCCGTAGACCCGATCGCCCACCAGCTTGCGGTGCTCTTCCGGCGTCTGGCTGCGGTGGTCGCCGCAGGCCATCATAATGAAGATCTGCTCGTCGGGAATGCCGCAGTCGTTCAGCTCCTGAAGTAGCGCCGGCAAAATGATGTCCGGCCGGGTTGAGAGCCTGGTGATGTCGCTGGTGATGATGCAGACCGTCTCGCCTGCCCGCACGATCTCCCGGAGCGGAGGGGACTTTATCGGGCTGCGAATCGCCTGAAGCACCGCCGTGTCAGGGTCGGCCAGGCGGTCCCGGTGGTTGGGGCGAATAGTGGTGACCCGGTAGTCGACAGGTAGCTCAAAGGTGAGCTCGCTCTTCCCGTAGCGCATCTCCATGGCAGTGCCCCCTCGTTAGTCAGCCGATGTGGTTCCGGCTTCCCGCGCCGCCAGCGACCGGGAGAGCAGTTCGGCCAGGTGCATGGCCTGCACGGGCGAGCCGGCCTGCTGGAGGCCATCCTGAATCTGCATCATGCAGCCCGGGCATTCGGTCACCACGTACTCCGCTCCCGAGTCCACGATGTTCTTCACCTTGCGGCTATTGATCTTCAAGGTCAGGTCATAGTGCGAAAGCGAGAAGGTGCCGCCGGACCCGCAGCAGTTATCGGCCTGGGCCATTTCCCGGAACTCCAGGGCCGGTACGCTGCGCATCAGCTTGCGGGGCTGGGCGGCGATCTTCTGGCCCCGCACAAGGTGGCAGGGATCGTGCCATGTAACCCTGGCACCGACAGGTCCCAGGGCATCAATCACCCGTGGCATGGACAGAGCCACTTCGCTGAAGTCCTTGACCTTAGCCGCCAGACCCTTGGCCCGCTGCCCGTAGCCGGGATCGTCGTGAAGCAGTTCGGCCCACTCTTCCTTGAGGGCAAGCCCACAGGAGGCGCACGCTGTGACGATCACATCGGCGTTGGCCCGCTCGAGGGCGTCAATGTTGGCCTTAGCCATCTCCACGGCCGTGTCCCGGTCGCCGTGGGCCCGCACCGGCGTACCGCAGCAGTGCTGGCCGCGGGGGAGAACCACTTCGGCGCCGCCCCGGCTAAGCACATCGACCACGGCCTTGCCGGCGTCGGTGTACATGTAGTTGATGGCGCAGCCGGTGAAGAAGGCGACCCGCATCTGCTTGGGGCCGCGGGCCGGGGTTGTGGCGGGCAGGCTGGCCCGCAGCGAGCGAGGGGCGAGCGACTTGAGCATGCGCTTTTTGTCCAGGCCCATGGGGATGCGGGGGAGCATGCCCTGCTCCACCCGCCGGAAGAGCAGCCCCTGGCCGATCTTGCCCAACCGCATGGCCGTGTCAAAGACCCCGGCATGCTTGAGCCCGACCCGGAAGATCACTTTCTTGATCAGCGGCAGCCCTTGCCTGTCGGCCACCTCGGTTCGGGCCGCTTCCACCAGCTTGTCCACCCGGACGCCGGCGGGGCAGTTGGCCACGCACCGCTTGCAGAGAAGACAGGTCTCCATGCGCTCGGCAAAGCCCTCAGTCAGCCCGATTTCGTTCTTGATATGTGCACGCATCATCATCACTTTGCCGCGGGCGAGGAACGACTCGTTCTGGGTCTCGAGGAAGACGGGGCAGAAAACCTGGCAGGCCCCGCACTTGATGCAGCGAATCGCCTCGCCTTCCCAGTCTCGCTTGAACTCCCGGGTCATGGCGCTACCCTTTCGGGGAACATCTTCCCAGGATTGAGAATCCCGTTCGGATCCATCGCATCCTTGATACGCTTCATGGCGGCCAGCCCTGCCTCACCGACCTCCATGGCCAGGAACTTGGGTTTGAGTGCGCCGATGCCGTGCTCGCCGGTACAGGTGCCACCCAGGTCGAGGGCCGCCGTGAACAGCTCGGTCATGGCCTCCTCCACCCGGGCCATCTCCGCCTTGTCCCGCTCGTCGCACAGGAAGGCGGCGTGCAGGTTGCCGTCGCCGGCGTGGCCCAGCACCGCGATCTTCACGTCGTACTTGGTGGCGATCTCCCGGCAGCGCTTGGCCATGGCCGGAATCAGGGCCCGGGGCAGGGTGACGTCTTCGCCGATGATCGTGGGGGCGATCCGGGCAGAGGCGCCAAAGGCTGACCGGCGGCCCCGCCACAGTTCCGCCGCCTGCTCGGGGGTCTCGGCGATGCGCACTTCGGTGGCGCCCTGCGCCTTGCAGACGTCGGCCACCCGCTTCACGTGCTTGTCCAGCGACTCCTTGTCGCCATCCACCTCAATCAACAGCACGGCTTCGGCATCCTTCGGAAACCCGACGTGGGCAAAGTCCTCGATGCAGCGGACGTAGGCGTTGTCCAGCAGTTCCAGTGCGGCGGGAACGGTGCCGGCAATCATAATGCGGTAGACCGTCTCTGCGGCGGCATCCATGCTGGGGAAGATGGAGAGCATCGTCCGACAAGCCTCGGGCGGCGGAACCAGCTTCACGATGATCCGGGTGATTACACCGAGCGTCCCCTCGGAGCCCGTGAAGAGGCGGGTCATGTCGTAGCCGGCCACGCACTTCATGGTCCGGGCGCCAGTCTTGATGATCTCGCCCGTAGGCAGGACCACTTCCAGCCCGAGCACGTAGTCCCGGGTGACGCCGTACTTGCAGCAGCGGGGCCCGCCGGCGCACTCGGCCACGTTGCCGCCCATGGTGGAGAAGCCCAGCGACGACGGGTCCGGGGGGTAGTACAGGCCCCGCTTCGCCACCTCCGCCTGGAACTGCCCGGTAATGACACCGGGCTCCACCACCGCGATCATGTTCCGCTCGTCGATCTCCAGGATCCGGTTCATGCGGGTCAGCACCAGCACCAGGGCCCCCTGAACGCCCAGCGAGCCGCCGCTCACGTTGGTCCCGCCGCCGCGTGGAATCACAGGCAGGCGCTCCCGGTTTGCCAGCTTGAGCACGGCGGACACTTCCTGGCTGCTGCCGGGGAAGAGCACCGCCCTCGGAACGCTGCCGGACAGGGGCGAGGCATCATAGGCGTAAGACATGCGGTCTTCCGTGCTGGTAAGCACGTGGTCGGGGCCGAGAATCTCAATGAGTTCCTGTACGATGGGATCGGTAGCGTGCGCTGAAGTCATGATCACCCCTCCATGACATGTCAAATCCGGGGCCATTCCGGTCAGTTGTTCCGCAATGCAGAACAATGTTCCGTATAACAGAACTGCGCGGCCCTGCGGGTGGGGCGCAGGGGGCCTGAGACCTTCCCTAATCGGGTCCGTCTTGTCGCGGTTCCGCAATGCAGAACATCGTTCCGCATTGCGAGAAGAAAAAAGACGCCGAACCGAATTGTGAATCAAGTGAGCAGGTTCCGAACCTCCCGGGCGGCTGCGATGACCGCCTGCCGGGCCACCTCCAGCCGGGGCGCTTCCAGGCGGCTGCTGGGTCCCGAGACGCTCATGGCGGCCACCACCTGTTCCCCCTCGAACACCGGTGCGGCCACGCATGTCAGCCCAACTTCCACTTCTTCACGATCCTCGGCGTAGCCCAGTCGCCGGACTTCCGCCAGTTCGGCCTGCAGTGAGGCCAGGTCGGTAATCGTATGCGGCGTGTAGCGCGGAAGGGGCTCCGGCACGTGATCGAGGGCGCCTTTCATGGCGAAAGCCAGAAGCACCTTGCCGCCAGCCGTGCAGTGAGCCGGGCTGACTGCGCCTGGGTTCGGCGTGATCGTGAGCTGAAACGTCGACTCGATCTTGTCCAGCAAGATCAGGCTCGGCCAGCCATCCTCCGAGCGAGCCGGCACCATCAGGTGGACTGCCTCGCCCAGTTGGCGGGCCAGGCGCTCCATAATGGGGCGGGCCAAGCCCCGCAGGGCCACGGTGTTCTCGTAGACCTTTCCCAGCACGAAGAGGCGGGGACCTAGAAAGTACTGGCGCGTAACCGGGTTTTTGTCGACAAAGCCGGACGCCTCCAGCGTCTGGAGCAGGCGGTGCACGGCGGACTTGTTGAGGTCCATCTCGTTGGCCAGCTCTGTCACACCCACCGCATGCCGCTGCTTGCCCATGTAGTTCAAGAGGTCGAGGGCCTTCGTCAGACTCTTGACCACAGATTCGCGCTTCGCTGTGCCTCCGCCTGGTTCTTTGTTGGCGAAACCTTTTCGGAGCATAATGGGCAACCCTCCCATGGGACGGATATTTCGTTAATCTATCTTTTATTCCTTCGTAATATCGCGGTATTTCCTATAGGCATTTTCTATATCCGGACAGTGCCCAATTGACGGAAACACCATGATCTTACAGGCCTGGGCTGCGTAAGGGCGCGGGAAGTTGTCACGAAAGGGCCGGGGGCAGGATGCGCGCCAGCAGGGGTCACAGCCGATAGGATTTTTCAATCGTGTTTCTTTCGCATTTCCGCATCATGGAGAGTTCCGGCGGTGGAATCATCGGCATTTGTTAAATGTCAGGTAGTCGAACGATAAATGGACTACAGCGAGTCATGTAGAGAAGGTGAGCATCCATGACCTCCAATCGGCTTTCGACTGGCGTGACCGGGCTGGACGAGGTTCTGCAGGGCGGTCTGCTTCCCGGGCAGACCCACCTGCTGCGTGGCGCGTCTGGCACTGGCAAGACCATTTTGGGACTGCACTCCCTTACACAAGGGGTCGCTGTTGGGCAACCTTCCCTGCTGCAACGCCGCCGTGCTCGGCTTTGATCTGACTGGCGTTTCGGTATTGGACTTGAGTCCCGGACCCGAAATTTTCGCCGGGGTCGAGACAAAAGACATCTTCACCCCCGGAGAGGTGGAGCGAGAACCGGTCACCCGGAAGATCATTGAGTATATTGACCGGGTCAAGCCTCAGCGGATCTTCCTCGACGCACTCACCCAGTTCCGGTACCTGGCTCCCGACTCCTTCCAATTCCACAAGCAGGCGCTGTCGTTCCTGAAGTGCATGGTACAGCGCGGTGCGACGGTGCTGTTTACGTCAGAACACAGCCAGCTGACTCCAGATGATGACATGCAGTTCCTGAGCGATGGTGTCCTGCACCTTGAAAACAACGGCGGCGGACAGCGGTCCGTCTGCGTGACGAAGTTCCGCGGGTCGGACTTCAAGGGCGGGCGTCATTCGCTGAAACTGACCGACCGCGGCTGGATCAGCTCCTGCATGGCGGCATCGAGCGCGGCACCACGACAATCCTCACCGGACCCACGGGCGTCCCACGGCCGGAGTCCTATTTGCGAAAGAAGCGGCCCTGCGTGGGGAACGCTCCGTGATCTACCTGTTTGATGAGGCCCGCGACACACTCCTGCAACGGTGCGAGGGAGTCGGCATTCCGGTTCGGTCCATGTTGGCGAAGGGTACGCTTGACGTGGTCGAAGTGGAGGCCATGCGTTACAGCCCGGATGAGTTCGCACACTTGGTGCGGGACGAAGTGGAGCGTAACGGTGTGCGCATCGTCACCGTCGACAGCGTGACCGGCTATCGCGTAGGGCTGCGCGGGGAGGACCTTGTCACCCATTTGCACGCCCTATGCCGATACCTGCAGAACATGGGCGTAACCGTCATTCTGGTCAACGAAGTGAACGCCGTCACCGGCGACTTCGTGGTGACAGAAAGCGGCTTCAGCTACTTGGCCGACAATGTCGTCTTCCTGCGGTATCCTGGGATGAACGGCGAGATGCGGAAGGCGATCGGCATCCTGAAGAAGCGGACAAGCGACTTCTGACGAAGCTCTGGCCGATGACGATAGGATCCACGTTGGGCTCATTGATCTGGCCGGGTTCGACCCTCGCCAATGGGACAGGTGCGAGGTACTGCGGGAACGCAGCATTCCGTTCCTGGTCCTCTCTTCCCACCCAAGCCCGGTCCTCCAGCATGAGAGCCTCAGTCACGGCGCACAGGGGGTCCTTTTCAAGCCCCTGGCAATTAGGCAGCTGCTCGGCTTGATCCATGCGCTGCTGGGGGGATAGCAGATGAAGCGGGTTCTGTTGCTGCTCGAGCATAGAGCAAACACTGACTTGCTTGCTGACTATCTGCTTCCCTTCCTGCTGGTCACATCGCGGCGGGACATCGGGCTGGCCAGAAACTGGAACTGCATGCCCGGGT
>Ga0196971_1001228_pt1 | contig 12248 bp, 11 predicted proteins | sample S1v_1013CmetaG_FD_148660 | JGI IMG/M metagenome (GOLD analysis project Ga0196971, IMG submission 148660) | Soil microbial communities from Anza Borrego desert, Southern California, United States - S1+v_10-13C | ecosystem: Environmental > Terrestrial > Soil > Desert | place: USA: California... | reverse complement strand
CTTGGCAGCAACCCATCTACAAGTGGCTCTACTCCTTACCTTCGGGAAGCAGAGTCTGCAGCACAGACGCCTTGTTGGTTGAAGTGAAATCCGTGCAATCCGTGGCGACAAAATGCCCCCCGTCTCACAATCCTGCAGGATTGGGCCGAATCGTTGCCGAGACCTGCATCCCCTTACTGCATAGGGGATGCAGGTCTTTGATCCTGTCTGGCAGGCCCTGCGGCCGGTACGCTTTCATAGGAGGTGGGGCCGGCAGCGAAATTGTTCCAGGGACAACCCATAGAATGATGTGATCACCATGACACAGAAACCGAAACCGGGAGGATACCCTGTGCGCATCAAGCGGTTCCTTGTCACCTCTGGCATTGGGCTCGCAATGGCTGGAGTCGCAGCCATCACTTCGTGGGCGTCAGCACCCGAGATCCCCGGCCTAGTAATACATGCGCCTCCGCAAGGATGGAACCCAGTAACCGCGACCGACTCGGAGCTCGAATACTACAACTTCCCGCCACGGCCGCGCAATCCGGACGACCTTGAGCGTTGGAAATCGGTAGTAACGAACATGCAATGGGTCAGGCCCGAATTTGAACTACACCAACCCAGAATCGGCCCTACACGAGGGGAAATCCTCACCATCCATACAAACAAGTGACCGACTAGGAACTCGGCTTGCCGGTTGACTGAAATGATCTCGGATCAAGCGGCCTCCTCAAAAAGGCGAAGATGTCACTCGGCCGCGCCTCGGCCAGCGGCTTCTCCATGCCCGCCAGAAAGTGCTTCAGGTCATGAGAGTAGTTGACCCACGTGTGCGGGCTTATCCCGCCGCGCACCATCTCCAGGTTATCATCCGCCTCCGGAAGACCCACCGACAGGTGCTGAACGCCTCCTGAATCTGTCCACTTTCGTATCTTGATTTCCATTGGCAACCCCCTAGCAAGGCGTCGCAATACCATCGAGGGAGCCAAAAGGATTACCCATATTCTTGCCAAAAAATGTATGGAACCAAGTACGAGACCAGGCTGGACCAGCAGGAGATCTGGGTGCAGGACCGCTACCTGAGCGCGAGCCCCGGTTGGCCCTGGCCAGTTGACCAGGAAAGCCCCTCCACCGAAAGCCAGACGGAAGACTCCCCCGGTGCCGGGCGCATCGGGGGAGTCTTGTCGTTTACATTGGTGTCGAAGCTGCGTTGAAAGTGAGGGCATTCATTATGAACTTCTTGATCTCCGGCCTGCGTTGGAAACCGTCCCGTGACACCGCTGTGGCGGCCGTTTCGTACGTGCTCGTGGTGTGTGGGCTCTATCTGGCGTTTCAGGTCTTTACCACCGCCAGGGTGGCGGTCAACTTCATTACCTTCGGCCCCGTAACCCTCGCCCTGCTTGGCGTGGGCCTCCCCGTCATCTACACCGTCCTGGTCCGCAAACAGCCTCTCTCTGACATCGGCCTCACCGCGCAGCAGCTGGTCCCAAGCCTGCTGCTCGGCCTGCTGCTGGGCTGGGACACCTACCGGCACACCCTGGGCCCTCTCGGGATAGTCTTTAGTTCTGAACAGGTGCCCCTCATTGGCATGTCCCTGATGGTCGGTCTCTTTGAGGCAATCTTCTTCCGCGGGTGGCTTCAACTCCGGTTCGAGGAGGCCTTCGGAACGGTTCCGGGCTTACTGCTGGCGGCCGGGTGCTATTGCCTCTACCATGTCGGCTACGGCATGACCATGGCGGAAATGGCGCCGCTGTTCTTCTATGGCCTCACCTTCGGCGCCATGTTCCGGCTGACACGTAACGTCGCCGTCTGCTGGCCCGCCTACACGCCGGTCGGAGGACTGTTCACCACCCTGAGCGATGGTCTCACGGTACCGTTTGAAGCCACGTATGGATTCGTGCTGACGCTGGCCCTCATGGTCGCCATCATCGCCGTTCCGGCCAGGCTGGCTCATATCAGCCATCGCAGGCGAGTATCGCTCGCAGGGTAGAGACAGGTTCGACAGGGGCAGTCGAACCGTGCGGTGAACTGAACGAGGTTGAATCTTCAGGCGTCTAGGTAGATGAGAAAGCGGCAAGGAAGCGGGTAAGGTGATACCATCTCGCCTGGCAATGATCCTGACCATAGCACTCCTGCTGGCCGGCTGCGCAGGAAAGCCCCCCTCGGAACCCGTGGAGCCGGCCCCGGGTGCTCCGTCTGCTCCATCTACTCCATCTGCCACCCCTGTTGCCCCGCCAGCCCGTCCGGGCCCCATCGAGCGGACCGTTGGCAAGAGCCGCACCTTCGCCTCCGGCTTCCAGGGCCCCAACGGCGTGGCCTTCGACAGCAAGGGCCGCCTCTACGTGGCCAACCGCGCTACAGGCGCCCTCGTGCGGGTCTCGCCCGACGGATAGACCGAGCCGTTCGCCACCGTTCAGGGCCAGGAACTGCTCTGCATGGCGTTCGATGGGCAGGACCAGCTCTACGCTGCCACCATAGACAAGCTGGTCAGGGTTGCACCTGACGGAACCTCGCCCGTGGTGGCCGACGGCTTCATCGGGGCCGAAGGCCTCCGCTTCGACCGCAAAGGCAACCTCTACCTGACGGATGCCTTCGTGGGCAAGGTCTACCGCATCACGCCGGATGGCACCAAGGAGGTCATCAGTCGACTAGCACGCTGCCACAGATGGCCCGGACCTGGTACTTCACTCAGGCAAGAAAGAGATCATCGCCTCCGGCGGCGACACGTTCCGCAACCCCGGCGGGCTCACCTTTGGCCGGGGGCCGGACTTCGAGGTCGACTCCCTTTTCGTGGCCGGTTACGGCGGGCACAAGGTCGTACAAGTCCACACCGGGAGTACCGCCGCGCCTTGAGCAGAACGCTAGGCCTGGGTCCGCTTTACTTCGGTCTGGGCCATCTTCTCATAGAACCGGATGATGGCGCCATGGTCCAGCTCGCCCATGCCGTCTACCCGCAGGGCCTGCATGATCTCCATCACCTGAGCCGTCAACGGCAGCGGTACGCCCACTTCGTGGCCAGCCGAGATGGCGTTGGCCAGGTCCTTGATGTGCAGGTTGATGCGGAAGCCGGGGTTGAACTTGCGGTCCAGGGCCAGAGGCGCCTTGGCATCCAGCACGGTGCTGCCCGCCAGGCCGCCGCGGATGGCCCTGAAGACCAGTTCGGGATCAACGCCGGCCTTGGTGGCCAGCACCAGCGCTTCCGACATGGCGGCGATGTTCAGGGCCACAATGATCTGGTTGGCCAGCTTGGTCACGTTCCCGGCGCCCACATCGCCACAGCGGACGACTGAGGCGCCCATGCACTTGAGCAGGGCCTCGGCCCGGTCGAAGTCCTCCTGCCGCCCGCCGACCATGAACGAGAGCGTCCCCTCGACGGCCTTGGGCTCGCCGCCGCTCACAGGGGCGTCCAGGAAGCGGACTCCCTTCTCGGCCAGCTTCTGCGCCACCTCCCGCGAGACCATGGGGTCGATGGAGCTCATGTCCACCACCAGCGTGCCGGACCGGGCGCCCTCGATCACGCCGCCCGGTCCCAGCACGGCGGCCTTCACGTGAGGGGAGTTCGGCACCATGGTGAGAATCAGGTCGCATCGGGAAGCGACATCGGCAGGGGAAGTGGCAGCCTCCGCCTTGCCCGTGGCCACCAGCTCCTCCATCGGAGCAGCGTTCACGTCGTAGACCACCAGTTCATACCCAGCCTTGATCAGGTTCTTGCTCATGGGCTTGCCCATGATGCCAAGCCCGATAAAACCAACCTTACCCATTCGTACCGCTCCCCCTCACACTTGTACTGCTTCATGGAGTCGCCGGGAGACGTGCCGCAGATGCTTGACCATGGCGGCCCTGGCGTCGTCGGGCCGCTGTTCCAGAATGGCCGAGACGATCTCCTCATGCTCCAGGCGCACCACGGGCTGGCGATTGGGTTCATGGTACAGGGAGAGCGAGGTCGTAACCAGCTGCTGCATGAAGAGGTCGGCCAGAGACGCCATCACCTTCATCAACACCGGATTGCCGGTGGCTTCGGCGACGGCGAAGTGCAGCTGATAGTCCTCTTCCGTGGCCACGCCACGCTGCTCATAGGCCTCGCACAAGTTGCGGAACGATGCCTCCAGCGCCTCCGCCTGCTCGGGCGTCCGACGAAGGGCCGCCAGATAGGCTGCCTCCCCTTCAATGGCCGTCCGCAGCTCCAGAATGTCCTGCAGGTTGCCCTGTTCCGTCATCAGGAGCATGGCCATGGCCTGCCCGGCATCGCCGGGCGTCTTGTGCACCGTCTTGCGCAGGTAAACACCGGAGCCGGGCAGCACTTCCACCACACCCGCCTCGCTCAACACGGTCAGGGCCTGACGCAGCGTAGGGCGTCCCACGCCAAAGGCCTCGGCCAGTTCCCGTTCCGACGGCAGGCGGTCACCGGGCTTAAGCTCACCCTTTCGCACCATTTCGGCCAATTGCTTGACGATCTCTTCATACGCTCTCGTCCGCTTCACTGGCTGAATCGACATGGAGGGTCACCTGCTTCTAGCGCACCCGACAGGGGCGCTTGTTATCATACTTCCAGCCGGGAATCAGGTACTGCATCGCCCTGGCGTCGTCACGGGCGTCCAGCCCCATGGACTGGTACAGCTTGTGCGCCGCCTCAATCTGGGCCATATCAGCCTCCACCCCAAGGCCGGGGCGGTCGGGCACGGCGATCGTGCCGCCCACGATCTTCAGCGGCTCCCGGGTCAGGCGCTGGCCGTCCTGCCAGATCCAGTGGGTGTCGATGGCCGTAATCTTCCCCGGTGCGGCCGCCGCCACGTGGGTGAACATGGCCAGCGAGATGTCAAAATGGTTGTTGGAGTGGGAGCCCCAGGTAAGGCCCCACTCGTGGCACATCTGAGCCACCCGCACGGAGCCCTGCATGGTCCAGAAATGGGGATCGGCCAGGGGAATGTCCACCGAGTTCAGCTGGATTGCGTGGCCCATCTCCCGCCAGTCGGTGGCGATCATGTTGGTGGCCGTGGGCAGGCCCGTGGCCCGCCGGAACTCGGCCATCACTTCCCGGCCAGAATAGCCGTTCTCAGCCCCGCAGGGGTCTTCGGCGTAGGCCAGCACATGGTGCTGGTTGCGGCAGAGCCCTATGGCCTCCTCCAGCGACCAGGCACCGTTGGGGTCCAACGTAATGCGGGCCTGGGGGAAGTGCTCAGCCAGGGCCCTCACGGCGGCGATCTCCGCTTCGCCCCGCAGCACGCCGCCCTTCAGCTTGAAGTCGTTGAAGCCGTAGTGGGCGTGGGCCGCCTCGGCCAGGCGCACAACGGCGGAGGGCGTCAGCGCCTCCTCGCGGCGCAGGCGGAACCAGTCATTCTTCGCGCTGGAATCGCTCAGATAGGGCAGGTCCGTCTTCAGGCGGTCACCCACGTAGAAGAGGTAGCCCAGCACCTCCACTTTATCCCAGCAGCATGCTGTCGTGGCCCGCCACGGGAATGACTCGCATTTCCGTGACAATAGGTGTAGCGGACCTGCTTACGTGACTCACAATGCCACTCCTTTTCCTGGAGGACGCCCATGTCTTATCACCTTGGCCAAGTCCACCACGGTCTCTACGTTCAGGTTGACCTTTCACCGGGGGGGTTGCCACGGCGCACGCTCCGGTAAACTGTGATGATGGTAAAGTGGTGTTACCACCTTATCTATTCTCGTTTGACTCAGAGCTTCCTCCATGGGGTCAAGTCGAGCAAGAGACCCCTGGCCGGCTCCATTGGAGTCAGCCAGGGGTCTCACAAGCTGGTACCACGTTCAGGCGTGCCCGTGCATCAGGCACCGGGCCTCGTCCCCATCAGATCGGCCTCTCCCACCAGACGCCGGGCCTCGGCGTCCAGGTACAGAATCTGTTCCATGGTAGCGTTGTCTACGTGGAGCCCAGCCGTTACCACGACCGTCCGATTCAGCTTGGCGGCCAGATGCAGGGCCGCCCACCGCGCCAGCTCATCTTCTTTATGCCCAAGCAGGGCGATCACCGAAGCGGTGGCACTCACGCTGCCGTCGCCTTTGAGGCTTGGCCTGGGCTGAGCCACGGCCACGGCTCCCACATGGGCATGGGTGCCCCCGCCAATGGTCACCACCAGGTCACGGCCCACCCAATGCGCCCGCACTTCCACCTGAGAGGCCCCTTCACCGGAGGCCAATCTGAGTTCGTCCATACCTATGCCTCCGGCACCGGCGGCGTCTGCACGGGCGGTTCGCCCTTGATCGACTGGATCAGGTCAAAGGCGACCTTCACCTGATCATGCGTTCCTTCGATGGCGAGCACCACCGAGCCCTCGAGGCCCCCAATGCCGCCGGAACCAACATGGATGGCCCTGGCACCGGTCAGCAGTGCGAGCGCCTCAATCTCTGTCACCACGGTGGCACTGACCAGCGGCATGAGCCCCGTAGGGGTCCCGGTGCAGTACTTGAAGCGGCCGATGCCGCAATGGCGCGCAGCCTCAACGACAGACGGCACCAGCTTCTCAAGGCCCACCGGCACGACCAGGTGCGACCCCCGGGCCTGCAGCACCCCGATTGTACTCCCGATGGTGCCGCCTGCGGCATGCGCCATCAACACTCCTGCGTGTCCCTGCGGATCGACGGCGTTCGCACCCTTAATGAAGACGTCGCCAGCGTCGAAGGCTTCCGGGACCAGCTTGAATGGGTCCACATCCACCACCTGGCCGTCGATGAACACGACGGGGAACATGCGTCCCGGAGGTGGGGGAACCTGTCTGGTGATGTGGGCCGTACTGCCCGTAATGAAGAGCTCCTTTTGGAGCTTGCGGCCAAGCAGCTCCTCGGCCACGAAGGCGTTGGTGCTGCCGGTGGCCACCACAACCCGGCCCTTCTGCAAGGCCCGCTTCACCTGGGGAAGCTGAGCGACGGCTTTGCCAATCAGCCGCTTGGATTCCGAAGAGGTCAAGGCCACCAGCGCTGCCGTTTGTGGTTCGGCGTAACTCGTTACCGCTGTCATGTCGTATCCGCCTTTCCAGGTCCTGCTTGCGCCAACGAAATCGGGCACCCTTAAGAATGCGCTGTCGACAAGCATTATCCTGCTGAAACGGATCGATGGCCCAGACCTCTCACCTTGGAAACCAGGTCCCTGCGTTTACCGAATCAGATTCGCCAGAACCATGGCAGCCTCCGCACGTGTGGCTGGGGCGTCGCCGCCAAACGTAGTCCCGGACCACACGGCTGAGGTAGACGCTGCCCCGACCAGCCCTGCCTGCTCCGCAGCAGCTACCCAGCCTGCATACCACGCTGCCGCGTCCACGTCGCTGTATGTCGGGATCCCGTCCGCCGACAAGCCCCCGGCTGCCGCCACGATCCTGACAATCTGCGCCCGTGTGACAGGCTCCTCCGGGCGGAACGTGCCATCCGGGAAGCCGCCTATGGCCTTCATGGCCACGGCAGCCTGCAGGTAGCCCTGGGAGGAGGCCCAGTGCCCCCGGGAGTCTGCAAAGGGAAGGGTCCCGGCGGGGCTCGGCTTCCATCCCATGGCCACCACCAGCATTTTCGCGAACTCCGCTCGGGTAATCCCCCGGTTCGGCTGGAACGTGCCGTCGGGGTAGCCGCCAATCACCTTCCGTCCCGCCAGGAACTCGATGGAGTCGCAGGCAGCCGAACTGCCCGGCACGTCGGGGAACAGGGTACCGCAAGCCTTTGCCGCTGTGTCGGAGAAGGTCACGGTGGCCCGGAACGTCTTGGTGTTGCCGGCCTTGTCCCTGGCCACAAGCTCCACCTGGGTGGAGCCGGTCACAGGTCGCAGCACAGCCGCGAAGCTGCCGTCTGCCTGCACACTCACAGGCGTGCCGTTCAGGACAAGGGCGGCACCCGGTTCCACCGTGCCTCTGATCGTAAAGGGTGCCGCCGACAGCGTCGCTCCTGTCTGGAGGTTGGAGACCCTCAACTCCGGTGCGATGTCGTCCAGAAGGACGTTCGCTTCCTGCTGCGCCGTATCACCGTTTGCGGCAGCAGCAACCACCTTCAGGCGGTTCATGCCAGGGACCAATGTGAGCGGGGCGTCAAATCGGCCCGTGAAGCTGCCGGCAACCCGCTTCCCATTCAGGTATAGGGTGGCTGTACCGCCCGGTCCCACCTGGCCGCTGACGCGAGCCTCGGCCCGGTTGACAGCCTGAGCCGGCCAGTTGACTTGCAGCGACGGGGGCTTCGGGGCCGTCAGGTTGACCATGATCGGTGCGCTCATGCTGCTTTCGCGGTCTTCTCTGCTGACCGCGGCCACGGCGAACTGGTAGGAGCGCCCGGGAGTCAGGCCCTGCCAGGCGTACCGGGTAGCCCCTTCCACGAAGCGCCGGTCCTGCCGATCGCCCATGAGGTAGACCCAGTAGCCGGCCAGATCGGCGTTGGACACGGCGTTCCACTGGAGCTCCACCGAACCGTTAGCGGCACGGCCGGTCAGCCCGGTGGGCGCAGCAGGGGTGCGCAGGTTCCGCACGGTGATCTTTGCCGGAGCGTAGGCATGCACGGGAGTGATGCCGTCGTCCACATAGCCGTAGACGTAATACGTGCCGTCGGGCAGGCCGGTGGGGTCCCACATGTAGTTGCCGGAGGTGGCGTCAAGATCCCCGGCGATGATGCTCCCGGTGTACCCGGTTCCGGCAGTATTGTAGAAGAGCCCTACTTTGCTGCCTGCCGGAGCATCTGTCGACCAGCGAATGGAGACGGGGCCGCTGGCAGTGATGTCCGCCTGGGGAGCCAGGAATGAGAATGTGGGAGCCGGGGTGGTCTCCATCACATGCAGCGTCCCGCTGGTGATTGCCGGATTCGTAACGCCGTACGTCCAGGTGCCGGACTGCGGGTTGTCGATCACGTAGAACGCCTTATGAACCGCCAGCTGCTTCTCGTACTGGCCAGTGGAGGGCGTGACCTGCTTGCCGTCCGGAGCGGTCAGCACGAAATCTGTATCGCCGTCCGGCCACTCCAGGAGAATCAGCGCCTGTCTCACGCCGGAAGGCACAACGAACGAATTGGCGCCGAGGCCTACGCTGCCGGTATTGGCTGCCACAAGGGGCAGCGTATAGGCGACGGAAGAGAGTACACTTACGTTGCGCCCGCACTCGGGGTCACCAAGGTCTCCCCACCGCACGCGGCAGCCATACCGTAGACCCCATCGGGTGGCGTATACGGCAATATCGTCCTTGCTGAAGCGAGCCCCACCGCCAGCAAGAACCAGTCCGCCCACAACCCTCACACCGGGTGGTATCCTCACCTCACCCTTCATGTGGCCATGAATGCCGGCCTGGGCGTCGAACCCCAGTTCAGCCTCGGCGATGATCATCTCCAGCACATTCACTCGGCCGGTGACCCTCGCCTCTTTTGCGCTGAGCACGGCCTCCGCCCTGGCCACGTCCAATATCCAGAGCTTGAGGTCACCGCTGAGGCTCACGGCGCTCTGAAGGAAACTGCCCTTCCACTCCACCTTGAGTTCAATCTCTTCGGCCTTCACGAGGTAGTCCTGCAGGAGGACCATGTAGACCCCTGAGATATCGCCTCCCGCGGTGACCGTGTAGTCGCCGGACTGAATCCCCTCCACGCTGCCCTTGAGCTTGGTTACGAAGAAGGGAGTCGTCCCGATGGGGATGCGGGTCTCAATGCCCACCCCAAAGGCGTCAATGCCGCCGTCCGCCCAACCGATCATGGCGTCAAACTCCATCGGCCCGATCTCGACCTCGCCATCCACCATCCAGGTGCCTTCGCCGGGATTGATGTCAATCTTGATTTCTTCCAGCTCCAGCAGGCCGATTTTCAGCTCTCGGTCGAGGGCAAATTTGCCGCCCAAGCTGCCGTTCTCTACGGCCAACTCCTCGATGGGGGCCTTGAGCGACAGGCTCTCTTCCCCTTCGCCGTCGAGCTCAATCTCCAGGAGATCCTCGGGAATACCCAGGTATCCGACAGGCACTCGCAGTCCGAAGTCCGTCACCTCGATCTCCTGCATAAAGATCGGCAGGCCGGCCAGGGAGTAACTGCGGAAGTCGCCTGCGGGGTGGATCTTCCGGGAAGCGGCATCCACCGTGAAGTCGCCCTGCAAGATCGTCAGCGTGCCAACGGGCGGCGAGTTCACCTCAATGTACACGCTGCCCCTGCCCTCCAGCTTGGGGTCACCCTCCCTCATGACGACCGTGCCGGCCACCTTCACGTACTCAGACAGGCTGATGGTGCCGCACAGTTCCACACCACCGGCGACGGGCCGTTCGCCGTCGGCTGCCAGGTGCTCCAGCCGGAAGAACGGCTTCGTGACCGGCGCCACGCTCACCACCCCCGGTTCGCAGGCCTTGGTGGCGTCGGGAGGAATGTTTTCCGTGGGAGGGGCAATCGCCAGCTTATCGCCCAGGCTGGTGCGAATAATGCCTTCCTGCCCCACCGCGACAAACTGCCCCTTGACATGCTCAATGGCATAGAGGAAATCATGGACCTGGCTCAAGTCGTGTTCTACCCACTCGGCTCCATCGCGCGTGCTTACAATGGCACCTGTACCACCCACGCCTACAAAGTACCCGTTGCCTGCAACCACCCGCCACAGGCCCAAGGCGCCAGGGTCAGGCACGGCCTTCGAATGCCATGCTGCCCCGTCCGAAGAGATCAGCACTGTGTCGTTCTCACCCACGACCATGTACCGGCCGTTTCCGTAGGCCACGCCTGTAAGGTAGGCGTTGGTGCCCGCATTCGGGTTGTACCAGCCATCGCCGTCAGGCGAGGTCAGAATCGTCCCGTTGGCCCCCACTGCCACAAACTGATTTCCGCCGAATGTGATTGCGTTCAGGGTGTCCTCTGTCACGTTGGGGACGGGCACCCAATTGGATCCGTTATACGAGTACATTATGGTCCCGAGGGCCCCTACCGCCACGTAAATGCCGTTTCCATAAGCCACATCAGTAAGCAGGTCGAACCTGTCCTCTTTCTGATGGCTGACCCAGTTCGCGCCGTCACCCGATGTCAAAATGGCGCCGTTGTCCCCAACGGCCACAAAGCCTCCGCTGCCGTGGACCACACCGTACAGATTGTCAGGGGTGGCCAGGCTGCCTCTGTTCCAGGTGTCGCCGTCCGTCGACCATAGGGTCGTGCCTGTATGGCCTACGACCACAATCTTGTTGCCGCCGACGGCAATGTCCCGTAGCGTCGCCGTGGTCCCGGATTTGCGGGCAGTCCACGCAAGCCCGGCCACGGGAGCCGTTTCGCTCTCAGCCGCCAGCGCCAATCCGCCCGGAACGAGCGGAACGAGCAGTACCGCCATGAGCAGCACCGCCAGAAACCGATTCCAGGAACCCTTGGCGAAGACCGTTCCATTCATCAGAAGCGCCCCCCTTCATGCCACACTTTTTTAACGTTAAATTAGTGCGACTTGTTCGATTACGTCGGAGGCCCGCCTGCATGAAAAAGAGACAGGCGCCCTCATGTTCGAGGGCACCTGCCTGTGGCTATGCCGGGGAGTGTGGTCTCATCAGGATCACATGAAGAGGCCGGGCCCAACGAGGGCCCGGCCCGCAGGCCCTCTACAGGGCCCGAGTCTTGTTGTCAAACTCGTGGAACTCCTTGGCCAGCTCATCTAGCCTCTGGCCGATGTGAGCTAGAACTGTTACGTATTCCTGCATGTTCTTCTTCCACTCATTCATCTTCTGGTCCACGTCGTTGGCCGTCTTGCCCTCCCAGCCCTGCTTCACACGCCCCCAGGTGTTCGTCAGCTGGTTGATGGTGTTGCGGCCCTCCTCACTCTTCGACTTGAACAGCCTGGCCGCGGACTGTACCTCTTCCGGGGTCATGCGGATGGTACCGTGAGCCATGATCTTGTCCCTCCCCATCTCCTATTTCCCATCCAGCGCGCGCGCCCTGGAAACCTCGCACCGTAGGCGGTGAATCCCATTTATGACCTTTTCTTCCCTTATTTTACCATCAATGGTCCTCGTGTACAAGATGGAAGATGGAACATTTTGCATTCCCCTTAGGGCATTAGCTCCAGGGGGCGGGGGCTCACGCCGACGCTGCGGGCGCCGGCTCTGTCCTTCCAGGCGCCCATGAAAAGAGAACACAGCCCCTGGTGCGCCTCAAGGCGCAACCGGGGGCTGTTTTCGAGGTGAGCACCCTCGCAGGGTGGTGCGCATCGCACCGTGCCTAACAGTCGCTGACCACGGCGATTGCGTGCCGAACCCGCTCCAAGACCCGCTCCGTGAACGCCGGCCCAGTCCAGCCGGCAAACTGCAGCAGGTCGGCCACGGTGAACCGCTTCCGAATCAGGGGGGCATGTTCAAAGGCAA
>Ga0196971_1001227_pt1 | contig 12251 bp, 10 predicted proteins | sample S1v_1013CmetaG_FD_148660 | JGI IMG/M metagenome (GOLD analysis project Ga0196971, IMG submission 148660) | Soil microbial communities from Anza Borrego desert, Southern California, United States - S1+v_10-13C | ecosystem: Environmental > Terrestrial > Soil > Desert | place: USA: California... | reverse complement strand
AACGGGCGCGCTTTGAAACGCTGGTGGAGCACCTGCCGGTGGGGGTCAACCTGATGGACCGGGACGGTCGGACCGTTTTGTCCAATCCGGCATTCCGGCGCTTCGTCCCGGACACCGTCATCCCCTCCCAGCGGCCCGACGGCGAGGAGATCTGGGTTGGGTTCGATGAGCAGGGCCGCCGCTTGACCCGGGATCAGTTCGTCGGAATACGTGCCCTGCGCGGTGAAACCGTCAGCGGCATCGAATTCATCTATCGTCCTGCCAGCGGTCAGCCGGTCTGGACCCGGGTCAGTGGCGTACCTCTGCAGGATTCCACCGGCAAAACAGCCGGAGCGCTCGCCGTCATCATCGACATCAACGACCAGAAGGCGGCGCAGGAGGCGCTGCAGCGCCTGACCGCGACGCTCGAGTCCATGGTGCAGGAACGCACCCGGGAACTGGCGGCGACGCTCGACCGGCTGCGCGACGAGATCCGCGACCGGGAACGCGCCGAAGAGCAACTGCGCCAGACGCAGAAGCTGGAGACCCTCGGCCAGCTTACCGGCGGCGTCGCACACGACTTCAACAATCTGTTGATGGCGGTGCTTGGCAATCTGGAATTGCTGCGCAAACGCCTTCCCGCGGACCCAACGACGGAGCGTCTTTTCGATGGCGCCATGCAGGGAGCCCAACGCGGAGCCACACTGACCCAAAGGCTTCTGGCTTTCGCCCGTCGCCAGGATCTGCAGCCGCAGGCGGTCGATCTTGCCGGGCTGCTGGACGGCATGAAGACGCTTTTGGAACGGTCGGTCGGCCCGCGCGTCGTCATCCACATCGACGCCCCCCCTGAGACGGCGCCAGCTCTGATCGATCCCAATCAGCTTGAACTGGCGATCCTGAATCTCGCCGTCAACGCCCGCGATGCCATGCCCAACGGCGGCACGCTCACGGTGGCCCTGGACGAGGCACCGGTTTCCGTGGCTTCGGGACTGCCGCCCGGTTCTTACCCGCACGTGAGCGTGCGGGACACCGGCACCGGCATGGATGAGGAGACGCTTGCGCGGGCGATCGAGCCGTTCTTCTCGACCAAAGGCATTGGCAAAGGCACCGGGCTGGGGTTGTCGATGGTCCACGGTCTGGCGGTGCAGTCCGGCGGCGCGTTCCGGCTGTCGAGCGCTCCAAGCCAGGGGACGCTCGTGGAACTGTGGTTGCCGAAGGCAACGATACCGGCCCAGGCGACCGAGTTGCCGCCGGCCAGGGTGGTTGACGTGTCTCCCGCCGTGGTCCTCGTGGTCGACGATGATGCGCTGATCGCCATGAGCACTGTCGATATGCTGGCCGACCTTGGGCACACGGTCCTCGAAGCGAACTCGGGCATCGAAGCGCTGGAGCTTCTGCGCAGCGGCCAAGCAGTCGACCTGCTGCTGACGGACTATGCGATGCCGGGCATGACCGGCGTTGAGCTTGCCCAGGCGGCCCGTGCCGTGGCCCCGGACCTGCCGGTTCTTCTTGCGACGGGATACGCCGATCTACCGGAGGGCGTTGTCGCCGACCTGCCGCGGCTTGCCAAGCCATACACGCAAAACCAACTCGCCGTTGCGGCAGCCAAGCTGTTGGCCGAGACGGCAAGGACTTCGGCGCATGCCAAGTGGAGTGACGGTCACCACCTTGCCTCTGGCGCTGGATTTCACCAATGAGGTAGCCGCACATTAAGGCGCGGTTTACAGAACCCCAGCACGACGCCGAGGCGCCCTCCTCGGGCGCTTGGGAGCGCAGGAGAAAGCCATCAATGCATTTCTGAGGCTAACCAAGGGTTGATCTGCGGCCGCCCGTTCCGCGCTTTCCAGAAAATTCAGTATGCGCAGGATGGGCTGATCAGAGCCTACCAGAGCGCGAATATTTGCTTAGAGCGCACTTTCAAAGTTTGTTGCGCAGCGGAGTGCGTGCTCGGCGGATGGGGCGCCAGCGGAAACGGAGCGATAAGTACGCCCCTCTCGAGCCGAGTGGAGCGTACAATGGGCCATGGGTACCCGACCGATCTGGCGGATGAGCACTGGGCACTGCTGGAGCCCTTGATCCCGCCGGCCAAACCGGGTGGTCGGCCGCGCACGACCAACGTAAGCGCTACGAGCGCACCCTTCTTCCCGATTCCGTTTCCGTGACCGAGATTGCGCGCGGGTTCACGGGACACGGAGGGTGCGGTGGAAGATGACGTCAGGCTTCATCCCAGACTTGAAGCCATGGATGAAGGCAGGCCGTATCGGCGGGTCGAGGTGATCACGGGCCGTCGGCAGCGACGCTCGTACACGATGGAGGAGAAGGCGCGCATCGTGGCGGAGAGTGCGGCGCCGGGCGCCAACATCTCCGAGGTGGCGCGGCGCAACGGGGTGAACCGCGGTCTGCTCACGGTCTGGCGCCGGGAGGCGGGCGTCGTCCCGGAAGCGGCCCCGGCGCAGACGCCGCTGTTCGTCCCCATCACGGTGGCCGACGCCCCCATGCCCGCTCCCCCGGAGGACCGGCGTCCGGCGGCTCGGGAGACGGCGCCGGGCCGCATCAAGATGGACCTGCGCAGCGGGCGGCTGGTGTTCCACGGTGCGGTCGATCCCGGCCTCGCGGCGGCGGTCGTCGCGGCCGCCCGGGGGCGCGGATGATCACTCTGCGCCCCGACCTCAAGGTCGTGGTCGCTACGCAGCCCGTCGATTTCCGCAAGGGCGTCCACGGCCTGGTCGCCTTGGTCGCCGAGGCGCTGAAGGCCGATCCCTACTGCGGCGACATCTTCGTCTTCCGCTCCAAACGCAAGGACCGGCTCAAAATCCTGGTCTGGGACGGCAGCGGGCTGATTCTTGCAACAAAATGGCTGGAGGACGGGGGATTCCCCTGGCCGCCGATCCGCGACGGCGCGGTCCGTCTGAGCGCTGTGCAGTTCGCGCTTCTGCTCGACGGGTTGGAGTGGCGCTCGGCCTCACCGGCGCCAGTCAAAAAGCCGCGCTGGATGGGCTGAATGCGTTGATTCGCCTGGGGATTGGTGAGTTTTTGCGGTATCCTCCGGGGCATGGTTCAGCCTCCCGACCCGCTCCCCACAGACCCCGCCGAACTGGCCCGGATCATCCATGATCTGGTGGTCGGGAATGCGGAGTTGCAGGCGCGGGTGGAGACGCTGACGGCGCTGATCTTGGGAGCGAAGTCGGAAAAGGCGTCGGTGATCGACCCCGAACAGGGCGTCCTCGACCTCGACGACCTCGCCCTCGAGGCCGCTTCCGCCGCCAACGACAATGGCGATCGGACACCCGGCCAGCCGAAGCGGCCCCCGCGTCGTCCAGCGAACCGCAACGTCGGGGCGCTGCCCCGGCATCTGCCGCGCCTGGAAACGACCATCGAGCCGGAGAGCACCGCGTGCCCGTGCTGCGCCGGGGCGATGCACCGGATCGGCGAGGACGTCGCCGAGGCGCTGGACGTGATCCCGGCCGTGGTGCGCGTGCTGCGCACCATCCGGCCGAAGTATGCCTGCCGCGGCTGCCATGGCACCCTGGTCCAGGCCACCGCCACGCCGCGGGTGGTGGACGGCGGTATGGCTTCCACCGCCCTGGTCGCCCATGTCGTGGTGGCAAAGTTCGCCTGGCATCTGCCGCTGTACCGCCAAGCCCAGATGTTCGCCGGCCAGGGCATCGCGCTGGACCGGACGACCCTGGTGTTCTGGGTTCGCCGGGCGGCATGGTGGCTGAAGCCGCTGTACGAGCGGCTCCTGCTCTACATCCGTTCCCAGGAACGGGTGTACTGCGACGAGACGCCGTTGCCGCGGCTGGATCCGGGACGCGGGCGGACCAAGGTCTGCCAGCTGTGGGGCCAGGCGGTGGACGACCGTCCTTGGCAAGGCCCGGCTCGGCCGGCCGTCGGCTACGTATTTGCCGAGGGGCGGGACACGGCGGCGCTCCAGGAGCAGTTGGCGGCCTTCGATGGCATCCTCCAGGTGGACGGCTACGCCGCCTACAAGGCGCTGGTGCGCCGGCGCAAGCGGGCGCGGATCCGCCTCGTCTTCTGCCTGGCGCACGCGCGTCGCAAGTTCGTGGCGGTGTTCAAGACGACCAAGTCCGAGGTGGCACGCGACGTGATCGCGCGCATCGGCGCGGTGTACGCCATCGAGGAGCGCATCCGCGGCACGCCGGCGGACACCCGCCGGCGGGTGCGGCAGGCTGAGAGCCGGCCGATCATGGAGGCGCTGAAGGCCCGGCTGCTGGAGGTGCGGGCGGAGATCTCCGGCCAGTCGAGCCTGGCCAAGGCGATCGCCTACACGCTGGGCCACTGGGACGGGCTGGTCGCCTTCCTGGATGACGGCCGCATCGACGTGGATACGAACGCGGTGGAGAGATGCATGCGCCCGATTGGTTTGGGCCGTAAGAACGCTCTCTTCGCTGGCTCGGCGGCGGGCGGCCGGGACTGGGCGATCCTTGCCTCGCTGCTCACCTCGGCCAAGCTGAACGACCTCGACCCGTTCGCCTACATGGCCGACATCCTGGAGCGCATCGTGTCCGGCGCGGTGAAGGTCAATGATCTTGATCGCCTGTTGCCGTGGGTGTGGAAAGCGGAGCGGGATGCCGCGCTCACGGCCGAGGCCCGGGCGGCATGACGGCCAAGCCTGTCGCGAACGCCGCCACGGCGGCGCCCAAACCGATGCTGGGCACGGAGGATCTCGAAGCCTACCTGCGGGCCCGCGGCCGGACGGCGCCGGTGTCGCGTCTCGATGGGCTCGACGGCTACCTGACCGCCGTGCTGATCGGGCCGAAGTTCATCGACCCGCAGATCTGGCTCGGCCACCTCCTGGGCGAGCGCGCCTTGCTTGCCGCGGAGGAGAGTCGGGAGCATCTGGCCGTCCAGGCCGTGGCGCATCACCACAACCGCCTGTCGGAGACGATGGCGCAGTTCCCCTATCTCTACCGGCCGCAGCTGCCGCCCCACCATGCCGGCGGCTTGGACCCGATCTTCTGGTCCTTCGGCTTCCTGATGGCAACTCGGTTGGCGCCGCGCGCCTGGAAGAGCATGACCAACCCGGACAAGCCCGAGCACGCGACGTTCCAGTCCCTGCACCCTCTCCTGATCGGCACAGCGCCCGTCACCGAGACGGACGTCCCGGCCATAGCCAAGGGCATCCTTGACCTTCGCGAACACTTCAAGGCCCGCCGCAAAAGGTCCATGCGGTGATCACGCCGGATCAGTGAAGGGTCCGCTCGCACCGCTTACCATCGGTCAGAAGGGCCGCACCGCGCATCGCTGGTGGGTGCGTGGGCAGCGTCCGCTCGGGCTGTGCGACAAGCGCTTCACCTCGGCCTATCTCTACGCCGCCGTCTGCCCGGCCAGCGGCACCGACTTCGCGCTGGTGATGCCGAGCGTCTCGACTGCTGCCATGAGCTTGTTCCTGGACGGCTTCTCGCAGAGCCTGGAGCCGGACGTCCAGGCCGTGCTCGTGCTCGACCAAGCGGGATGGCACGGCTCCCGGGCGCTGGCCGTGCCGGACAACGTCACGCTGGTGCCGTTGCCGCCTTACAGTCCTGAACTGAACCCCGTGAAGCGCGTCTGGCTATACCTGCGCGAGCGCTTTCTCTCCCACCGGATCCTGGACGACTACGACGCCGTCGTCCAAGCCTGCTGTGACGCCTGGAACACCCTCACCGCAACACCGGACCGCCTCCGCTCACTCACCAGCTATCCGTGGCTCCCATGTGTCATTGCTTAGGCTCGGCGGTATGAGTTGTGATGCCCGAAGCGGGCGGTGATGGCAATCCGGCCTGGGGCATGCCCCAGGCCGGATTGCGTTGCGGCCTGAGCGATCTCGGTGCGCGTGGCGCTGCCGAGATGTCACTGTCCATGGTTCAGCGTACGGACAACAGCACCGTCACCACCAAAGTGCTTAGCAAGGTGGCGATCTGCCCAAACATCCGATAGCACAGGCGCAACATCTGGCCGACCATAATTTGCTATAATCCATGTGAACAGTTTCTGGCGCACCTTCTCGTCTCCTGACGCCCTTCGGATTGCCGCTCTTACCAGCCGAATAGATTGCTCTTGCGGAAGAATGTCAACGAATCGGTCCAGAAAATCCCTTGCTCTACGCGCAGAGCCCCCGATTGCGTCTTCAATTTGATCTAAAATCATACCATTACCTTCCTGATCAAGATCAGAACCTTGCAGCGCCTCAATCGCATAATCTATGTTCTCTTTCAGCGCCCCATTGAGTCTGCCGAGTAAGTATTCTCGAAATGACGACAGCTTAGGGTTAAGTATGGTGCGCACAGCAAGCGCAACGCATGGCGCACCAGAACCGGATGCCAGCAGACGCGGAACAATGTTGTGCAGCCGACGACTGTTCGGGTGACGACGCGCCCATTCCTCAAGAGACTTCACCGCTCCGCTTTCTCCATCGTGTTTTCGCGCAATCATTGCCAGGAGATCAGCCGTAATCTCAACATCCAGATGAGAGTTGGCCCAGTCCAACGCTGCCTGCGTTCGTTCAGGTAAGTTTAACCGGATAAGCTCTGTATGTATCATTACAGCCAGCGGGCGGCTTTCATGCTCCGACAACCAAACGTCAACCTCCCTAAGGACGTCAGAGTCGTCTCCGTATGCGTTGACGAGAGCTCTCAGTAACTCATGCCGGGATGGATGGTCCGGGTGTTTTTCAAGCCACATAAATGCCAATTTTCGAACTTGCGGACTCCGCTCCCCGGAATCGAGCAATGTGCTCAGCATCTCATGAGAGAAGGAATGAGAAAGACGCGCTTCGACCCAATCCATTGCCGCGTTTATTTGGCGCTCTGAAGCTCGGCGAGTTGACAGAACATATGCCAAGACCCACCCAGCCTCATCGCAGTCCGAATGCTCGTTCAACCACTCAGACGTTATCCGGTCTCTGTCTTCTTGGCTTCTGAGCGTAGTTGCAGCTTTCACAACAGAGGTGCCAATTCCAACTCCAACGCTGCAGGTCAACAGCACCCTTTCCGAAAGGGAGCACAACTCGGCACTATCTGATCTATCCGCGAGGGCCTCAGCCGCCAACCACAAATTTACGGCGATACGAGCCATCAAAGATGGGTTATCGCTCTGCGACAGAATTTCCTTTGCATCACTCAAGGGGTCTGCATTGAATGCCGAAATATTACTAGGAGAAAAGGCGACAAAGCTGAGCCATCGAATTAGAAGATTTTTATACAGAGCAGACGAGTGAAAATCATCGCGCAGCAAGCTGTACAAACGCACCATTGCGCTTGCCACCTCTTCTTTTGTTACTCTTGGCGACTGGGCGACTCGCAGAACGAGGCGCTGCGCGGCACCAATATCTCCGGATGCGTGATAGCACTGCAGGGACACGAAAAGATCATCAGCCCAGCGCAATCCGAAGGATCTAATGCCAGGCTCCGCGTCAAGCCAGGCCTTGTAGATGGGCCAAGCAAGCGCCGCATGTGTGAGGCGATATCCGCCAGCGTTCTCGCCGACCTGACTGAAATGCATATGATGTTCATCGCTGAGAAGTTGCAGCGCAGCTTCCTGCTCACCATACTGGGCGAGCCCGGCAGGGGCTGGTAGTTCTAAGATATTCACTGCAATTATGTGACGAACAGCTTGGAAGCAACGTGCTCGCTCCATATTGGACCGCCATCGGCGGGCAAACTCCGTCACCTCCTGCCCTTGAGTCAGTTCAAATATGTACTCGATAAGCAGCATGCCGCGGGAGGGTTCAATTGTCCTATGGATCGAAACCCCTCGTGAACGCATCCACTCACTAATCTCAGCCAATTCGTCGCGCTCCGGAGCAGCAAGTCGGAACGATGCGATACGAAACCGCCCTTTCCCTCTTGCCCTAAAACGATTCATTTCATAATCAGGACCACAAGTAATGATGGCAGCACGCGGATTGGCAAGACTAAACGATGCAATTACATTGTCCAGCCAGCGATCCTCGTCTGCAACCGCATAGAGATCGTCAACAGCTGCAAATGCTGGCTCGGCTTCGGCGCAGTAATCAGCCCTCGAGCGGAGCCACTCAGGAAGACGCTCGGCCGAATCCAACATTATTATCCGCTCAAGAGTTCCGTTGGTCAGGAGAGCCTCAGTGAGCTGCAACAGGACAACGGATTTACCGTCACCGGCCCGACCCTCGATCCAAAACACCGGAATGCTTTGATCTTCCACATTGTAACGCTCAGACTCTATCCAACCGCCAACGTCACTGATCAGCTTGTCAAGAGCTGCGCGCCTGCGGAAACGACCTTTCCTAAAGTCGTCAAGAGTAGGACGAAGACCAATCGAAACACTAGCAGGTTTTGGATTCGGAAGTGGCTCAACCGCAGCCTTGTCTAGCAGCATCCAGCCTATCTGAGCTGCGGTCTGCAATCGAGGCGCTTTGACGAAGGCATTGAATAGAAGCAAAGGGATCTTATCACGCTCATCTGAAGCGCCGCCTTCCGCCGCACCAAGAACAATCCCTAGAGATTGGTCTAAAAGCGCTTGTGGATCAGCGATACGCTCATTCACAAATAATACATGCATATCTGCAAAATCATTTGGTTTCTCAACAATAGCTAGTTCGCCGTGAAATTGGCCAATTACCGCGTTGTATAAGTCAGCACTCCAATCGGGTGGAGTCTTTCCTTTGGAAAGCTCGCCTTTTACAGAGTCGCCGTCCACGGCAAGCAGAGATGCGCCCGCGTTTTTTTCGCAAGCAACCTGAAAGACAATGCTGCTCAATTCACCTTCACGACAAACAGAGCCTATGCAATAAGCCTCTGCCACTGCCGATATTAACGCCTGTTGCGTCAATGTTCTCTTTGCCTGCACCAAACGAATAACGGAATCCTCATCAGGAACAGATATATCGCTTAGCTGCTCAATCAACACGCCTTTGGCTGAATGGAATAAGCCTCGACTCTCGGATATTTTGGCAAAATACTCCGACAGAAAGCGAAGCGTCTGGAACCGGAACCCAGCAAGAGCCCACCATCCTCCGTCGGCGCGTTTTGAGTACGTAGCGCGCCACCGTTCGATCAAGTTTCTAAGGGTATTTTGCATTTCACTCAACTCTAAAGCGGCACTGCATCTTCGCCAAACCACAACGCCTATGTTGGATCGAGCCTTGACGACTGGTGACCAGAATAACCCCGTTGCATGGCTTTACCGTCCTTGATATTGCCCTGCGCTTCGATGTTCCATCCACGATTATCGCGTCTCATCGATTGGCCTCAAGCTTACTGGAAACCGGTCCATTTGAGGTTGCTCCCCTTTGCACAACGGCGCTCTACCGACCACGCTCGCAGCCCGTCGTAGCTGAACCCAATAAAGCAGGTGGCCAGTATGTTCTCGTCCCGGCCAACATGGATATCCGATCGCGCAGGGACGAAGAAGGCCTCAATGCCACCGACCTGTAAAGGTTGGATGAAGTTCGGTTCGCCCGCACTTTGCGTGGTGCGAGTGGCGCGGACAGCGTCGGATGAAGCACATGAGGTGGAAATCGCCGGTATTCGGTAGCAGAATCCCCCTCAAGCCCGTCGCCTTGTCGGCGCAAGGATGATATCGAAAGCGCAATGATTTCTCGTGCCGATGGGGGATGCCTTGTCAGCGGCTGCCATTTTGGAGGTCCTCAGCGAAAAGCGAGCTGCTCTGGTCGAGGATGCCTTGCGGATGGAGCAGGCCCTGGCCGCCGCGCGGCGGGACATCGAGCACCTGGAAGGCACCATCCGGCTCTTCGATTCCCGGTGGCAGTCTCCACTGCGGAAGTCTCCCCGCCGATCCAGGCTGACGCCGTTTCGCATGGGCGAACTCACCCGCCTGCTTCTGGACGAGATGCGCCGCTCAGGAACAGCGTTGACGGCTCGTGACCTGACGAAGCGCCTGCTGACGGTCAAGGGCATCACTGCGGAAGATCGCGCTGTTCGTGACGCGATCGGGCGCGCGGTGGGGGCCCGCCCTCACCAGACTGAAAAAGCGCGGCGTGACGACCTACCTGGTCGGTGATGGCCAGATTTGCCGGTGGCAGCTCGTACCGCCGCGCTGACGCCTATAGATCATTTGCAGGCTGCGGCCGGCGATGGCGCTGCCATCATGGGGTCCTTGGCAGTCGGGTGGAGGTGGGGATCGTAGCCGGGGACACGGCGGCGTCCAAGCCTTCCTGTGGCCGCGCCGTGGGCGGCCGGATCATCGGCGATAAGCGCGGTTATCGATGATCCAAACGAATTTAGCAGCGTGGCTTTCGCCGCTGTAAAGCTACGATAAGCAGAACGCTTGAGGGCGCGGGCACCTAGGCTAAGGAGCAGCCACGCTTTTGCGAGGGCATGGCGGCGCCTTTGACATCATCCCGCCTTAGCGACACATGCTGTCAGCTTTGCAGGAGCGTCTAGTTCGTTTCTCTGAGTGTCGGTCAGACTATGTATGGCGTTCTTACGCGCCTGCGCCGCTTCCGCTTGGGCGCTCATGGCTTTGGCAATGGCGCTGAAATCGGGTGCCGAGTGCTTGATTGAGCGCTCCATAACGCGGCGCTCAATGTCGTCGACGGCTTCCCAAACGATGTTCGCGTTTGTATCGGCCAAGCCTGCGGCAACTGTTTTTACGCAGCGCAAGGCGCCGACGCCTGATATCAGAATGTCTTCACGCTCGTCGCCCCTATAATAGGACCGGATTCCATATGATCCACCAGCAACAAGTGCGGCATCTTTAAGAATTCTGTCAGACCACTTGAATAATGCCGATGCGCCAGCCACAGTACTAGCAGCAATAATGGCAAGATCAAATGCCTGCTGGTCGTTCGCCATGTAACCTGCGGCTTCCAGATATTTTTTTGAGAGCGTAGAAATATACGTCACCGCCTCCGTCACTTTCGTTCGATCGGCGGTATCATTGATAGCCGGAGGCCGAAAGTCCACAAGCGCCGCTTGCGCGCATCCGGTCAGTAGAATGGCGCAAGCAGTCACAGCAATTATTCGTAAGGAGCGGCGTAGCATCTGGTGATTGTCCATAACCTTAACCGAATGGCTCCTTTCTCTGAATATATCTTCCTAAGCGCGTATTTACGTTAGACGGCGCCATCGCAGCGCAGCCCTCACACGGGGCAGCACTGAGCTACCGAACTGCGTCGTAAGGCTAGCACTATCGATTGAATTACGCCATAGATGAAGAGGGCATACAGGGTTATGCAACCGGCCGCCTCAGATCCAGGTATCCTTCAGGGGAAACGTGCGATCTCAATATCCCCTATGCGGTCAAGCAAGTAGTGGGCGACCGCCTCCCGTTAGATTCGGATTCGCTCCACCTCGTCGAGGCTCACCGCGTCGTGCCGGCGGTCGTAGAACTGGGTGGTGCGCGTCGAGGCGTGGTTGGCCATCGCCGCCGCGGTCTCCAGCGTGCCGCCGTTCTTCAGGTAGGCGGTGATGCCGGTGGCACGGAAGCTGTGGCAGCCCACCAGCGTGGCAATCCCGGCGGCGGCGGCGCGGCGGCGGATCATCGCGTGGGCGTTGGCCTGCGGCAGCGGCGTGCCCGTGAGCCGGCCGGTGCCGCGGCCGAGTGTGCGGAACAGCGGCCCCTTGGGATCGGCGCGCAGGCCGGCGCCGTCCAGATAGGCCACCAGGTAGTCCTCGAGGCTGTGGTGGCAGGGCATGGCGTGCGCCTTGCCGCCCTTCTCGTGCAGGCGCACCCACAGCCGGCGGTTCTGGGTGTAGACGTCCTCGACCCGCATGGCCAGGGCGGCGCCGACGCGGGCGAAGCTGTAGACCATCAGCCCAATCAGCGCCCGGTCGCGCAGCCCCGCCGGCGTCGCCGCGTCGATGCGGTCGAGCAGCGCGCGGGCCTCGGGCGGCTCAAGCACCGGCGTCTTGCCGACCTTGACCACGTGCCGCGGCCCGCGCACCGACGCGGCCGGGTTGACCGCCACCACCTGGCCGGTCACCAGCCAGTCGAAAAGGTGCCGAAGCGCGGCGAGCCACTGCTTGATGGTGGGCACCGACACCACGCGGCCCGGCGCCTCGATCCACGTGGCGACGTGCAGCGGCTGAACGGCGGTGATCGACGGCACGCCGGCGCCGGCGCACCAGGAGAGGAAGTTGGCCGCCGCGCGAGCGTAGGCCCGGCGGGTGTGCGGATTGCGGATCTGTGCAGTGAAGAACTCCAGGAAACGGACACTGGCCCGTTCACCCGAAGTGGTAACAAGCCATGGAAGCGATGGCCTATCAATGTGAACGAGTTGATCCATCAGCTGCTCTCTTGGATTACGCGGTGTCCGGGGTCCTGGTTGATTT
>Ga0196971_1001223_pt1 | contig 12297 bp, 11 predicted proteins | sample S1v_1013CmetaG_FD_148660 | JGI IMG/M metagenome (GOLD analysis project Ga0196971, IMG submission 148660) | Soil microbial communities from Anza Borrego desert, Southern California, United States - S1+v_10-13C | ecosystem: Environmental > Terrestrial > Soil > Desert | place: USA: California... | reverse complement strand
GTCGCTGCCTGGGAAACCCGCCGGAATACCGTCCGCGCCAAAATCGATTGGCGTTTCACCACCGACAATGCGCGCATAAAGCTCAAGCATCTTTACCCTTCAATTCAACCTTGATGAAGCAGTAGGCGAAATAAAGATCATCGATGATGATGCCCACTCTCCGGTCTTTTTTGAACGGATCGATTAGGTGTGGGTATTCCGGCTCCTGTTTCAGGGCGTTCAACTGATTGATCCGCTCCAATGCCGCCTTGGCGCCGAACCAGGCATACTGCATTCCCAAAATCTCCTGCACCGGAGACATCATGAACCATAGGTACCCCGAGACCGCCATCATCTCGCCGACGGTGAGGTCGGAGTAGAGCACCATGAATAAGGCCAAGGCGCGGAAGACGTCGAACCCAAACAGGAATACCAGAAAACTGACGCGGCTCGCGGCATCGCTTTTCCAGGCATAGGCGGTCGAATTCTCACGGACCGCCAGCGCCGCCTCCATCAGCCGCCCCATGTAGTGTTTCTCCCGATTGCTGGCCCGGATTTGATGGATGGCGTCCAGCGTTTCGGTCAGTGCGAGCTGGAACACGCCGATTGCCGAATTTTCCTCCCGCTTCAACTTCTTGACCCGTTTTCCCAGGGTCTTGGTGAAAAAAATCACGATCGGGTTCAGGAACAGAATGAACAGCGCGAGCTGCCAGTGCATCCACAGCAGAATGGCGGCGGTGCCCGTCAGGGACAGCAGGGCGACCACGAAGCGCGCGATGGTGGTGCCGATGAACGTATCGAGCGTATCGAGATCGGTGACCAGGTGGGTCACTACCGAGCCGCTGCCGAGATTCTCGTATTCGGCCATGGAGATGCGCTGCAATCGCCCGATTAGCCGGCAGCGGATGCGATAGATGATGTCTTTGGCGATAAAGCTGAACTGTCGCGTCTGCCATACGTTGAAGAGTGCCGCGATCAGGCGTAGGAGCAAGGTCAGCCCCAGTATCGCCAGGATGTACAAGCCGGGCCCGTGCCACTCGGCAGGAAAGAGCCGGTTGAGCGTGCTGACCGCTATGCCCGGCTTGTTTAACAACACCTCGTCCACCAGGAGCGGCATGAGCAAGGGAACGGGGACCGCGCTTAACGCCGCGAGCACGGCGATCAGGTGTGCCGCAGACAGCTCGCGCTTGTGCTCCAGCGCGACGGATCGGATATAAGCCCAGGTGAGACGCTGGGGATTCTGAGGGGCGGAGCCGGAAGCCATTTTGATGAGCGGTTATGAGCTAAGGGCGGGATAAATCAGCGGCACCCTGTCGGCGGGCAATCCCGGGCCGGGTGGGGAAAGGCGTCCGTAGCCGGCGAGCGTTTTCGCCGGCAGCGGACCGACAACACGCTCCAGTTCGGAGAGCCGGATGCCTTGGCGGACCAAATGACTTATATAAGTGTGGCGCAATGCTGGCGCATCGATCGTCTCGGGTTGTGTAAGGCCGGAATCAATGGCCGCGCAGGCGATAAAAGACGCCAGATCGTCCGCTCCGGGAGCGGTGTCGAAGGATCCCCAGGCGGGCGAGTCTTCGCTTTCGGTCAGCCAAATCTTGAGGCGCCGGGGAAGGGGCAGCGTCCTGGCATTCTTGCCGTCTACATGCAGACGATCATCGGCAAGATCGAACTTTTCAGCAGGCAAGCCCGCGATCTCTTCAAGGCTCAGGCCGGACAGAAGCATGCCTATCGCCTGCTTGGCTTTGAGATTCGCCGCTTCCAGCAGCACGCGGACCTCCGGCTCGGTCAGTTCTCGGGTGATCGGGCTTTCCAAAGCGGGAAATTGTTCCGAGGGAAGAGCCGATGGCGTTGCCGTTCGACGCTGAAGCAGAAGGTTTTCCGGCACCGAATAAACGTGGATATCGGGTAAGAATGTGGGAGCTGGCGGTGTTTGCCGACGCATGAGGTACTCGTAGAGCCAGACGGCGATCAGCGCGAGGCCGAGGCTGCCGCCAAAGGCGATTCCACTGTCACGCCAGTAATTCGGCCATATCGGCCGCGTCGGCGCATGGCCTCGTTCCAATACCTGGAGTTGAGGAAGTCTTTCATGAGGTTTGGCTTCGACCTGTACAAGCCGGGCTTCGGTTTCGCGATAGATCTCTTCGAGCTTTTCGAGGTTTTCCCTCATGGCATCATGCTCGGCGAAGCGGGTTGTGAATTCGGTCGCCTCCCGCTCGTGCGCTTCGATCTGACGGCGTATTTCCCTGGCTGTCTGCTGAGCGGACGCATAGGCTTGTTGGGCTTCGCTCAGCGCGTTTTGTTTTCCGTATTCGAGCTTTTTCTTGATTTCCTCTTCGGTTTGCTTGAGCTGTTCGGGAATAATCTTGAGCTGAGGCTGGAGTGAAAGGTACTGCGGCGTGTAACGGCGTTTCAGATCCTTTAGCTGTTGGCGTAGGTCGTGCGCTCGCCGCTCCAGGTTCGCCAGACCCTGTTCGTCGCTGGACGGCACCACGGGCTCGCCTCTGGCAATGGCTTCCTTGATGGCGTCGAGCTGGGCTTTCGCTTTGACCTCATCCTCGTTGGCTTTGTTGAGCGCGGTGTTGAGGCCGGTTAACCTAGCCATGACGCGGTTGTCCGCATCGTTTTTCGAGACGATGCCGTGTTCACGGCGAAATTGATCCAATTCCAGGCGCTTTGCCTCGATTTTTTGGCCAAGTTGTTGAAATTCAGTCTTCAATGCATTGGCGATGCCGTCTTTTGCTGCGCGGGTCGATTGTTCCCGGCGCACTTGATAGGCGTCGATCCAGGCGTTGATGACCGGAGCCAAGACGTCCGGGTTCGACTCCTTGGCGTGCAGCCTAACGATATTGGTCTCGGTTATGGGTTCGACCGATAGCAAGGCTTGAAGATCGCCCACGGTTAAGCTCGCAAGTTCGGATGTATTGCCTGCTTTCCTTAAATGCCTTAAAGCCTCTTCAAGCAAAGGAATGCCGAGCAAGGTCTCGCTTTGTATCGCAACGTGCTGGACACTGGCTTTTATCTCGATCTCATCGATGGCGGCAGGTGCCATCGTAAGCAGCGAGGCCGTACTCTCGTAGACCGGCTGGCGCAGCCACACGTACGCCATGCTCGCCATGAAGCCAAACAAAAAGACGTAGGTGAACAGAATGAGGCGATGGGGTCTTGCGGGCGGCAAGTCTACGTTGGAGCGTGATAAGAAATCCTGCGTCGATCGTGGATTGGGCAGAATCTCGATGGGCGGCGGTAGATCTGGCATGGCTCTCTTCCCACGAGGGTTGTTCGTAACCGTTAAAATACTCCGCATTAATCCAAGCGACTCCCAAGCACGGCTCTTAAATTTGTCGTGTGGATGCGCTGGCTATGGGGCCAATTTAGCCTGTGTACGCTCCAGCCCGTCTACATCGTTCCATCATCAATTAGACCGAATCCCATCGGGTTGTGACCTCGCCGACGCGGTGCTGGAATTCATGTTTTCCTGATACAATAACTCTCTTTTTCGCCAAGCCTTGACGGTAAATAGACTTTCGTGCGTTCCGAGGACGCCATCCGGAAGCTCTCATTGGTAAATGGGTTTTCGCCCACAGTGTGGCACGTCGGCTTGGAATTCTGGTAAGCGGCCTGGTCGCCTTCGGTAACCCGCTGGTGCCGAGAGGCAATATAAAACAACATCGATATCGGGCACTTTTATGATCGTTAAGGAATCTAGACTACAACAGAGACAACACAGTTACAGCCGCGACGAATTAATTCAATGCGGCCGAGGTGAAATGTTCGGTCCCGGCAATGCCCAATTACCGCTCCCCCCGATGTTGATGTTCGATCGAATTACCCGCATCAGTTCCGACGAGGGGCTTTACGACAAGGGCATGATCATCGCCGAACTGGATATAAACCCGGATCTTTGGTTTTTCTCCTGTCACTTCCAAAACGACCCGGTAATGCCCGGTTGCCTTGGGCTTGACGCCATGTGGCAAATGATCGGCTTTTATCTCGGCTGGATGGGCGGGCTCGGGCGCGGTCGTGCTCTAGGGGTGGGAGAGGTCAAATTTCGCGGTCAGGTGCTGCCCCAGCATAAGCTCGTTACTTACCGTATTCATCTCAAACGGGTGATGATGCGTAAGTTGGTCATGGGGTTTGCTGACGCGGAAATGGAGTGCGATGGCAAGATTATTTATGAGGCCAGCGACCTTCGGGTCGGCCTGTTTACTTCCACAGATGCTTTCTGAGGGAGCTATACAGATATGAGACGCGTTGTTGTAACCGGCATTGGTGTCGTTTCCAGCATAGGTAACAATCAGCAAGAGGTAACCGAGGCCCTGCGGCAGGGACATTCCGGGATTCGGCTCAGCGAAGAATACCGGGAAATGGCGTTTCGCAGCCAAGTCTTTGGCCCGATCAAATTGAACGTAGACGATCTTATAGATCGCAAGATCCGCAGGTTCATGGGCGATGGCGCTGCCTATAACTACATTGCCATGCAGGAGGCTATCGCTGATTCAGGTTTGAATGAGGCTGAAATATCGCATCCTAGAACCGGCTTGATTATGGGGTCAGGGGGGCCCTCCACGGCGAATCTCCTGCTTTCATACGATAACTACCGCGAAAAGGGCGTCAAAAAGGTTGGGCCTTACATGGTGCCTCGAACCATGTCCAACACCAATTCCGCTTGTCTCGCGACGCCTTTCAAGATCAAGGGCGTCAATTACTCCATCAGTTCCGCGTGCGCGACAAGTGCTCACTGCATCGGTAATGCGGCGGAACTTATTCAATTAGGCAAGCAGGACATCATTTTTGCCGGCGGTGGTGAGGAAGTGCATTGGACAATGACCGTGCTCTTCGATGCGATGGGTGCTTTGTCATCGCAATATAATGACACCCCCGGAATCGCATCGCGTCCCTATGACGCCGATCGGGACGGATTCGTGATCTCGGGAGGCGGTGGCGTTCTGGTTCTCGAAGAATTGGAGCATGCCAAGGCTCGCGGAGCCAGAGTTTACGGTGAACTTATCGGTTACGGTGCGACCTCCGACGGCTTCGATATGGTTCAGCCTTCCGGAGAGGGGGCCGCACGCTGCATGAGGCAGGCCATGGAAGGTATCGACGGCAAAATCGACTACATCAATGCGCATGGAACGAGCACGCCGATCGGTGACATTAAGGAGTTGCAGGCGGTGAAGGCTGTTTTCGGTACCGAAGTACCGCCGATCAGCTCTACAAAATCATTGACCGGCCATGCCTTGGGCGCCGCGGGCGTGCATGAAGCGATTTATTCCTTATTGATGATGAATGCCGGTTTCATTTCCGCGTCGGCCAATATCGAAACGCTAGACCCTGGCGCGGAAGGCGTGCCTATCGTGCTGAAGCGAGTCGACGATGTCCGTATTGACACCGTTATGTCGAACAGCTTCGGGTTCGGCGGTACTAATGCCAGCTTGATTTTCCAACGTTATGGCGGATAGGGCGGCAAGCTCTCTAACGGAAAAGCAGCGCTACGAATTCAATAAGCTGCAAAAGAGATTGCGCCGTCTGGTCGGTGAGGCTATCGCCGACTACCGAATGATCGAGGACGGCGACAAGGTGATGGTCTGTCTCTCGGGGGGGAAGGATTCCTACACGCTTCTGGATGTCCTGCTCAGCCTTCGGCTGAATGCTCCGGTTCAGTTTGAAATCATCGCCGTCAACTTGGATCAGAAGCAGCCCGGATTTCCGGAGCACGTGCTGCCGGAATATCTCTCCGGTCGTGGCATCCCCTACCATATCATCGAGCAAGATACCTATAGCATCGTCAAGCGGGTGGTTCCGGAGGGCAAGACCACCTGTGGCTTGTGCTCTCGGTTGCGCCGAGGGTCGCTTTATCGGTATGCCGCCCAACATGGTGTTACCAAGATTGCTTTAGGCCATCATCGCGACGATATCCTAGAAACTTTCTTTCTCAATCTGTTTTACGGCGGCACTCTTAAGGCAATGCCGCCTAAGCTGTTGAGTGATGATCGACGCCATATCGTCATTCGGCCGTTAGCGTATTGCCGGGAAAAGGACATTGTGGAATACGCACGCATCAAAGGATTTCCGATTATCCCATGTAACCTGTGCGGTTCGCAGGAGAACTTGCAGCGTAAGGCGATGAAGGAAATGCTGCGGTCGTGGGAAAGACAGTTCCCAGGTCGTCTAGAGACAATTTTCACCGCGCTGCAGAACGTGGGGCCATCCCAATTGGCAGATCGCAATTTGTTCGATTTCATCGGACTCGATCAGGCACGGGGCGATGTGTCTGGTGATCTAGGCGTTTCTGCTGCCGGCTTGGAAGTGCTCTCGTTCTAAATAATAAGAAAACAGTGCTATCTAAGTCGCCGTCCGTTGTGTTGGCTGCCCGTGCCAGCCAGAGTTTTTGCCTGAGACGTCCCTGCTTTTCCGCCCTCTTGCATTTTTAGGAAATCTTCTTTATAAAAGACACCGTGCTTATACGCACTATTAACTATAAATCTTAAAGCTTTGGAAATTGAGGAGGATCTTATGAAAAAGTTGCTATGCGTTGTTAGCCTGGTCATGGTAGCTCTGGGCTTGGTTGCTTGCGGTAACTCTCCGGACGGTGACAAACAGAAGATCTCGACCACCGTATCCCCGAGCCTTTAATTTTTGATTTATAAGCTATCCTGTAAGAATTTCTGCCCTTCTTAGGAAGCGGCGGTTGCTTCTATAAATAGCCCTTTGCCTTTAAAGGCACTAATAACGACCTGGATGGAGATCCTTCATCCAGGTCTTTTTTTGGGCAGCACTGACTGAAGACGTTGATTCTGATTCGGGCATTGCTTCATCATGTGAGGATTGCCGGATCGATTCGATAGGCCATTCCTTACAGGCGCCTCGCGACTTGACAGCGCTCGATCAGAAGGTAAGATACTCGACGCGATAGCATTGTTCTGCTATTACAAAAGACTTTCGATAAAACCAAATAAGGTAGGTTAAGAAATGGGAGCCATATTAGATTTAGTTGAGAAAATGAGAACCCCGATGGGTATGGTGGTTACCATCGCTGTTATCGCCGCTGGCGTCTTCTTTGTTCGTTGGGTTTTCAGCGACGACGACAAGAAATAAGCCACCAAATGTGGCAAGCATAGGTGTTACCTCAATAAGTTTTAGTCTTAGTTGACAATCCTATCCTTGCCACGCCCCCGTAAGATCTTTTCTTAAGCCTTTCCTCATTGGTTCTGCACGGGCCTGCTCGCTTTCAAAAAATCGGTCGTTTTTGGCGCTTTGGCTCCAAGGCCCCTTATAATCATCTCGGGGCTTTTTTCTTAGGCGGACATTTCGGTTACAGGTGTCTCCAGCGTCGGGAGGGCGGATCATCCATCCGGCGGTTTCCAGTCACTCGTGTCCTTGCTATGGCAAGTGGAGAAGACATGCGAGTATTCGTTACTGGTGGAACTGGCTTTATCGGTAGGAACTTATGCAAGGCTCTGCTCAGAGCCGGTTATCAGTTGACTGTTCTCAGCCGAAAGCCCGAGACGGTTTCCGAAAAGTGTGGACCCGAAGTAACTGCACTGAAAAGTCTAGCCAATTGGTCACCTGACCAGCATTTTGACGCAGTTATCAATTTAGCGGGAGCGCCTATTGTTGGTTCCCGTTGGACCGGGCAACGTAAACAGGTTCTATGGGACAGTCGGGTTACGTTGACTGAGCATCTTATCGATACAATCCGTAAGGCGGAATCGAGACCCGGAGTACTTATCAGCGGGTCAGCGGTCGGAATCTACGGCAATCAGGGCGATGCCATCCTGGATGAAAATTCGGTCCTCGCGCGGGATGATTTCGGCCAAAAATTATGCTGGGCATGGGAGGACGCCGCATTGAGAGCCAGCGAGTTTGGTGTTCGAGTATGCCTGCTTCGAACCGGGTTGGTAATCGGCAAGGATGGAGGGTTTCTTCAGAAGATGCTGCTTCCGTTCAAGCTGGGTTTAGGAGGGCGGCTTGGCGACGGGAAGCAATGGATGTCTTGGGTCCACATGAAAGACCACGTTGCGATGACGCAGCACTTATTGGAGTCGCCGAACCTCGACGGAGCGTTCAACGTGACGGCGCCTAACCCGGTAACCAATGAAGAGTTTACGCAGTGCATGGCAAAGGTCTTAAAACGCCCCGCATTATTAACCGTGCCCGCATGGCTGTTAAGGTTGGGCGCAGGTGAAATGGCGGAACTGATGCTTGGTGGTCAGAGGGCGCTTCCTAGGCGTTTTCAGGGTGAAAACTTCAAGTTTTCCTATGAGTCTTTAGAGCCAGCGTTGCGCGATGCGCTTCTTTAAACCGGTATGACTGTTTCCTAAATTATAAAAAGCGGCATTTTATACCGCCGTTGACCTCAGCCTCCACTCCGACGATTTCCGCATTAATCAGCATTTTATCGTCCTCCCTCCGCACTTCAGCCGTTAATAAAACTCCAATGTGACATGCCGCGCATGCGGCGCCCTCTGTTTCAAGGCATACCAGTAGTCAGCGGAAAACGAGTTCTAATGCACGAGGGTATTCGGTCCAGAGAGCGCCTTAGAAAACTTCCTGAAAACCTATTCGTGGGGTGTCGCGTGCTCCGTAAGCCGCCGTCGCAATGCTTCGAGTTCCTCTAGTAAATCTAAGGCCAGCGCAGCACCGGCCAGATTAACCCCAAGGTCACGTTGCAGATGAAGCGCGGTTTGCAATCGTTTTAATGCAATGGTGTTGAACCGCCAATTCATTGGTTCCGAGCCTTCCGGGTCGATAATGCCTTCATTAACCATTTCGAAAATCGATTCAGCATTGATTCTGCACGCCTCGCACACATCCGCAAGAGACAAGTTAACTGTTTCGTCCAAAACGATGCCGGACGAGATAATCAGGGTCTCGTTCGTCATATCACACTCCCATGTACGCGCGTGGGTTCATAGGCATAATTTCGGCCATCTTTTTATATAGAGCCTTAGCCTCCACAGTTGCGGCCTCAGGTGTCACAATGCGCAGAGTCACAAGCTGATCTCCCGGTGGCTTGCCGGGGAGCCCGCGTCCTTTTAAGCGCAGCTTCTGTCCGCTTTGAGAGTTCGGAGGAAGTTTAAGTTCGACTTTGCCGCCTAAGGTTGGTACGGTAACCGCTTGGCCAAGGGCGGCTTCCCAGGGAGTTACCGGTAGCTCTAGCGCAATATCCGCGCCTTCGGCATGAAAGAACCGATGAGGTTTGTATCGGATTTCCAGGTAAAGATCGCCAGCCGTACCACCCTGTAATCCAGGTCCACCCTGTCCGGATAACCGAATGCGTTGTCCTTCTTTGATGCCTTTAGGAATCATGACGTTTAATGTGCGGGTTTTGTTGGTAAGTCTACCTTGGGCATCGATTTCCGGGACGGCGAGCGCAACCGTTTGAGTCCCTCCCGAGAAAGCCTCTTCGAGACTAATGTGAATGTTGGCATATTGATCGTGGCCCGATAGCGGCCCACTCCAACCGCTACGGCCTGCTTGTCGCCTGCGGCCTGTATTCCGGCCAAATAGGCTGTCGAAGAAGTCGCTGAATCCTGTTGTGTCCCCACCGGTAAAACCGCCACCACCAACGTTAAAGTCAAATGCCCAGTCGGGTGGGGGGGTGAAGCGTTCGCCATGTTGATGGCCTGTCGCAATCTGATCGTAGGCGGCGCGCTTTTCCGGATCTTTCAATACTTCATAAGCCTCACCGAGTTCTTTGAACCGCTCCTCGGCGTTACGTTCCTTGCTGACGTCCGGGTGATACTTGCGGGCGAGCTTACGATAGGCCCGCTTAATGTCTTCCTGAGAGGCATCCCGCGCCACGCCCATGATCTTGTAGTAGTCCTTGAATTCCATGAATCGGTATTCTCTGATTGGTTTAGCTGAGACCGCTGTTGCTGGGCAAAAGTTATGATGTCGAAACTTTTTGAAAAATCAAAACAACCGAAGGAAAGCAAGCACAACTGAGGCGGTCAGTTGGTCGGGCTCTAGAGCAAAGCCTTTGGTGCTGTGGGAAAAGAGTTCAAAAAAGAACCCCGCTTCCGCGGGGTTCTCGGATTGAGCAGAGGCGAAAGAACTTGTTTAGAAGGCGAGAGAGCCGCGCATCTGGACGGTGTCGAGATCTGATGGATCCCCTTCAAGAAGCGTCCGGCTTGACCCGGCGGTGCCGAGGTCGATATCGACGACGTGCGTATAATCCAGCATCAGGCGGAACCAGGGGTTCAGATACCAGTTGACGCCCAAGGTCGCGGCGGTCTCGCGTCCGCCGCGCTGATTGGCCGTACCGATTTTGTTCATGTTGACTTGGGAAATGCGTCCTTTAAGTTCCCAGGCACCCCAACCGCCGGCCAAATCGAAGTTCCGATTGGGTGTTAAGCGTTTAATGACAGCTGCTTTGGGATCGTAGGCGGCGGCCCGCGATTCGCCGGTCAGGCTGTACATCACGTCAAAGTGCCAACCGTCAAACTTGGCGTCTTCGGTTCCATCGCCGTTCCGTTGCAAATAGGCCACATTATATTCGCTTTCGAAAGAAAGGGGGCCGTAGGCGCCCGTCGCTTCCGCATTGAAAAACATCTCATCGTCGATATTTGTGATATTCCCGGTGTCAATCGGGAAGAAGTGATCGATGTGGGTGGGACGATTGCGATATCGTACGGCTTGGTTGCCCTGTTCCGGTACGCGGTAAGCGGCAGAAGCGCCGACATGGAGCAACTCGCCCGGCTTGAACCAGGGAGCCCAAGTGGCGCGCCCGGAAGCGCCCCAGCCCTCGTCATCGGCCGCAGTTTCAGCTTGTCGCGTGGCCGTGTCGCCGTAGACGCCGGTCGCAACGGTCCAGTTTCGACCGTTCACATCGTAACGGAGACCGATCGCACGATTCACTGATACGTCCGTGAACGCGTACTCTAATGAACGCTCCATAAATGGCATATCGTTGGAGCTCATCATTTGTTGGAAGCTGTACGGCTGCTTGCTCTGACCGATGGTCCAGCTTCCCCAGTCAAAGCCTGTATATTGAATGAACGTATCCTTGAGTCTGACTTGCTCGTCGGCGAAATCCGGTTGTATCTTAAATGTCCAGTCGTTAAAGAACTGGCCGGCGAACTCCATGCGGACACGGCGGATTTCGGTGCCGGAGTCGAGGTCGTTGCTTACCGGTGCATTAGCATTACCGTCATCGACAAGGCCGTTGTTATTTCTGTCATTCCAGGTTGTGAACTTATCCCCGGACTGAATTGCGGCGTCCGCATGGAGGCGCCCGTTGAGGCTAAATTTGAAGTTGCCGTCGTTGGATTGGAACTGAAGCCCCCTTGCGCCGAGAGTGACTTTGGCGTCATCCGGAGCTTTTGGCTTGTTGGCCAAGGCATCAATCTTCTTGTTAAGGCGATCTTCCACGGCTCTAATGTGATCCCCGTCCGGCTTGGCCTTTGCGGATCTCTTGGCGGGCTTAGATTCTTCGGCTGTTTCGTCGTCAATTTTTTCAAAGTTGCCGAGTTTCACACGCCCTGGACCCGGTTCGGCATAGATCTGTTTGGTTTTGCTGTCCATATAAAGGTCGAGCGCGTGGGCGGGAATTGCACCGACTCCACCGATCGCAAGTGAAATGGCATAGGCCAGACGTTTGAATCTCATTGTTCCCCCCATCGTAAGTATGTTTTCCAGGAATCGCGTGTTTAAAGTGGGCTCGGTCGTGTTCCGTATGCCCACTGTTGAGTTGTTGGTTCCAACTCAACAAGCGATCGTGTTAAAGCAACAAAATCCTACGAGGGAACTGTGACGATTTCGTTACGGAAATATTACGAAATCATGACAATGATTCATTAAGCTTTTTTTTACCGGAGCTCATGGCCATTGGGCGCCCAAAATTAAGAGGCAGCTATCCAGTGAATGCCTGTATACGTAAGTCGGGGCTCGTCCGGACCATTCGCGTGCAAGCGAGGGTTTCAGAAATCTGCGCTCAATGGGCGACATCATCGATCTCCCGAGGCCTAATTACCTTTGCCGCGACATCTCCAATTACCGACTGAGCTATCGCAATCGAGTTTAAAGGTGACGGTAGATATGCGGTTCCTCTACATTCTATGTGCCTCGATTAATGCTCTCGCCAACATGCCGGTATTATTTTAAACCCACGCACTTGACGGGTGAGGTGGGTTGAGGCATAATAGTCAGCTCTTCCGGTGCTGACGGGCCTGAGCGAATCGGGCGGCGCAGGCGGGAGGGAAGGGAAAAGGAAGGGTTGACACGGACTGGAAAGTCTTTATAATGATCCTTCTTCGCGGCGGACGCCGAATGTTCTTTAACAGATTGATCAAGCAATGGTGTGGGCGCTTGTGTCGA
>Ga0196971_1001222_pt1 | contig 12301 bp, 14 predicted proteins | sample S1v_1013CmetaG_FD_148660 | JGI IMG/M metagenome (GOLD analysis project Ga0196971, IMG submission 148660) | Soil microbial communities from Anza Borrego desert, Southern California, United States - S1+v_10-13C | ecosystem: Environmental > Terrestrial > Soil > Desert | place: USA: California... | reverse complement strand
GACTTCCGGCAGTTCTCCAAGCATCTGCATCCGCACTTGCGCCGTTACCAGTTCAGCCTGTTACCCGCATTGAGATGAGTGGTACGAGCGCAGCAAAAAAGCCATTTCGTCCGCTGTGTCGGCGGGTCGTCGCTTGGGCGCTGCTGTATGGGACGATATTTACGCTGTTTGTGACCGCCTCGTTGGTGTGTGTTGACTATCAGGACGATCGGGAAGAAGCGCTGCGCCAGTTGCGCTTCGCAGCCACCAGCTATCGGAAAAGCCTGGCGAACAGCTTGTGGGAACTCGACATGGCTGGGGTGCGCCTGCAGCTCGATGGTCTGCATAGCTTTCCAATGGTCGGCCAGGCCGTGCTGACAACCAGCGTGGGGCAGACGATCCAGGTCGGCAGCCAGTCCGAGCAGGACCCGGCCGATGCACTGTCGTGGAAGGAGACGTTGTTCAGTCCTTACGACCCGCAACGCGTCATCGGGCAGCTGCATCTTTTCGTCGACCGCGAGGCCTTCCACCAGCGGCTCCGAGCCAACACACTGCGCATCGTCGTCGCAGAGGCGATCAAAGGCGTTGTCGCTGCGCTGCTGGTTGCGTGGCTCATCGCGCGGCTGGTTACGCGGCACCTATCGCACATGGCTGCGCAGATGGCATCCCCGGCTGGCGGCGCGCTGGGACGGCCGCTTACCCTGCAACGCCGTGAATCGCGCTATCAGGATGAACTGGACCAGTTGCGCGACGCATTCAACGAGCGCAACCGGCAACTCGCGGAGTACTTCGATACCCAACGAGCGTTGGAAGAGGAGCTCCGCAAGCACCGCGACCGGCTGTCCGACATGGTCGGCGAACGCACGCGTTCGCTGGAGCGCCTGCGCGGCTTCCACGGCCTCGTGATCCGGGTACTGACCCGTTTCATCAACCTTCCGCCCGGGCATGCAAACGATGCCGTCGATTACGGGCTCGGCGCCTTCGGCGATTATTTCGGTGCGGTTCGTTGCCTGTTGATGACCTATGACGCGCCGGCGCATGGTTTTCATATCGAAAATGCGTGGCCAGCGCTGCAATCGGACGGAAGCGACGACATTTTCCTGTCAGACGATGTGCTGCCCCGCCGCCTGCTGGCCGAGCGGCAATCGCGCATCTGGCTGTGTCCTTCGACGGAGCACGGCGTCGAAGATCCCTTGCTCGCCCTCTTCTCCTGCACGGCATATACGGCGGTCGGCGTCGAGGTGAAGGGTACAACGGTTGGCCTGTTATGCCTTGTCGGGCGTACCGTGCCGCAGGACGGCGACGCCGCCAGCCTGCTGGAACTGGCTGCGCGCGTCGCGGCCAGCATGCTGGACCACAAGGCCGCACAACTGACGCTACTCGACACCCAGCAAGCGCTGCAGAAGGCCAACCGGGAGCTGCATTCGATGAGCCGGCGTGATGCATTGACCAGCCTGCCGAATCGACGCCAGTTCGATGAGGTGAAGGAAGTGGAATTCCGGCGTGCGCTGCGCGCGGCATGGCCGCTGTCGGTGTTGATGTGCGACCTGGACGAGTTCAAGCGCTACAACGATACCTACGGCCACGCCTTGGGCGATCAGTGCCTGGCACGTTTTGGAAGCATCCTGACGTCGTTGTTCGGCCGGGCCGGCGAACTGCCGGTCCGCCTGGGAGGTGAAGAATTTGCGGTCCTGCTGCCGAATACATCGGGCGAACAGGCTCTGGCCCTCGCCGAGCGCCTGCGCCAGTCGGTATGGGAAACGAATATTCCCCATTCGTCATCGAGCGCTGCCGACCGCGTGACGGTCAGTATCGGCGTTGCATGCCTCAAGCACGGTTTGCACAGCGACTTTGACTCGCTGCTGCAGGATGCCGACCTGGCGCTATACCGTGCGAAGAACGGGCGCAATCGCGCCGTGCTAGCGGAGTAGGCTGACACATTGCTCAGGGCGCAGTTGTATTGCGCGTGCTTCTCCGCATACGCGGTTCCTTACCCGGCAAGCAGCGTATCCCGATGCTCTTCATCGGCCAAACGGCGGATGTAGGCGGCAAAATCCGGGTCCTCTCCACGCAGAAGTTGAGGCAGCAGGAAGAAAAAATCTTCCCGGCGGCACCATTCCCGCATGTAGTCATCCCAGGAATTCCACCGGCGTAGTGCTACGCCCCTGAGGTCCGGTTCATAGGACACGATGTACGCGCGTTCGAAGAGTGCAATCAGCATTTCGAAGATGATCAGGGTGCGCTCGCGCTGCTCGACCGTCATTTCGACGCGCGTTGCCGTGCTGCGCAGCTGCAGGTCCGGATTGTCGAGCACGATCTTCAGGAAGTCGTTATACGCGTTCTGCAGCATCTGGTACGCCTCCTCATCCTCGGCGTCGCGTTCCTTGCGCTGCTCGTACAGGAAAAGAAAGATTGCAAACGGCAGGCCGAACACGGTGACGACGAAGCTGGCGGTTTCCCAGAAAGCAGGATTGATTATGAAGTCCATGGCGCCCTCCCAGTACGCTTTCGCTATCGTACCGCCCTTTGCGGGAGCCGTTGTTGCCGGCGCGCGTCAGCGCTGTCCTGACCGGGCTGTGTCAGGTTCTTTCGAGCGCGCTGATGCAGGCATCGGCGAGCAGCTGGGCCCAGGCCGTGCAGCCCTTTGCGGAAGGATGATAGCCATCGTGCGCCATCATGGTTGCGTCGCCGGTGTCCAGGGCGAGGGGGACATAAATGGTGCGCGGCGTCTGCAAAGCCAGTTCGACTGCGGCAACATCAAGCGTGCGTGCCTTCAGTCCCATTACCCAGCGCAGCGGTTGCGGCAACGCTGGAAAATGCGCGAGCGGCGGGACGCCGGACAAAAGGATGAGGCGCGGCGTGCAGCATGCATCGATTGCCGCGAGCATGTCGCGCAAATCCGTGCTCCAGTGCGCAAGGGGCCGGAACGCTGTCGTGTCGTTCACTCCGAACGCGACCAGCGCGACATCGACCGGCAAGCGCGGAATCGCTGGCACCAGCTGCTCCAGCGCCTCACGCGCGGTCACGCCGTTTTTTCCGCAGGCCCGCCACACGACAGGACGGGACAAGCGTGTGGCCAGCGCATTGGCAAGTTGCCCGGTAATCGCTTCTTCGTGGGTATTGACGCCGACGCCTGCCACGGGCGATTCGCCCACCGTGAGCAGGGAAAGTGCGGCGCTCCGATGGCGCTCCCCCGCCACGCCGGTTGTCGGACCGGCGGCTTCCGGCAGGCGGGGTGTGACACGGCGCGCGTACTTACCCTGCGCAATCAGGAATGGCAGGAGAGGCAGCGCGATCAGTTCAGGCAGATAACGGCGCATGTAGTAGGCACATGAAAGTGTGAGCGTCGTACGGAGCGGTATCGTGTACGCTTTTTTTGACTCAGGGATTTGAGTGGCGTCGTCCGCGGCCGTTCCCTCGGCAGGAACGACGTTGCGGTTGCTTTAGCGTTGAAGCGCGTCGTGTTCAATCTTGATGCACTTGTCCATCACTACGGCAAGGCCGGCTGCCCTTGCCGTCTCGGCGGCGGCATGATCGACCACACCGAGTTGCATCCAGACGCAGCGCGCATTTATGGCAATCGCTTCTTCAACAACCGGCATGATGTATTCCGATTTCCGGAAGCAGTCCACGATATCAATGCTGCTGCCTGTCTCGGCAAGGGCTGCAGCCGCCAAGGTTAGTGTCGCGTAGCAATGCTCACCGAGAATGTGAGTGCCTGCATACGTCGGGTTGACCGGCACGATGCGGTATCCATGATGCTGCATGTACTCTGCTACCTCGTGGCTGGGGCGATCACGATGGGATGAGAGGCCTACTACGGCGATCGTACGGCTGTCGGCCAGGATGTCCGGTATCGATTTTTCTTTTTGGATCATGGCAATTCCGTTTTCAGAGATAAAAAAGGCAGCCGAAGCTGCCTTTTCATTGTACTGCTTGCACCGATTAACGTTTCCGGCGCAGTTTTTCGATCGCTGCGAGCTGTGCAACGGCTGCGGCCAGTTCCGCCTGTGCCTTTGCATAGTCGATCGCCGATTCCTTGTTCGCCAGCGCTTCTTCTGCCAGCTTCTTCGCTTCAGCCGCCTTTGCCTCGTCCAGGTCGTGACCGCGGATCGCAGTATCGGCCAGCACGGTGACGTTGTTCGGTTGCACTTCGAGGATACCGCCCGCAACGAAGACAAATTCGTCTTCGGCTTGGCCCGGCACCTTGATGCGCACCGCACCCGGCCTAATGCGCGTGATCAGCGGCGTGTGCATCGGATAGATGCCCAGTTCACCCGCCTCACCCGGCAACGCGACGAATTCGGCCTCGCCGGAGAAGATTTCTTCTTCGGCAGAGACGACGTCTACGTGAATAGTGTGTGCCATGTTAGAACCTTTGTTGTTCGTCTGAAGACCAGACTGACCGCCTCCCGCGCCTTAGCGGAGCGGAAGGCGAACCGGTTACTGAATCTTCTTGGCTTTTTCGATTGCTTCTTCGATCGTGCCGACCATGTAGAACGCTTGTTCCGGCAGGTGATCGAGTTCGCCCGAAGCGATCATCTTGAAGCCCTTGATCGTGTCCTTCAGCGAAACGTATTTGCCCGGCGATCCGGTAAACACTTCAGCAACGTGGAACGGCTGCGACAGGAAACGCTGCATCTTACGTGCGCGTGCCACGACCAGCTTGTCTTCCGGTGCCAGTTCGTCCATGCCCAGAATCGCGATAATGTCGCGCAGTTCCTTGTAGCGCTGCAGCGTGCCCTGAACGGCGCGTGCGGTCTCGTAGTGCTCTGCACCGACGACGTTCGGGTCGAGCTGACGCGACGTGGAGTCGAGCGGGTCAACTGCAGGGTAGATACCCAGCGCAGCGATGTCACGCGACAGAACGACGGTGGAGTCCAAGTGCGCAAAGGTCGTTGCCGGGGACGGATCGGTCAAGTCGTCGGCAGGCACGTACACGGCCTGGATCGACGTAATCGAACCGGTCTTGGTCGACGTAATTCGCTCTTGCAGACGGCCCATTTCTTCGGCCAGCGTCGGTTGGTAACCCACCGCGGAAGGCATACGGCCCAGCAGCGCGGACACTTCGGTACCAGCCAGCGTGTAACGGTAGATGTTGTCGACGAAGAACAGAACGTCACGGCCTTCGTCACGGAAGGATTCCGCAATGGTCAGACCGGTCAATGCCACGCGCAGACGGTTGCCCGGCGGCTCGTTCATCTGGCCGTACACCATCGCTACCTTGGAGTTGGCCAGGTTGTCGAGGTCAACGACCTTCGAATCGGCCATTTCGTGGTAGAAGTCGTTACCTTCACGGGTACGCTCACCCACGCCGGCAAACACGGACAGACCCGAGTGTGCCTTCGCGATGTTGTTGATCAGTTCCATCATGTTCACGGTCTTGCCCACACCTGCACCGCCGAACAGACCGACCTTACCGCCCTTTGCAAACGGGCAAACCAGGTCAATAACCTTGATGCCGGTTTCCAGCAGTTCCTGCGACGGCGACAGTTCGTCGTACGCAGGAGCCTTGCGGTGGATAGATGCGGTCGTTGCTGCGTTGACCGGACCACGTTCGTCGATCGGGTTGCCCAGCACGTCCATGATGCGGCCCAGTGTTGCCGGACCAACCGGCACCGAGATCGGCGCGCCGGTGTTCTTGATCACCATGCCGCGACGCAGACCGTCGGAGGAGCCCAGCGCAATGGTACGGACGACGCCGTCACCCAGCTGCTGCTGCACTTCCAGGGTCAGCGCGGAGCCTTCCATTTTCAAGGCGTCGTACACCTTGGGCATCGCATTGCGGGGGAATTCCACGTCCACCACAGCGCCGATACACTGAACGATTTTGCCTTCAGCCATTTTCGTTCCCTCAATATAAGTAAATTCTTTTAGTTAAACCGCAGCCGCGCCGGCGACGATCTCGGACAGTTCCTTGGTAATTGCAGCCTGGCGAGTCTTGTTGTACACAAGCTTCAACTCACTGATCACATTACCTGCATTGTCGGAAGCAGCCTTCATCGCAACCATGCGTGCCGACTGCTCGGACGCCATGTTCTCTGCAACCGCCTGGTAGATAAGTGCCTCGACATAACGCACCAGCAGTTCGTCGATCACGGACTGAGCATCGGGCTCGTAGATGTAATCCCACGAGTGCGAGTTCTTGTCCGCTTCCATGCGGTCAGACGACAACGGCAGCAACTGGTCCAGCATCGGTTCCTGCTTCATCGTGTTGATGAACTTGGTGTAGAACAGATAGACCGCGTCGAGCTTGCCTTCCTGGTACGCGTCCAGCAATACCTTCACCGGGCCGATCAGCTTTTCCAGATGCGGCGTGTCGCCGAGCTGGATTGCCTGCGACACGACCTTGGCGCCGATGCGGTTCAGGAAACCGAGACCCTTGTTGCCGATTGCGACTGCTTCAACCTTCTTGCCCTGCCCTTCGATTTCGCGCACCTTGTTGGTCACGAGGCGCAGCACGTTGGTGTTCATACCGCCGCACAGACCCTTGTCGGTCGTGACGACGATGACGCCCACCGTTTTCGCGCTGTCCTGCTTGACCAGGAACGGATGCGTGTACTCCGGATTGGCTTGCGACAAGTGAGCAGCGATATTACGAATCTTGTCACTGTAGGGACGGGCCGAACGCATCCGGTCTTGCGCCTTGCGCATTTTGGATGCGGCGACCATTTCCATCGCCTTGGTGATCTTCTTCGTATTCTCTACGCTCTTGATCTTGCCGCGTATCTCTTTACCTGCAGCCATGAGTAATTACTCCTTTAGCTCCAGTGATCAGAAGGTTTTCTTGAAGTCGGCAATCGCGGCGGCCAGTGCTGCTTCGCCGTCTTTATCGAGTTGCTTGGTATCTTCAATCTTCTGCAGCAGAGCGGCGTGGCTAGTCTTCATGAAGTTATGCAGGCCGGATTCGAAGGCGAGCACTTGCTTCACGTCGATACTGTCGAAGTAACCCTTGTTCACGGCGAACAACGACACGGCCATCAGCGAAATCGGCAGCGGCGAGTACTGGGTCTGCTTCAGCAGTTCAGTCACGCGTGCACCACGGTCGAGCTGCTTGCGGGTTGCTTCGTCGAGGTCGGAAGCGAACTGCGCAAACGCAGCCAGTTCACGATACTGTGCGAGGTCGGTACGGATACCGCCGGACAGGCCCTTGATGACCTTGGTCTGCGCTGCACCACCGACGCGGGACACCGAGATACCGGCGTTAATCGCAGGACGGATACCGGCGTTGAACAGTGAAGTCTCCAGGAAGATCTGGCCGTCGGTAATCGAAATCACGTTGGTCGGAACGAACGCGGAAACGTCACCTGCCTGGGTTTCGATGATCGGCAATGCGGTCAGCGAACCGGTCTTGCCCTTGACTTCGCCCTTGGTGAACGCTTCGACGTAGTCGGGGTTCACGCGAGCAGCGCGCTCGAGCAGACGGGAGTGCAGGTAGAACACGTCGCCCGGATACGCTTCACGGCCCGGCGGACGGCGCAGCAGCAGCGAAACCTGACGGTATGCAACAGCTTGCTTGGACAGGTCGTCATAAATGATCAGCGCGTCTTGGCCACGATCACGGAAGTATTCGCCCATCGAGCAGCCGGAGTAGGCGGCGATGTATTGCATCGCGGCGGACTCGGATGCGTTGGCGGCAACAACGATCGTGTATTCCATCGCGCCATGCTGTTCCAGCGCACGAACGATGTTCTTGACGGTGGAAGCCTTTTGGCCGATCGCGACGTAGATACACGTCATGTTCTGGCCCTTTTGGTTGATGATGGTATCAACCGCAACAGCAGACTTACCGGTTTGACGGTCGCCAATGATCAGTTCACGTTGGCCACGGCCGATCGGCACCATCGAGTCAATTGCCTTCAGGCCGGTTTGCATCGGCTGGGACACGGACTGACGTGCAATAACGCCCGGCGCAACCTTTTCGATCACGTCGGTCAGTTTTGCATTGATCGGGCCTTTGCCGTCGATCGGCTGGCCGAGTGCGTTGACAACGCGGCCAACGAGTTCCGGACCAACCGGCACTTCCAGCACGCGGCCGGTGCACTTGACGGTGTCGCCTTCGGAAATGTGCTCGTATTCACCCAGGATAACGGCACCGACGGAGTCACGCTCGAGGTTCAGAGCGAGGCCGAAGGTGTTGCCCGGGAATTCCAGCATCTCGCCTTGCATCGCGTCGGACAGACCGTGGATGCGGCAGATACCGTCGGTCACGGAAATAACCGTGCCTTGATTGCGAATCTCAGCGCCTTCACCAAGGCCTTGAATCCGGCTCTTGATCAGTTCGCTGATTTCAGACGGGTTGAGTTGCATGTTAACTCCTAAATTTTTTAATCTCTGCTTACGCTGGCGAAGCCATCAATCACGATGCGAGCGCAACGTACATCTTTTGCAGCTTGGCACGGACCGAAGTGTCGAGCACTTCGTCGCCGACTGCGACACGTACGCCGCCGATCAGGGAGTTATCCACTTTCACGGTCGGATTGAGCTTGCGGCCAAATTTCTTTTCCAGCGTCGCCACCAGGTCTTTCACTTGTGCGTCGGTCATTTCGAACGCGCTCGTGATTTCCGCATCCGCCGCACCTTCCGCTGCATTCTTCAATGCGTGGAATTGATTGCCGATTTCCGGCAACAGGGTCAGGCGGCCGTTTTCGACCAGCATCCCGACGAAGTTTTTCGCTTCGGGGGAGACATTGGACTTCAACAGGGACAGGAACGTTTCGGAAACCTGCTTATCCGACAGCTTCGGATTGCTGGCGAAAGACTTGACGTCAGGGAGAGCAGCAACTGCTGCCATTTCCGACACGAGGTCAGACCAGGCAGCGAGATTGCCGGATTTGGCGACACGGAACAGTGCTTCTGCGTAAGGACGAGCAATCGTTGCGAGTTCGGCCATGATTACAGCTCGGTCTTCAGTTGGTTCAGCAGGTCGGCATGTGCCGCTGCATTCACCTCACGCTTCAGAATCTGCTCGGCTCCGCGGACCGCAAGGCTTGCGACTTGGCCGCGCAGTTCATCACGTGCACGAGTAACTTGCTGTTCTGCATCGGCTTTGGCGGCGGCGATAATGCGCGCGGCTTCGTCAGCTGCAGTTTTCTTGGCTTCTTCGATAATTGCTGCGGCGCGCTTTTCTGCGTCGCCAATACGCTTCTGGCCTTCGTCGCGGGCGGAAGCCAGTTCAGCTTGCGCGCGCTTTTCTGCGGCAGCCATTTCTGCTTTGCCCCGGTCAGCGGCAGCCAGACCATTCGCGATCTTCTCGGCGCGCTCGTCGAGCGCCTTCATCAGCGGCGGCCACACGAATTTCATCGTGAACCATGCGAGGACGAAGAAGACCACGAACTGCGCAAACAAGGTTGCATTTAAGTTCACGGTGTTTTCCTTCTCAGAGTAACGAATGCCGAACGCGAAGGTTCGGCAGTTGAGAGTCGGCTAGGGAGCCGAATTACCCCGCAACGAACGGGTTCGCGAATGCAAACAACATTGCGATACCAACACCGATCAGGAACGCTGCGTCGATCAAACCAGCCAGCAGGAACATCTTGGTTTGCAGCGTGTTCATCAGTTCAGGCTGACGTGCCGACGCTTCCAGATATTTACCGCCCATCAATGCGATACCGATACATGCGCCGATAGCACCGAGGCCGATGATCAAACCGCAAGCCAGAGCAACAAAAGATACGTCAGTCATTTGAATTCCTTTAAAAGGTTAAGTTAAAACAAAATTGAAAAGCGAAAAAACAAACTTCTTTACTACTACTATCTTTCGATTCTTTCGTGCTCTTAGTGAGCTTCATGTGCCTGACCGATGTACACCAGGGTCAGCATCATGAAAATGAAGGCTTGCAGCAACACGATCAGGATGTGGAAGATTGCCCACATCGAACCAGCGATCACGTGGCCGATGAAACCGAAGGCGGTTGCCATGGAACCGAGCAGCGCGATCAGCAGGAACAGCAATTCGCCGGCGTACATGTTGCCGAAAAGTCGCATGCCGAGGGAAACGGTACGTGCAAGGTATTCGATTGCATTCAGCAGTACGTTGAACGGCGCCATCCAGATGCCGAACGGAGCTGCGAGCCACTCATGCAGCCAGCCGCCGATGCCCTTGATCTTCAGGTTGTAATAGATGACGACAGCAAGAACGCCGAGCGACATGCCGAGCGTGCCGTTGAGGTCAGCGGTCGGAACGACGCGGTGATATGGGATGACGTTTTCGAGGCCGAGCAGCGCGAACAGGGATGCGAACATGTCGACCGGCAGGAAGTCGAGCGAGTTCATCAGTGCGACCCAGACAAACACGGTCAAGGCAAGCGGGGCGATGAAACGGCGGTCGCCATGCACGATGGACTTGGACTGGTCTTCCACCATTTCAACGACCATTTCGACGAAGGCCTGGAAACGGCCCGGCACACCCGAGGTCGCCTTGCGTGCTGCGAGCCACATGATGAAGCAGCCGAGTACGCCCATCGCGACGGACCAGAAAACGGTGTCCATGTTGATGATCGAAAAATCGACGATCTTGTCCTGGTGCTTGGTGGAGAAGTGTCCGAGGTGGTGGACTATGTATTCTGATGGTGTCGGAGCGTGTCCTGTGGATGCCATGTCAGTGCCTAAATAATAAGATTATGTAACTCTTCAGCGCCACGATGAAGGCGGCGATCAGCGCCAGCCAGTTCAAATCGCGGTACAGCCAAACCACTGCGCCCAGTAGCGCAATCGTTAATGCAATCTTGATAAATTCACCGATGAAAAACGTCATCGGATTGATAGCGCCCGGCTTGCGCGCGCTTACAAACAAGCGCAAGGCAAACAAACCATTCGGCACTACACAGCACAGCCCACCGAGAAGCGCTGATATCAGCGCATGAACGCCACCGAGTAAGCCAGCAATAAGGCCGGCAATCACCGTAGTCGCAAATTGCAGAAGGACAACGCGAAGCATATCGGTCCAAAATCGTGCAATCCGTCGGGCTTTTGGCTCCCGCTACGGGCCGCGGTGTTCAAGGTGGTGCGTTTTGTCAAACCACGGGATTATAAGTGTTTTCCACAGTCATCGTCAAACTCCGGCGGGCGCTGTAACGCCTTGTCGGTGTACGGTAAAACTACGGTAGCGCCTCTTGTAGTGCACTAATCCAGTGCAGCCCCTGCGGCCAGTTTGCGAGCCCGCTCTCGGCGTTGATATGGCCGCGTGGGCCGATGTCGTTAAACTGCGCTCCCCATTGGATTGCCCAATCATGCGCTTTTGGCAGCGAGCACCATGGGTCGTTTGAGGATGCGACGACAATAGATTTGAAAGGAAGTGTCGCGCGCGGCATCGGAGAAAAGCCGGTGACGAACGAAGGAAAGGTGGAATGTTCGACATCGGGTGGCGCGACGAGCAGTGCACCCTTCACTTTCGCGGCATACGGTTGGGTGCCGCATTCCTTGGCCCACCATGCAGTCAGTGCGCAACCGAGGCTGTGGGCGGCCAGGATGACAGGCCGGTCTGACGCCGCAATCGCGGCATCGAGGTTTGCGACCCAACGTGCGCGGTCGGGCGTATTCCAGTCGCTCTGCTGCACGCGTTGCGCATTGGGCAGCTGCGTTTCCCACACCGTCTGCCAATGGCCTTCACCGGAGTTGAAAAGGCCTGGCAGGATCAGGATGGTGTGGGTCATCGACTGTGATGAGTTGTAATGTTCAGGTGGGCGAGTTTTCTGCGCGCAGTTTGGCGATCAGGTCATCGAGCACGTCGAGATCAGAAAAGTCGATGATGAGCTGCCCCTTGTTCTTTGCCCCGAGCTTGATCGAAACCTGGGTGGCGAGGGTATCGGACAGCTCCTCTTCGAGGCGGGCAATGTCGCGTGACTTTTCTTTTCCGGTGCGCGGTTTGCCGGATGCTTGCTCGGTCGTGGCGCGGGCGACCAGTTTTTCCGCCTCCCGCACCGACATGCGCTTGGCGACGATCTGGTTGGCCAGCGTGATTTGCGTTGCATTGTCGACGGCGAGCAGGCTGCGCGCATGCCCCATGTCGATGTCGCCGGCCATCAGCATGGTCTGCACCGGCTTGGCAAGGTTCAGGAGACGCAGCAGGTTGGAGACGGCGCTGCGTGAGCGGCCGACGGCTCCGGCCGCCTGTTCATGGGTGAAATCGAAATCGGTGATCAGGCGGTGGATACCCTGCGCCTCTTCCAGAGGATTGAGGTCTTCGCGCTGGATGTTTTCGATCAACGCCATGGCAGCTGCCGCCTGATCATCGACATCCTTGACCAATACCGGAACCTCGGTCAGGCCAGCAAGCTGCGCCGCGCGAAATCGTCGTTCACCGGCGATGATCTCGAACTTG
>Ga0196971_1001221_pt1 | contig 12312 bp, 14 predicted proteins | sample S1v_1013CmetaG_FD_148660 | JGI IMG/M metagenome (GOLD analysis project Ga0196971, IMG submission 148660) | Soil microbial communities from Anza Borrego desert, Southern California, United States - S1+v_10-13C | ecosystem: Environmental > Terrestrial > Soil > Desert | place: USA: California... | reverse complement strand
CGCCGGGAGCGCTCCAGATGGCCTGGAGTTCAAAGCCACACCGCTTGCCGTCCAGCCCTGCGATCTCCGTGGCGAGGATGCCGCCGGCATTGCCCGGGTACGCCTCCAGCAGGCGCCGCACCAGGGCGGACTTCCCCGTCCGCGGGGCCCCGGTCAACAGCAGCTTGATGCTCCTCGCCTCCCTCCATCCTCCGGCACAAGCATCAGCCCTGCGGCACACCCCGCAGCCCCAGGGCATCGGCTGCGCCTTTCAGGGCTTCGATCACGAAGCCGATGTGCTCATTCAGGTCGACGCCCAACTCTTCGGCGCCCTGGACCACCTCTTCCCGGTTGACGCCGGCAGCAAAGCGCTTGTCCTTCATCTTCTTGCGCACGCCTTCCACATCCACGTCGAAGATGGATTTCGTCGGGCGCACCAGGGCCGTGGCGACCACCAGGCCCGATAGCTCATCCACCGCGTAAAGCACGTGGTGCAGGGTCGTCTTGCGGGGGTACTGGTCCGCGAGGAAGTCGGCATGGGAGCATATGGCGTAACGAATCCCCTCGGAGACGCCCCGCTCAGCCAGAATCCGCTCACCCTGCAGGGGATGGTCGGGAATGGTGGGGTACTGCTCATAGTCAAAGTCGTGCAGCAAGCCGATGAGACCCCAGGTCTCTTCGTCTTCGCCGAACTTGCGCGCATACGCCCGCATGCAGGCCTCCACGGCCAGCGCATGGTTCAGGAGCCGGGGATTGGTGGTGTACTCGTTCAGCAGGGTCCATGCCTCATTCCGATTCATGCTAGCGATTCCCCCCGTTTGGCAACTCAAGGGAAAGTGGTTACACAGGGCTACCGCCAAATCCTGCCGGGTTGTGGTACACTCCTGGGTAGAGGTGAGCGTATGCGAATCTATACCCGGACCGGCGACGCCGGCCAAACCAGCCTCCGGTGGGGGGAGCGTGTCGGCAAGGATGCGCTGCGGGTGGAATCCTACGGCACGGTGGATGAGGCCAACGCCTTCATCGGCATGGCTCTGGCTAACCTGCCGGCGCACGGGCCTGCCGAACTGCAGGCCATGTTGACCCGCATTCTGCGGGAGATGTTCGACGTGGGCGCCGACCTGGCCGTGCCGCCCAACAAGGACAAGGGCGAATCGCCCAAGGTCAGGCCTGAGCAGGTCACCGCCCTCGAGGCTGACATTGACGCCCTGGAGGCCGGGCTGGACCCGCTCAAGACATTCATTCTGCCCGGCGGCACGCCTGCGGGCGCTGCCCTGCACACGGCCCGCACGGTGGTGCGGCGGGCCGAGCGGCGGGTCGTGACCCTCATGGCCGCCGAACCGGTGGATGAGGTGCTGTTGAAGTACCTGAACCGGCTCTCCGACTTCCTCTTCGTGGCCGCCCGGGCGGCCAACAAGACGGGCGGGGCAGGGGACATTAAGGTCGAGTGGACGAAATAAGCTCAGCGGGCGCTCTTCAAAGGGCGCCCGCTTGTGTTTGCGGCAGGTCGGCCAACTGCTTGGCGTTGTTTTCCCGCAGCAGCCGCTGGACGCCGGCCATCCGCTCGGGCTCCCGAATGGCCACCCGGACCAGGATCAGACCGTCCAGTTCCTTGACCTCCCGCAGACCCCGCCGCCGCTCCGGTACCAGCCGGTCGATCAGGTAGCCCACCAGACCACCCAGCATCATACCGCCGGTCATCCCGATCACGGGTCCGCCCCGCGACAGGCTCCCGAGGGCGGTCCCGACCAGGCCGCCAAACACGGCGCCTACGCCGGTGCCATCCAGCGCGGTGACGCCGTCCGACCGATCGGCCGTGTCGCCTAGTGCCCCACCGCGGGAGAGCCACGCCAGAAGGCCGTCACGGGCCGGATCCTTGGCCTTAACGGTCTCGAAGACGAGAATGGACACATCATCCGGAGCGAATCCGTTCAGACTGAGTTCGGACACGGCCCGCTCCGCATCGAACGGGGACTGAAACAGGGCCATAATGGTCGGCAACAGGGGCACCTCCGCTGTTCCAGTCTCCCGCGAAGGTGCGCGGTCCATGCAACCTGGAGGTGAGGCTGTCCTGATTCCGCGTCTAGTACAGAACCTGGGCGGGACGATGTTTCTGGTGCGACGGAACCCGTGGGCGGTCGTCTGGTGGTCGGTGGCGCTGCCGGGTTTCGGCCACCTTCGCCTCGGGCAGTGCCTGACGGGACTTTTCCTCATGTCATGGGAGATCCTGCTGAATCATCTGGCTCACCTGAACCAGGCCATCTTCTACACAATGACGGGACAGTTCGAACTGGCCAAGTCCGTGATTGACTACCGGTGGGCCCTGCTCTATCCCCTGGTCTACATATTCTCGCTGTGCGATGCGTACCGGGTCTGCCTGCGCCTGAACCGCCTGGCCGACCTGGAGCGAACCCAGAGGAAGCGCCAGTTCCAACTCGTCGCCCTCACATGCCTCGGCATCGCGGCCATCGACCGCCGCAGCCCCTGGGTGTCGGCCTTCTGGTCCGGCATGATCAGCGGGTTGGGCCAGCTTTACTGCGAACGGATGCTGAAGGCTCTGTTCCTCATGATTTGGTACCTGATTGTCATCACCCTGTCGGGGCTGGCCCAGAGCGTATACTTCCTGTGGATGGGGGACTCCGCCCGCTCCTTCGCCGCCCTGGACTTCCAGTGGCTGCTTTTCTGCCCCAGCATCTGGGTCTTCGGCGTGGTGGACGCCTACTCCGAGGCCGTGGAGCAGAACAGCGTCATGGACATGGCCTTCCATTACCGCATGCGTCACCACCTGCAAAACGGAACCGGACAGGGCTACTCCCCTGTCCGGCCGTGAAAGCGCAAGTGTACGTTTTCGCCTGTCTCGAGATCGATCTCCAACCCTGTCTTATGGGGCGCAATCCGGTCGATGCAGTCGATAAGGACCACCAATTCGCCGCCGTCGCCCTCGAAGCCCAGGGCCCAGCCGTTGTTGTAGACCAGGGCGATGGAGTCGGAGCCCACGTCGGTGATGGTGTTAACCACACCCTTGCCGCAGACCAGGGCATCCATAATGGCGCCGCCTTCGACCCGATCCATCAGGTCCGGGATCAAGAGCAGCATCTCCCGCCGCCGGGCGACAGCCGGAATCCGGTCGCACAGGTCGCTGAGGACCGCCATGTAATGCTCCCGGGGCGTAAGCGGCTCCGGGTGCTTTTCGTCACGGGGCCTGGGCATCTGACTCCCCCCTCCCAGCCTTTGGACGCCGGGGGAGAGGGCAGCGTCACGCCAGGACCCGGAAGAAGTGGGGCGACCCGAGGCACCAACCCATGTCCAGCGACAGCCGCATGCCGCGGAAGTCAATGATCACTCGACCGATGGTGGGATCCACCGATTCGACCACCCCTTCGCCGTGGCGCTCGTGGTGAACCCGGGTGCCGGGGGTCAGCGAGGCAGGGAGCATGGCGGAGACACCGGGCGCCGCCCCTGGGGGCAGCGGCGTGGCGGGCACCGCTGCTTTGCGCCGTGACTTTGCGGCAGCGCCTGCGGCGGCGGGAGCTCCGGGTGGCGCATCGCCCAGCGCTTCGGCCAGGAACGGCGACGGCTGCACTTCCCGGCCCTCATAGGTCTTGGGCGTGCTCACCCACAGCCGCCGCTGGGCCCGGGTCATGGCCACGTACAGGAGGCGCCGCTCCTCTTCCACATCGTCAGAACTGCGGTGGGGCAGCAGTCCGGCCACCACGCCCGCCACCACCACGTTGGGGAACTCGAGCCCCTTGGCCTTGTGGCAGGTGACCAGCGTGACCGCCGGTTCGCCATCCTTCGCGGTGGAGGAGCCACGGCTGGAGAAGCTGTCCACCTCGGCCAGGAAGGCCATAAGGGGGAGAGATGGCACCGTGCGCTCCACTTCGGTAAGCAGGCCCAGCATCTCGTCCGCGGAGCCACCCTCCCGGGCGCTGTACTCCCGAATGTAGTCGTCGTACCCGATGAAGCGCCGCACGTAGCCGATGGCGGCCGGGGCCTGCATGGTGCCCAGTCGGTTCAGGTGGTCCGACAGTTCCTCCAGGGGCCGCAGCTGCCAGGTCCGCAGCAGACCGGTCTGGGCAATGGCCGCGGGCAGGTCGCATTTCGTCTTGGCCATAATGGGCTTGGCGGCGTCCATCACCTGGCGGGAGATGTAGCGGGTGGGCCGGTTGATGACGGGCTCCAGGGCCGAATCATGCCCCACGGCGGCCTTCAGATAGTTGAGCACGTCCTGCACAGGCCAGCGCCGGTACAGGTTGGGCAGGCCACCCAACGCCCGGTAGGGCACGTTCTCCTGGGCCAGCACCTGGGCGATGGCGTGAGCCTGCTGGTTCGTCCGGTAGATGACGGCCCAGTCGTCCAGCGGCTCGCCCGACGCTCTGAGCAACTGCACGAAGGCCTCCGCTTCCTGAAGGCTGTCGGCCGGCACCAGACGCTCCACCGGCGGCGCTTTGGCGGCTGCGGCTACGGCGTGGATGTGCTTGTCGGCAAAGCGGTGCTGATTATGCTCCACCAGGCGGTTGGCCGCCTTCACCACGGGGGGCGGACAGCGATGATTCACGTCCAGCGTCACGCGCACCGCCTTGGGGAACTCCCGCTCAAACTCCAGCAGGAAGGCCGGCGTGGCCCCCCGCCAGCCATAGATCGACTGGTCGTCGTCGCCCACCACGCAGAGGTTCTGCCGTGGGTCTGCCAGCAGGCGGACCAGCTCCCACTGCACAGGGTTGGTATCCTGGAACTCATCGACCATGAGGTGGGTATATCGTTGGCGGTAGGAAGCCAGCATGTCGGGCTTGCTGTGCAGCAGCCCCAGAGCGTCATGCAGCAGGTCGTCGAAGTCGATCACGCCCCGCTGGGCCTTGGCGCCCTGGTAGCCTTCGTACAGTTGCCGGAACTCCGCCTTGTTGATGCCCCGGGGCTTGAACTGGCTGACGGGCGTGGAGGCGGCCCGCATGCGGGAGATCTCGGCCACCGCATCCATCACCGTGTCGTCATCGGTGTTGAGGCCCACGTGGCGCATGAGCTGGCGCACCAGGGTGATCTGCTTGTCCTCATCGAGAATCTGGGGTCGCCGGGATGGGTCGGCGGTGCACAGGATGCGGTATGCCAGCGAGTGGAAGGTCCCGAAGGTGGCTCGGGACGCGACGGCGCTGCCGGCCACCTGGGCTGTACGGGCCTTCATGGCGTCTGCCGCCGCCTTGGTGAAGGTAACAACAAGAAGGGCGGCAGGGCTGACGCCCGCCACCTGCGTAAGGTAGGCTGTGCGATAGGTGATCACGGTGGTCTTGCCGCTACCCGGCCCCGCCACCACCAGCAGGGGTCCGTCTGCGTGGGCGACGGCCTTGCGCTGCGGGGCGGTCAGAGGGGCCGTGACGTTGGCCCAGAACTGCTTGGGTTCCAGGATGGACACACCTTTCCGATGCCTGTTTTCACATCCAATAGGAATTCTCTTTCGCCCGGCCCTTTTCCTCGCGATGAGAATTCTGGAGCCGCGAGGATTGATGGCAATCTGGTGCGAATGCTTTAAGAAGATACGGAAGGGGGCCCATACGTTGGCGCCATCGGCGGACTACAGCAACCAGACGATGACCGACCTGGAGGTCGAGGGGCAGAGTTACGATCACGCCTCCTTTGACAGTGCCATCCTTCGCAACTGCCGGTTCGTGAAATGCACCTTCCGGGATGCCGACCTGACGGACAGCCAGTCCTTCGGCTGCCGCTTCGACGACTGCGACTTCAGCGGCGCCCAGTTGGGCGGTGCGGAGTTCGCCACCTGCTCCTTCGCCAACGCGAAGTTCGGCGGCGCCCGGCTCTTCTCGACGGCCTTCCGCCAGTGCAAAATGGTGGGGGCTACGTTTGAGAAGGCCACGGTGTCGAACATTACGGTAGAGGGCGGCGACTGGTCGTACGTAAACCTGCGCCAGCACGCGCTGAAGGCGCAGAACCTGCAGGGCGTCCGGCTGGAGTGGGCCGACCTGGAGGGCTGCGACCTGTCGAAGGCAGACCTGCGCAAGGCGGACCTGTCAAAAGCCACCCTCACCGGGGTGAAGATTGCCGGTGCCGACCTGCGGGGCGCCAAGCTTGACGGTATCCCCCTGCTGGAACTGAACTGGAAGGGCGTCGTCATCGACGAAGATCTTGCCCTGGCCATCGCCCGGGCCCACGGAGCCAATATTCGGTAGTGCGGCCTGCGGTCGCGAGTGCGTATGTTGAAGAGTACCGGGTTCCGCCAGTGGAGGCGATGGAATGCGTCCGAACTTCGTCACCAATATCTTTACCGTACTGGTCATGCTGGGCGTTACTGTCTGGAGCTGTGTGGACGGCGGCCAGAGCTTCGCCATGATCGTCACCGCTACGGCGGGTGTGTTGGCGTTTGTGATGATCCTCAGCCACGTGGCCGCCTCGGTCCCCCAGACGCGTTTCTGGGTGGGTCTTCTCTCGGGCACATGGGTGGCCGTGCTCATGCCTGTGTGGGACTGGCTGGCCGGGCAGTTTACCTACCCGCTGTCAGTCTGGAGCGCCCTGGGCTTTGGCGTGGGCTTCGGCATTTTCCGCTTCGCCATTACGCCGGGAGGACCCGCCCGTCCGCCATCGTAATCACCCGGTCGCAGGCGTTGCCCACCAGGGGGTCATGGGTGACCACCACGAAGGTCTGCCGGCGTTCGGCGCAGAGGCAGCGCATCAGGGCCAGCAGTTCCCGCGCGGTCTGGGAGTCCAGGGCGCCGGTGGGCTCATCGGCCAGGACCAGGGCAGGGTCGTTGACCAGTGCCCGGGCGACGGCCACCCGCTGCTGCTGCCCTCCCGACAACTGCAGCGGCAGGTGCTGCAACCGATCGCCAAGCCCGACGGCCTCCAGAGCCGCACGGGCTTTGCGCGCGGCTTCGTGCGCCCGCAGGCGCAGGTAGTGCAGGGGCAGGCAGACATTCTCCAGGGCTGTCAGGGTGGGCACCAGGTTGCCGGCCTGAAAGACGAAGCCCAGCTTGCGGAGCCGCAGGGACGGCAGGGTCCGGTCTGGCAGGCGGGACACATCCACCCCGTCGATGTGGACCGAGCCGGTCGTGGGGCGGTCCAGGCAGCCAAGAATATGCAGCAGCGTCGACTTGCCGCTGCCCGACCGGCCCATGATGGCCACAATCTCCCCCTTCCCAACCGCCAGGTCAACGCCCCGAAGTGCGGTCACCCCCAACGGATATTGCTTGGTCAACCCCTGTGCGGTCAGCAGCATCTTCTTGTCGGCCTCCTTTACAGCTCACGGAGCGCATCCACCGGGTCCAGGGCCGCGGCCCGCATGGCCGGCACCACCCCCGCCGTGGCCCCCAGCAGGGCCGCGAAGCCGATGCCCGCCAGCGCCAGCCGGGGCGTCAGCAAAAAGACCGGCGTCCCCTGGTCGGCCGTGTACCAGTTGATCCCCTCAATGATTAGGAAGCCCACCCCGACCCCCAGTAGCCCACCCATGAGCCCGATGACGGAGGACTCGGCGAGGAACTCCCGCGCAATGTCACCCCGGGAGGCGCCGATGGCCTTCTTGATGCCGATCTCCCGTGTGCGCTCCGCCACGGCGATGAACATGGTGTTGATGACGGACAGGGCCCCCACAATCACGGCGATGGCCCCGGAACCCAGGATGGCTGTGGTCAGCAAGGTCGAAGCCTGCCCCGCCGCCTTGCTCAGCTGCTGGGGCGAGTAGAGCAGAAAGCCCCTGCGCAGCGACTCGGCGATGCGGTTGGTCACCGTGTCCCCCTCATCTGGTTCCACCAGCGCGTAGGCGTTAGTGGCCGCGAGTGGCAGGTCCAGCGACCGGAGAATGGCGCTGCCCTCCGTCAGCAGGGCACGGGCGTCCTCCTGGGGCACCAGAGCCCAGCCGTCGGGCACGGACAGGGTCTCTTCCATCAGACCCACCACCGTAAAGAGTTCGCCGCGGGCCGTCAGCGTGTCGCCCACCTTGAGCTTCATCTTGCGGGCAATGGCGGAGCCCAGCACGGTGACCTTCCGCTGACCGGGCTGCCACCAGGCGCCGCGGTGCAGGCGGAGTTCGGCATCCTTCCCGCCCAGTTGCTGGGCCTTCAGGAAGTTGGGCAGGTCCACCCCCACGAGGAAGCGGGGGGCCAGCTCAAAGCCGGCGGTCTCGTCGAGGGGGAGCATGATGTGGGTCTCGACCCACTTGACGCCCGGCACCTGCTTGAGCGCTGCCACGTCGCCCGCTTCCAAGATGTTCAGGCGAAGCGTTCCGCCCGTGGAGCGCACGGCGATGCGGTGGGAGAAATAGGCCTGCCCTCCCCGGATGATCATGTTGATCTTCTCAGCCATGCCGCCCATGACGGTGAAGGCCAGAATGCCGACGGCGATTCCGAGCACCGTAAGGCCGGTACGCAGGCGCCGCCGAAGTAGACTGCGCAGGATGCCCAAGCGGGTTCCTCCTTGTGGAAACGGTCGTGCCTAGTCTTCCCCAAGGGGACGCAAAAAATGGCACCTCCCCTTGCGATTTGGGGAAGCGCCATCGTCTTTGGTTGAGTCAGTTGCCGCGGCTCGCCTTGAGTCGGGCGCCGGTGCAAGCCCCACCCAGCGCAGCCCCGACAGCCAGAATCATCAGCGCCAGGTTGAACCAGAGCCACGCATACTCCTTCATGGTGTACAGGCCGCCGAGCAGCACGGCGGGGGCGCTCAGCCAGAGCCCCGTCTCCCACCGGGCACTCTTGTAGCCCATCCCCATCCCGATGGTCCCGTAGACGATGGTTACCAACAACAGCGAAGTCACCTTGTCCGACGCATGAATGGCGTCGGAGAACATCGCCTGAAAGACGAAGAACACGGCCAGAACAAGTCCGACGCCCAAGATAGCGGCGTTGCCCAGCATACGACGGCTTCTGTCACTCATGGAGGGATGCCCCCTTCCTGTTTGCAGTCCTTGCCCTATCTTACCGCAGACTCGGCAGTGTCTGTGCGGGCGCCCCCGATTTTGTCCCGAAGTAGAATGGCGCCCCGCCGGGCGCCCGGCGGGGCTGTGTGGTGGCTTTTACTCTCCGTAAGCGTCAAAGAAGTACTGGCACTTTTCCAGGTCCCCGGCCGGCGCATCCGCCGTCGACTTCAGCGTCTGGCAGTCGGCGTGGCCTTTCTGGTGGGTGAAACCCACTCCCACACCCAGCAGGACCATGACCAGACCGGTGGCCACCGCCGTCTTCAGCGCCGCCCCGATGGCTGCCCGCATGTCCACCGTTCTCGCCAGCAGCTGCACGGCAAACAGCAGCAGCCCAATCCCCACGAACACCACACCCGACAGCACGATGGCATTGGTAAAGTACATGCCATTCACCCCCGTTCTCCCTATACCACACCGTATGCCCGAAGTCCTACCCGTACATGCTCGAAGGAGGGCGTGACGGAGATTCAGGTACCGGTTGTGCGAGACCGCCCGGCCGCGGATCCCCGCAGCGGCAAGTTCCGCACGGTTTGGGCGGACAAGCCAGCTTTGGAAAGAACGGTTCAGACCGGTTTTGGGCTCTGACGGTGGCCCGGGCCGGCTGGTATCCTAAGGATGCGGTTGGCCAACCCGCAAAAACTCCACCTGAAAGGGGGTGATGGCGTCGTGATTGATCACACGCCTGTCATCCTCGGAGGGCGCGGCTAGCGCCTACTGGGGATGAAAAGACGGGCAGGGGCAGGCGGTAATACGCCTGCCCCTTCTTGTGCACGTATTTTGCCGCGGGACTGCAATCCGCGGCCAATAAACTGCCCCTAGCTCACCAACTGACCCAAGCGCCCCGCGGCGGCCCGGTCGAGCAGGAAGGTTACGTCGGGGTGGTTCCGCAGGACTGTGGAGGGCACGTTAATACCGGGCTCCTCTTCGAACGTCCGCCGGATGATGTCGGCCTTGCTCTCGCCGGTGGCCAGGAGAATGATGCTGCGGGCCTCCATGATTGTGCCGATGCCCATGGTCAGGGCCTCGCGGGGCACGGCTTCCTCGCTGCCGAAGAAGCGGGCGTTGGCCTTGATGGTCCGCCCGGCCAGCTTGACCCTGCGGGTGCGGCTGTCCCACGGCGTGCCTGGCTCGTTGAACCCGATGTGGCCATTGTGGCCCACGCCCAGCACCAGAAGGTCCATGCCGCCTGCCTGGCGGAGAGCCTCCTCGTAGCGGCGGCACTCGGCCTCAGGGTCGGCGGCCATGCCGTCGGGGATGTGCACGTTGGCGGGTTCCAGGTCCACACGGTCGAGGAGCCGCTTGCTCATGAAGCTGTGGTAGCTCTCGGGATGCTCCCGGGGCAGGCCCACGTACTCATCCAGGTTAAAGGTGCGGACATGGCGGAAGCTGGTGTTGCTGCGGGAAAGCAGGTCGTAGAAGCCTTCCGGCGAGGAGCCGGTCGGCAGGCCCAATACTGCGTCAGGTTTGCGCCGAATCAGGTCCAGAGCAATGGCAGCCGCCCTGCCGGACAGCGCTGCATAGTTTTCAAAGACTTCGACTCGCACGGGGGCACCTCCTGAAAGGTTGGGATAGGCCGGTGCCTCGCCTTGGCGTCTGCCACCGCTGCGGTGAGTCCACCGGAAGTATTACCGTTGAGTAAGGGCCAGACGCACGGCCCCTTCTGCGGGGCTCTCGCCAGACTCGGCCAGCACCGCCTCCGGGGCCCTGACGGCTAGAGCCGAGGCGAAAGCGTCACGGACAAATGCGCATCCGGTCAGAACGCCGCCGGTGACCGCTACCAGAGCAGGCGCATCATCCGGCAGGGAGAGCCTCCGGAGAGCTGCAGCTGCCAGTCCCGCCAGGTCATGGCCGGCCTTAGCCAGAATGCTCACGGCCACTTCGTCGCCCTGCGAAGCGGCTCCGATCACGACCGGCACCAGAGCCGCCAGGTCCAGGCGGGCCTTGGGCAGGTCGCCGTAGACTCGTCGGACCAGCTGCTCCAGCCGCTCCAGCTGCCACTCCTGACTGATGAGCCGGCCGAGCGCCGTCGCGGGCCCGGTGCCGTCCAGCGCAGCCAGGGCTGCCACGGCGGCGTCCCGCCCGATGGCGAAGCCGCTGCCCTCATCGCCCAGAATCCAGCCCCAGCCGCCCGCCCGGACGGTGCGGCCCGCCGCGTCGACGCCGTATGCGATGGAGCCCGTGCCCGAAATGACCACCACCCCTGGCTGTCCTTTGAGGGCACCAGCCACGGCGACGCGCCCGTCGGTGAGCAGGATCAGGCGGGAAAGGTCGAGCGCCGACTCCATGATGGCGAGATCTTCGGGGCGCCCCACGCCGGCCAGGCCGGCGCAGATGGCCGATACCTGATCCCACGAGCCGCCTGCCGCCTGCAAGGCCTGCTGTGCGGCTAATCGCACGTTGGCTGCGGCAGTCTCGGCGCCCACCACCTGGTAGTTGGAGGGACCGCCCAGACCCTCGCCAAGAATGCGGCCATGCTCGTCTGCCGCCAGACAGCGGGTCTTGGTGCCGCCACCATCAATACCCAGCACTAGCATACAGAAACCGCCCTTCTATGACAAGTGGTATATACATCTAGCCATCTTGTTTGGACGCGGATAGACTGTTCTCCTGCTTTTGTTCTGCACTTTCCCAGGAAGGTGGCTGACCATTGGTCGTGGTATATACCACTCAACAGCCATTCATCCGTCGGAGAGGGGCATGCGCAAGGTGATTCGCCTGATTGTGGTCGATGTGGATGATACCATTCTGTGCAAGGGGAGCGGCATCACTCCCCGGACGCTCGCTGCCTGGGAGGCATGTGGGGCTGCCGGGGCGTTGCGCTGCATCGCCACGGGCCGGGTGAGGCAGGCTGTGCCGCCCCTGGGGCAGGACTACAGCATCTGTCACGGCGCCACGCTGGTCCTTGAGGGAGTTCAACCCCTCCTCCGCAGTACCCTCTCGCCCACGCAGGTCTCGCACCTGTGGGGCTGGGCGGGCGCGCGCGGTGTCGACGCCGTCTTTTTCGCTGAAGACGCCTGGTCGGCCAACTTTGAGGGCGAGCACACGGCCGGGCTGACCCGCTTCCTCGGCTGTGCGCCCGGTGGCGAACCCGCATGCGAGGTGCCGTTAGCCAAGTTCCGCACCACCGGCGTGGAGCTCGCCGTGGACTTCCCTGACCTCTGGGTCACCCCCGAAGGCGAGTGGACATATGTGCGGCGAACCTGTACCGACAAGGGGACCGCGCTCAAGCTGCTGCTGGAACACCTGGGACTCGCTCGCGATCAGGTCATCTGCTTCGGCGACGACCTGGCGGACCTGCCCATGTTCCCCCTCTGCGGCCACGCCGTGGCGGTGGGCAACGGCCACCCGGACCTGCTGGCCGCCGCCACCCGCATCGCTCCGCCTGCCAGCGAAGACGGCGTCGCCCAGGTGCTCGAGGA
>Ga0196971_1001219_pt1 | contig 12326 bp, 10 predicted proteins | sample S1v_1013CmetaG_FD_148660 | JGI IMG/M metagenome (GOLD analysis project Ga0196971, IMG submission 148660) | Soil microbial communities from Anza Borrego desert, Southern California, United States - S1+v_10-13C | ecosystem: Environmental > Terrestrial > Soil > Desert | place: USA: California... | reverse complement strand
CGCGCCCGGGAAGGGCGGAACCCCGGCATGCCGCCCGCCTACGGCTACCGCAAGGGCTCCGCGCCCGGCGCCATGGAGCCCGAACCGCAGGAGGAGCGGGCGGTGCGCACGGCCTTCGACCTGGCGGACCGGGGGCAGTCGGTGCGGGCCATTACGGAGCACCTGAACCAGCACGGCTTTCCCACCCGCAAGGGCGGGCCCTGGGGGAGCTCCATGGTCTCCAAGCTGCTGCGGAACCCGCTCTACGCCGGCAGGCTGGTCTGGGGGCGCCGTCGGGCAAACCCCCGTCACGGCAAGGCGCCGGGCGAGCCCAGGCTGAAGGTCACCGACCCCCACGCCGAGGTTCCTGCCACGGCCATTCCCGCCCTGGTGGAGCCGGACCAGTTCGCCCGGGTGCAGGCCCGGCTCGAGCGCACCAGGCGCACACCGCCTGCCGCCGCCGGGAGCCCGCACCAGCTGTCGGGGATTCTGCACTGCGCCCGGTGCGGCCGGCCCATGCAGTTCAATGCCCACGGCCCGTGGACCTACTACCGGTGCGCCAGCCGTGGGCAGGGGGCTCCGTGCGGAGCGCCATCGATTCCGGCGGCTGCGCTGGAGGCCGCCGTCGTCGGCGAACTGCGGAGCCGGTACGAGGCCGAGGCCATCCAGCGGGCAGCGGCCATCCGCCAGAGCCGGGAAGAGGCCCAGCAAAGGGAGCTGGAGGCCGACAGAGCATCGGTGGAGACTGCCAGGGCGCGTCTGGCCACCCAGGAGCAGCGCCTGGCCCAGGATTACCGGCAGGGCCAGATCACGGCCCAGCAGTGGCAGGCGCTGGCCGCGTCCATCGAAGCGGACCGGGAGCGCCTCACCGAAGTGGAAACTCACCTGAGACAAAGGGGTCCGGCAGCCCTGACGCTGCCGGACCCCTGGAATGGGCTATCGCCGCATGATCACAAAAGCCTGCTGCTCTGCCTGATCGCCCGGGTCACGGCCATTCGCCTGGGTCCCCAGGAGACTCTGGCAACCATTACGTGGCACGGTACCGCGGCACAGGCAGGTGCCCGGTAACCTCCCCTATCCCTTGCGCATGAACGGCCCGAAGAAGAGTCCGGTCAGGATAATGGTACTCACCGACCAGTAACCCACCGGCGCCAGCACGTTGGCGTACTTTGTGGGCGGCCTGGTCTTCAGCACATAGCCCGTCATCAGGGCGCTGACGCCCAGGTAGATGACGGCGATCACCCAGGGAACGGCCATCCATTCCGGCATGGCCTGGGTGTAGGCCTCACCGGAGAGCGAGGTAAACGCCGTGTAGATCTGCAGCGGCACCGAGATGCCCACGGCCAGGAAGAAGGCCCGACGTGTGTCGCGCTCCATCCAGTTCAGGGCAAACACATAAAGTGTCCCGATGATGAGCACCATGGGCGTCCACCAGATGCCGGCGCTGAGGACAGGGTTGAAGATGGCGAAGATGTCCAACAGGGAGTCCATGGCCACACGGCTCATGTCATCGCCCGTAAGGCTCTGCCGCCCGCGGACGAAGGCCGGTGCGGATGAAACGGCGTTAATGCCCTGGTCGGAGCCGCCGGTGACGCTGGCGAAGGTAACCAGCAGGCCCAGAGGCCCACGGGCGACGGCGGGACGGAGCGTGCCCTTGCCGTGGGAGACAAGCTCTACGCTCTGGAGCTTGCCATCTTTCAGGGTGCCCATAACCAGGCCGAGATTGCGGGTAAAGCGGCTGGCCGTCTGCGCCTGGAAGAGGACCTGCAGGGAGGCATTCTGGCCGGGCACTGTATGGGGGTTCTCAAGCCGCCCGCCCATCACCTGGTCGGACACAGGTCCGGCGGCGCCCATGACCTTGGGCTGCCAGGTGGACTTCCAGTCCGCCAGGGGAGCCGTGTATAGGGTCACCGTAGATTCCCTGTCGCCGCGGCTGGACTGATCGACCGTGGTGAAGAGATAAGCATGGGTCGTATCCACGCCAAAGACCACGGGCCTGACGATGTAGGAGGTCATGCCTGTCCCCTTGTAGGTGAACTGGCCGACCGCTGCCCCTTCCCGAACCCCGTCCGCCAGCGTTCCCCGCATGGCGTACAGCACGTGGTGACCTTCGCCCTGATCCATGTCGGCCACGGCCAGGAAGGAGTCGTCGGCCAGCACCTGCACGTCGAACGAGGCCATTTGGCCGGGCGCCTTGTGGGGCGTGCCCGTAGCCACATAGCCCTGGCCCGACCGGCGGTACAGGCTGAGCCCGTCCTTGGTGAAGACAAAGACCGCCACGCCGTCTCTGACCTGCCGGGCTCCGTAGCCCAGCGCACCGGTGGCGATGGTGGCGGGACGGAACTGCACCTTGGCATCAGGCCCCACGGTGGTGAAGGCAACGGTCCCCCGGCCGCTGGCCTCGGAGCTGAAGAAGAGGTCTACCTGCTTGCCGCCGATGGCAGAGAGGCCGTTGTAAGAGCCACGATCGAGCGCCAGGTCACCGGAGGCTCCCGCTGTGCCATCCGCCGAGATCAGGTGGTATGTAATCCCGGACTGGGTCGTATTGAGGATGATGGCTGCCCCGGACTCCAGGAGAGCGGGCACGGTAGCCCCTTCGTACTCGATGCTCCCCACCGGGAGGGTGCGGCTCCACCCCGGCGACGGCTGATCTGTGGCCTGACGGAAGTTAATGGTGGCGTGGAAGGCCAGAATCAGTAGGGCCAGTCCGAACGGGAGGAAGCGCCAGAAGAAGCCTTTCCATTCAGGCATGCTGCCGATCCTTCTTTCTCTTTGCTGCATCTGACAGGCAGAACCTCTCACTCTTTCGCTTCTGCGGTGGGCAATCCTCCTTCGGCGGCTGAAGTACGGTGCGGATGAGGAGGTCTGCCCAAAGATCAAGCCCCTGCACCACCTGGCTCTGATCGCCCCGATATTCGTGGTGGATGGTGACCCGCATACGCTTCACCTCGGGGATGCCTATTCACGTCAGGCCCTGTCCCATGCCCGGCCATAGGTCGCCACAGATCAGACGGAGATTCCCGCCGACCGGTTCAGGAAGGTGTTGCAGGTGTGAAACAACCGTGCTATCTTATCAATCGATGGCATTACGAAGGGAGTGAGCAGTGTGCTGGTCTACACCCTGGTTTCGCGCGCAGACCACCGCCTGTCCTCGCTCGTTGGGGTGCTTTCGTAGCCCCCTCTTCCTTCGTGTGCGCTGGATGCCACAGGGAAAAACCGAGCCTCGGGCAGGCAGACGCCGCCCGGGGCTTTTGTCATTGTCAACGATTTTGAAAAGGAGATACCGCAGGAATGGAACTACGCGCTGCTGTTCGAAACGAGTACGCCGCAATCCGAGAGATCATCGCCCGTGCTTTCAAGGCGGATGAGGCCGACCTATGGGACTACCTGGTCGCCCATGACCCGGCGCTTCAGCCGGAAGGCGTGCGCGTTGCCCTGGCCGATGGCCGGCCCGTGGCCGTCACCGTTGTGCTGCCCCGCCAGATCCGCACCGCTGTGGACACCTGGGTCTCTGGTGCGGTGATCACCCTGGTCGCCTGTGACCCCGACTTTCAGGGCAAGGGCTACGGCGGAGCCACCGTGCGCGACGCCCTGGCCTACGGGGCGAGCCGCGGGATGGCGGTCGCCACGCTCTACGGCCACCCGGGATATTACCCTCGCTTCGGCTTCGCACCGGTGCTGCCGGGAATGAACACCACGGTGAGCACGAAGCGCCTCACGCCTGAGCCCACGCTCGCCCCGGCTGAGCCGGGCGACCTGCCCGCCTTCCTGGCCCTGTGGGACCAGACCTTCGGGCGCTACCCCTGCGCCGTCCGGCGAGACGCCAGCGCCTGGATGTGGGCCCAGCGGATGCCGCACACCAGCCGACTGCTCACCCTTCCGGACCGCAGCGGCTATGCGTACATACGCTTCGACAAGGAGCTGCTGGAGGTCTTCGAGGCAGTCGCCACCGATGCTGAGTCGGGACGCCGCCTCCTCAGCGGACTGGCTGCAGAGGCCGCCGAGCGTGGACTGGGCAAGATCGGGCTTTTCGCCCCGCCCGACAGCCTGCTCTGCCGGCTGGCCCTGGCGGCCGGCGGCGAGCAGAAGTACTCGGCAGCCGGGGCTGGCATGGCTGCCGTGCTGGACTTTGCGCCCTTGCTCCCGCCGGCGTACGCGGTTGAGTCGGACGGCCTGTACCGGAACGGGCGCCAGGTGCTGAGCGCCCCCAGGGCAGCGCTGGTACAGCTGGCCCTGGGCTACCGGACCCCCGCCGATCTCCTGCTGATGCCTGCCTGCAGCCTGGCTGGCGGGGCCAGCCTGGAGAGTCTGGGACAAGACTTCCCCCAGGCCTTTCCCAAGTGGACGATGGAACTCTTCTGGTACGGTGAGTAAGGAGGACCTGTTTGAACGTTCTACGCAAAGCAATGGCGGAGGAAGCCGCCAAGCTGAAGCCCCTTTTGGACGTGACCTACTACGCGATTGGCCGGTTCCAGGCCGACCGGAGCCCGGCGAACGAGAACCGCCTGCGGGACGCCATGGGCCCCGTAGTGGAGCAGCTGATGCTCTTCCGGCCCTACATGCCCACTTACAAGCAGCACTACTTCAACGTGCTGGAGGCCGAGTGGCATGCGCTGCCCGCCCGGGACCTGATCATGCTCTTTGACCACTGCGTCGATATTATGCATCTGCGCATGACCCGCCACCTGACCAAAGAAGAGGCCCAGCAGCCCTGGAGCCGGGAGATGCTGGGCTACCTGGACAAGCGGCGGGATGCCCCGGAGCCCGGCCCCGCCACCGGGGACTTCCTGTGTGCCGGCATTGCGGCCTCGCCAGGCCAGGTGGCCGGCCTGGCCCGTGTGGTGCTGGAAGAGGCGGATCTGGCCGACCTCAAGCCCGGTGAGATTCTGGTCTGCCCCATGTCCACCCCGGAGTGGGTGCCGTACCTGGACCGGGTCCGGGCCGTGGTGACCGACCAGGGCGGAGCGCTCTGCCACGCCGCCATCATCGCCCGGGAACTGGGGCTGGCCTGCGTCACGGGCTGCCGGGAGGCGACCCGCGTCATCAGCACAGGCCAGTATATTGAAGTGAACGGCGACCTGGGCATCATCACCTGTCCATAGCGATGCGAAACCCCCGTGGGCCTGTGACAGCCCGCGGGGGTTTGTAGATTCGCACACGATGCGTTGACAATATGGGCTACCAGCCTAAGGTTGCGCTCGATCAGGACGGCGCGGGCTTCGACGTCGCCTTGCTGCAGCCTGCCAAGGTATTTGGCCTCTTCTTCCTCGCTGAGCGGCTGCGGGAAGGTACTCGAGTTCGTGACGTACCCGGCCACGACCGACATGCACCGGATCACGGCTTCTGCTAGCGAGCCCAACAGAGACAACACCACAGTCACCCCTCCTCTCCTGGTAAGGATAAGAGTATGCCTGCGGTAGCTGTCCCGTGAACGGCCTCAGGCCTGGCCCAGAGCGAGACAGGCGTTTATGCCGCCGAATCCGAAGGAGTTGGACAGGGCCCAGCGGGGCCGCCGCTCCAGGCCCTCATCCGCCCGTAGCAGGGGGACGACCATGCGCTCGTCGGGGTCCGAGAGGTTGCAGGTGCCGGGAAGATAGCCGTGGTGCATGGCCAGGGCCGTGATGGCGGCCTCGATGGCGCCGGAGGCCCCCAGGGGATGGCCGTAGAGCCCCTTGGTGCCCGACATGGGGATGCGGGCGTCTCCCAGCGCTCGTCGCACGGCGATGGCTTCGGCCAGGTCTCCGAGGGGCGTGGAGCTGCCGTGGGCGTTGATGTAGCCAATATCATCCGCCGTCAGCAGAGCGTCGTGCAGGGCGGCGGTCATGGCGCGGGCCGCCTGGGATCCATCGGGGCGGGGGGCGGTCATGTGGTACGCATCGTTCGATGTGCCGAAGCCCGCCAGTTCAGCGTACACCCGGGCCCCGCGTTTCAGCGCCGCCTGCCGCTCCTCGATCACCAGCACAGCGCTGCCTTCGCCCATGACGAAGCCGTCCCGCTCCCGGTCAAAGGGCCGGCAGGCCGCCTCGGGCTCATGGTTGCGGCATGACATGGCACGGATGACGGCGAAGGCGCCGTAGCAGAGCGGCGCCAGGGGCGCCTCTGAGCCGCCGGCCAGGACCACATCGGCCTCGCCGCTGCGGACGGCATGCAGGGCCCGCCCGATGGCCACGGCGCCCGATGCGCAGGACATGGCGTTGGTCTCATTGGGCCCGTTGAAGCCGAAGTGGATGGCGATGTTGCACGACGCCGCCCCGCCGAAGACCGTGAGGGCCAGCCCCGGGTTGACGGCCCGCAGGCCGCCCGACAGGAAGGCCCCATGCTGTTCCTCGCCGTAACCTGCGCCGCCCAGGGCGGTGCCCATGAAGACGCCCACCCGCTCGCCTTTCATCTCGGCGGCTTGTAGGCCGGCGTCGGTGAGGGCCTGCGCTGCCGCCACCAGGGCGAACTGGGCGAAGCGGTCCAGGCGCCCGGCCTGCTTCCGCTCCAGATAGGGGGCGGGGTCAAAGCCGTCCACCTGGGCTCCGTTGCGGCTGCGGTACGCGGATGCATCAAACCGATCGATGGGCCGGACGGCGGAACGGCCCTGCACGACGCCCTCCCAAAGCTTCTGTGCGCCGCTGCCGATGGGCGTGACACTGCCGATGCCGGTGATGACGGCCCGCCTGCCTCCGGTACGATTCATACGGCGATTCCCTCCCCTGCGTGCTGGGCCAGGTGGCGCAGCGTCTGGTCGGCAATGAAGTGGACGAAGACGGGCCCGATCAGGGAGCGGCCCACATAGGTCGCAGCAGGCCCGCAGAAGCTGGGGCCGCCGGCCCACCAGTGGGTGATGCTCACCTGGGTGCCGCCCCGTGAGGCTTCCATCTGCCAGAGGACCTCCATACCCTTGGTGAGGCCGTCGACGTGGGTGTAGCGAATACGCTGTTCGGCGGGCGAGATGGCCATGCGGCTGCACCACCAGACGGGCCAGCCCAGGGCGCCGAACTGCCGCCTGGCCGCCATCTCCACCAGGCCGCCGTTCTCAGGGCCGCCCCGGTGGAAGCGTACCCAGCGGTAGTGGGGCAGCAACTGGGGCCAGAGGTCTACCCGGGAGGCCAGCTTGAACGCCTCTTCGGGCTGGCAGGGGAACCACGCTACGTTTTCGGTCTGCACGGCAGTATCGCTCCTTCGGGATGGTGACAGTCGCCCAGAAGGCCGACCACCCAGGTGGCGGCGCCGGGCCAACGCTCCAGCAGAGTCAGGGCGGGGCCGAGCAGCGCCGGTCGTTGCACCAGGGCATCGATCCAGCGCTGGCGGCGGGTGGCGGGTCGGAGTTCGGTTGTGAGGGCACGTTCGTAGTGCGACAGGGGGCTGTTTGTGAGGATGGTCGCTGCCGCCAGTTCGGCGCTGCGGAAGGCCCGGTAGAGCCCCTGGCCCGTCAGCGGGTCGTAGTAGCCGGCGGCATCCCCGATCAGCAGGGCGCCCGGAGCGGTCACAGCCCGCACAGGCTGGTCGAAGGGGCCGGTGGCCAACGTCCGGCCGGTGGGGCGGGCGACGGCGAACCGCTCCCGCAGGTCCGGCCAACGAAGCAGCAGCCCGGCCTGCCCCTTGTGCAGTGACCGGGCTGCTGCGGCGGGGAGCACCAGCGTCACGTTGGCCTGGCCGCCCCCGATCGGGGCGATGCCGCAGACCGCCTGACCGCTCTGGTGGAAGTGCAGCTCTCCCCATCGGGTGAGGCCGGAGACACCCGTCCAGTGGGCGGTAAAGGCCACTTTGGGCTCCCCCCAGCCGGGCTGCGCAAGGAGGCCCAAACGGCGTGTCACCACCGACCTCAGGCCGTCGGCACCGACCACCAGAGGGCTGTCGATGCGGCAGCCGGCGGATGTGGTCACGCCCGTCACACGGCCTTCAGGGCTGCGGCGCAGGTCGGCCACCCGCACCCCCTCCTCCACGGCGGCGCCCCTGGCGGCCGCGTGGCGCAGGAGGGCTTGGTCAAGCCTGGCCCGGCAGACCGCTCTCCCAGTTCTGCCTGTTGGAAAGGCGGCGGTGGCGCTGTGGTTCGGGCCGGCGTGCAGCCTCCAGCCGTCGAGCTCTGCGGCGGTCAGCTCTGCTGCCGCCTCCCACAGCCCCAGCCGCTGCATGGCGGCCACGGCGCCCGGGTTGAGGCACTCGCCGCAGGGCTTGGGACGGGGGAAGCGGGCGGCTTCCAGCAACAGCACCCGGGCGCCCTGCGAGGCGAGTGTGGAGGCCAGCCCGGCGCCCGCCGGGCCCCCGCCAACAATTAACACGTCCGGCTTCATCGCCGCCGGCAGACGATGGCCAGACGGAACGGAAAGTGCCTGACCACCTGCGCCTCCACCCCTGCCCTGGCTACCAGGGCCTGCAGTTCATCCACCTGGTAGGCCCGGCGGACCGACAGGGGCCCGTCGTGGCGGGTAATCGGGTTCCGCCAGAGGGTAGCGGCCAGCATGCGGGCAGCGGCGTAGGCCAGGGGGTGACGCTCCAGATCGCTGACCACCCACCCCAGGCGGGCGACTCGGTCGAGCTCGCGGAGCACCAGAGCCGCCTCCGCCTCGCTGAAGTGATGGAGCGCCAGGTTGCAGATGGCCACATCGAAAGCGCCACGCCTGAAGGGCAGCCGCCGGGCATCCCCATCCACCACGTTTTGGTCGCCGAGGCGCCCACGCGCCAGGGAGAGCACCTGCGGATGGTTGTCCACCAACGTCGGCGTCAGCTGGGCGTTGTGGCGATGGCCCGCCCAGGCCTGCAGAGCCGCGGCCACGTCGCCGGCTCCGCCCGCCACATCCAGCAGCGTCAGCTGCCGCCGGCGTCGGAGCCAGTGGGCCAGATACCGCTGCAGCACAGCCATTCCGCCCAGGTAGCGATTGACGCCCCACACCTCGGCGAAGCTGTCTGCCAGCAGGGTCCCGTCGGCGATGTAGCCGTCCAGCATTTCGCTCGCCTGCGTGCGCTCTAGCATGTGGTTGATCAGCACCTCCGTCCGCCCTTAGTATGTCCAGCAAATAGAAAGCACCCGGCCTTCTGGCCGAGTGCTTTCGTACTTATTTGGGTCTACTCCGTCAGCTTGAGGAACTCGCTGATGTCCGCGAGCGTCAGGTCGATGGCGCTCTGCCAGAACTCCGGCTTCTTCAGATCGACGCCCATATGGCGGGCGGCAAGGTCTTCGACCCGCATGCGGCCCGTGTCACGGAGCAGGTCGGCGTACTTCTGCTCGAATCCGGGGCCCTCGGCCAGAGCCCGGGCGTAGACGCCGGAGCTGAAGAGGAAGCCGAACGTATATGGGAAGTTGTAGAACGGCTGCCCCGTGGCATAGAAGTGCAGCTTCGACGCCCAGAACGTGGGGTGATACTCGGTGAGGGCGCCGCAGAAGGCTTCCTTCTGGGCAGTGAGCATCAGCTCGTTCAGCCGGTCGACGGAGACCAGGCCCTTCTTGCGCTCGGCGTAGAAGCGGGTCTCGAAGAGGAAGCGGGCGTGGATGTTCATCAGCAAGCCCACGGAGTGACGCAGCTTGTCGTTGAGCATGGCCAGCCGCTCTTCCTTGGTCTGGGCGGCCTTCAGCGCTGCGTCGGAGACCAGCATCTCGGCGAAGGTCGAGGCAGTCTCGGCCACGTTCATGGCGTAGTTGCGGGCCAGCTGGGGCAGGTCCCTCATGACATGGCCGTGGAAGGCGTGGCCCAGCTCATGAGCCAGGGTGGCCACGTTGCCGGCGGTGCCGCCAAAGGTCATGAAGATACGGGACTCGCCGCTGACGGGGAAGGACGTGCAGAAGCCGCCGGGCCGCTTGCCTGGCCGGTCTTCCGCCTCGATCCAGCGCTTGGCGAAGGCCATCTGCGCAAAGTCGGCCATGCGGGGGCTGAAGACGCGGAACTGGTCGACGATGAAGTCAGCCGCCTCATCGTACGTAACCTTGGTGACCTCGCTCGAGAGGGGCGCATCGGTATCGTACCAGGCGAGGCCGTCCAGGCCCAGCAGCTTGGCCTTGCGGTCCATGAAGGCCACCAGATGGTGCTTGTTGGCCGTAATCACATCCCACATGACGTTCAGGGTCTCTTCCGTCATGCGGTTCATCTCCAGGGGCTCCTGGAGGACGGAATCCCAGCCGCGGGTCTTGTAGAGGTTGATGCGGTAGCCCGCCAGGTGGTTCAGTGCAGCGCCGATCACCTCAGCTTCGCCCTGCCAGGCCTTCTCCCAGTTCACGAAGACCTGCTGTCGGACGGCCCGGTCGCCGTCGGACATGCGGTTGAAGGCCTGCCCTACGGAGAGGTTTGTGGTCTGGCCGTCCCGCTCCACGGGAATGGTGATGCGGCCGACGATGATGTTGTAGAGGTCGCCCCAGCCGTGGTAGCCATCGACACCGAGGTCGCCGGCGAGGCTCTCCATCTCGGGAGAGAGCTTATCCTTGGCCCGGGTGCGCCGCTCCTGCAAGGGGTAGGCGATGGGCTCCATGTTCGGCTCCTGGAGGACGGCGGCGAAGACGTCATCGTCCATCTTCAGCAGTTGGTCGTCCAGCAGGTTGAGAACAGAGGAGAACGCGGCCGAGATCTGGCTGACGCGGGCGCCCAGCTGCTTGGCCCGGGTGTCCTTCACGTTCTGGGCGTTGAGGCAGCTGACGAAGGCGCCGGCCTGGCGGAGGCGGCGGGTCACCTCCTGCACGGTCTCAACGAGGCCGGCCCAGGCCCGGCCTTCGGCCAGGTTGGCGGGGACCTTGGCCTCGGCTACCTTGGGACGTAGGGCGGCGATATCGGCCTCGAGCTGGGCGAGGAAAGCTTCGAGCTGGGGCGACTGGCTGCCGCCCGGGAAGAGGACTTCCAGATCCCAGGTGGGGTTCAGGGATTCGCGCAAGGGGATCAACCTTTCTGCGGGGGAAATGATCTCCAGAAGAAATACTTAGGCACGTGTAGCATCGGCTCCTGCCGGGTTATGTATTTTGCGTGGCGGTCGCGTGGGACCGTTGAGGGCACCCGGTCATAGCCTGTAACTGGACCACCCACCAATACGCAGGCCCAGGGGGTTTTCGACTTGGCTGACGGCTTTGAGGTCAACCGCATCATCGGGTCGGGCAGTGTGCAGGAGCTTATCTGTCAGTTTATCCCGCTGGCGGGGTCAGCCGAAGAGGTTAAGGAAATCCGCAAGACTGTGATCATCGATAACTGCATGGTGGTATTTGACAAGGTGATCATTGATGGCCGCCTGCGTAAGGATATCTTGTTCAAACAGTCGGCCGTGGGCTTCCCGCAGCCCGGTAACGTTCAGGCCTGTGTGGGCACGACCAACATCATCACGGGCCCCATCGTGGACATCGACGTCGACTTTGCCTTCAACGCACTGATTCCCGTACCGGGGGCCCGGCCAGGCGACATCTGCCACGTGCTGCAGGCCTTTGTTGAGGGCGAGAAAGAGGAAGCCGCTGACATTTTGCCGACGGGTGGGTTCAACACCCTGATCGACAAGTCGATCGTCTTCCTTTGCGTGAAGGCGAGTGTAACCAAAAGTGGCCGTTCCTGTACGTCCAAATTCTGCCACGGCAAAACAGTGAAAGTGCCTGACGCTGTAGGTTCGGAAGCCAATCAGTGCGTCGCGGCACGGACCGAAGAGGTGTGTTCCTCGCCCTGGTGGTCAGGATAAGGCTGCAGTGCTGTTGGTGTGGGTAGAAGGTGGTGCCAGCGAGTGTCAATCCCGGCTGCCGGGCTACCCTTTACTTCTTCGGGTGCACATCGGACCCCTTTTTTAATGACCTGCCGGGGATAGCCGGCAGGTCATGGGATGCTGTCTTTCCGGCAGCGCCCTGGAGCAGTCTCTGCAGGTATCGCTTCATCCGCGGAGGGCACTGATCCTTTCCATTAGTTGCTTTCGCGACGGAAGAGTGTAGCGTACCGTCGTGGCGATGGCTGGCGCTCCGTCCTTGGTCTGGTGCCCGAGGTAGACAGCTAGTTCCTCCAACGCCCAACCGGCGGACCTGGCGCGGTGTGCGAAGTCGTGCCTGAGGTCGTGGAACTCAATCCCTTGGACTAGCTCCCATTCATCGACCGTGGCTGCGGCCTTCAGCCTGGACCAGAGGTGCTCAATCCCCCGGTCGGACAAGTTGTCCGGGCGGTCTTGCTGACGGAGCCAGGCGGCTCTCTGGCTGGTAAAGACAAAACGGCTATCCGGGTCCCGAATGTCGCGGGCATCCGTGTTTTCGTTCAGGTACTCGTATAGGCGACGTCGGGCTTCGTTGCTCAAGTCGATGGTCCGGGTCTTGCCCCCTTTGCTATCGACCACCGTCAGCCACCCGGCGCGCTGGTTTACATGAACGGCGGCCAGCTGCAGGTGAGCCACCTCACTGACCCGCAGCCCCGCCCAGTACC
>Ga0196971_1001218_pt1 | contig 12332 bp, 13 predicted proteins | sample S1v_1013CmetaG_FD_148660 | JGI IMG/M metagenome (GOLD analysis project Ga0196971, IMG submission 148660) | Soil microbial communities from Anza Borrego desert, Southern California, United States - S1+v_10-13C | ecosystem: Environmental > Terrestrial > Soil > Desert | place: USA: California... | reverse complement strand
GGATGATATACTCTATGAAATGACCGGATTTAAAGAAAAACAACTGGAATATATCGATATTAAAAATGTAAACAGTTATTTATACAGCTCGGCAGTAAATGTAGCATTGTTATCAGTGCTTATCGGCTGGGAAATGGGTCTGAACAGTGATATGATATGCCAGCTTTTCATGGGCGGCATATTTCATGACATAGGCATGGCCATGCTGCCTAAGGAAGTATTATACAAGAAAGAGCCTCTTACGATGGAAGACAAGCGGCTGATACTGTATCATCCTCTGAAGGGCTATGATTATCTTAAGGATAAGAGCTTCTTAAGCTCTTATGTAAGGGCCATAACATTAGGACACCATGAGCATATTGACGGTTCGGGCTATCCTAATAGGAAAAGCGGCGGAGAGATTCATCTTCTGACCCAGATCGTTGGGATTGCCGACATATATGATGCTATGACCTCCGACAGGCCACACCGTCAGGCACTGCCCGCCAATGAAGCTCTTGAGTATATCATGTCTGTGGCAGATAAGCATTACAGCATGGATATTATAAAAGCTTTCATCAAGAAAATAAATCCATATCCGGTAGGAAGCCTGGTAAGGCTGAAAGATGGACGGGTCGCGGTAGTAAGAAAAGTACCTTCTGATATGCCCCTGAGGCCTATTGTCGGTATTATCAAGGAGAAAAATGATGGCTTCGAATATGAGGATATAAATCTGATGGAGAATCAGACTGTTACAGTTGAGGGGATTCAATACTGATAGAACTGTACCGGATATTGCATATACAAAGAAACATTTTGAAAAATGGTAAAATTGAATATCCTGTTATGTTAAAATTAGCATGACAGGATATTTATTTAGATACAATGAATTATAAATTAAGCGCAGGTAACCGGAAGGAGTGGGACTATGGAATATAAAAAAATGGGAAACAAATATTTCATAAGAATCGATAAAGGGGAAGAAGTAGTATCTTCGTTAAAGGAATTCTGTACGAAGAAAAAGCTGAAGCTGGGATCCGTCATAGGCCTTGGAGCGGCGGACAAGGTCACAATAGGGCTTTTTAACACAATAAACAAGGAGTATCATAACATAGAGCTTACTGGCGAATATGAGATCACCAACCTGACAGGGAACATAACAACAATGGACGGAGAAGTATATCTTCACCTTCATATTACCCTGGGTGATGAGGAGTATAAAGCTCATGGGGGGCATTTGAACGAATGCTGGATTTCAGGGACCTGTGAACTGATCATAGATGTGATTGATGGTAAAGTCGGAAGGGAATTTGATGAGCATTCCGGCTTGAATCTCTGGAAATTCTAACTATGTTGATAATATCGGAAGCCGCAATGCAGCGGAAAAGTGTGGATATATATGAAGGTACTGCCAGAATGGCGATTTTCAGCCGCGGGAAGTACAAGGATATTCTCATGTTGTCCATAACAAGGCCTGAATTTAAGGAAAGTCAGTCAACAAAATGGATTGGTATGTTGCTGTAAAGGAAGTGTATTATGGTTACAAGTCAAACTGTTTTTCGTGGAAGCAGAAATGCTGTAAAAGTTATTATAAATCTTATGAAATACATTATACCGGCGGTCTTTGTTCTGAAGGTGCTGGAACACTCAGGCTGGCTTATGAGGATCGCGGATTTTTTCACTCCTTATATGGCCTATATGGGTTTGCCCGGGGAAGGAGCCCTGGTTATCATGATGGGGCAGGTTTCGCTTTACAGTGCGATTGCTGCTATGGTAACGTTAGGCCTGACGGTAAAACAGCTTACCATAATGAGTACTTTTATTTCCATTTGCCATGCCTTTGCGGTAGAGACGGTGGTTATGAGCAAAAGCGGCGGAAATGGGATGCTGATCGCAGTCTTAAGGTTCATTGGTGCTGTTTTGGCATGTGTGGTACTTAACCTGCTTATTCCGGGGGTATAGATGATGGATTGGATTAAAGCTCTGCTGGAGACTTTTCATGTAAGTTATTCAACGATTCTGAAGATGGTATTTGTAATATTTCCTTTGCTTATAGCTATTGAGTGCTTAAAGGATATGGGCTGGCTGGAGAAGATAGCCTCAAAGTCTCAGGGGATTACAAGGTTTCTCAGGCTTCCGGGTGAAGCGGCTCTTGGGTTGATTGTGGGGTTCTTTTTCGGTGTGATTTTTGGCTCGGGAGTGATAATGCAGATAACAGAAGAAGTAAAAATGACAAGGAATCAAATAAATACAATGTTCGCATTCATTGGAATCTGCCATGCAGTGATAGAGGAGACGATTTTCTTTACTGCAATTGGTGCAAACGGAGCCGTTATTCTGGCCGGCCGTATATTAACATCACTGCTGTTCGGCTTTATGTACATATGGATAACGACATGGACCGGCGGTATTAAAAGAGATCAAGAGGTTTCCATAGAAGAATAGTATTATAATAAAAAAATAATAGACATTGTCATGGACGATGTCTATTATTTTTTTATTATAAAAGAGGGAAAATCGACTTAATACTCCAAAATTGGAACTGATAATTGGAGAATTCCGTGGATTTATCTTGATAAATAATAGGTTCTGCAAAAGCTATAGAATTATCTTTATTACAAGTGATAAAGAAGCAGAGTAATGGATATAAACTGTGGGACCACTGAAAACACAACGATGTATCAATGGTTTCACAATGTTGATATATTACTTGCTCTAGTTTAATACAGCTTGTAGACATAAAAATGGATTACTGAAAACTGCAAAAAAACTTCAAAAATAGTTTTTAAAATTGAAGGATAATTCCAAAACACGTAGAATATATAATATTAGAAAAATGGATAGGGGTGTTTGATACAAATGCAGAATTCAAATGGTTCAAACTTGAAGAGCAAAAACGAGATACTTATAAAGGTCCGTTTTTTGCAGCCCTCCCTGACAAAGACAGAAAAAAAAGTAGCCGATTTTCTTCTTGAAAATCCCCAACAGGTACTTGAGATGAATTTGGCGGAGTTTGCTGAGGTATCTGACAGCAGCCAGGCTTCTATACTAAGATTCTGCCGCCGTCTGGGAGTAGATGGTTTTCCGGAATTGAAGCTCCAGTTATCTTCAGCATTAGCTACAGAGGAGGATGCCTCATTCAGCGGTGAGGTAAGCCCGGAGGACAGTTTGATGGAGATAATGGAAAAGGTATTCTGGTTCAATATACAGACACTTAAAGATACTATAAGTCTTTTGAACTCTTCAGAATGTGAGAAGGCATTAAATGCATTAGCTGCTGCCGATAGTGTCACATTCTTTGGAATTGGTGATGCGGCAGGACCTTGTTACTTTGCTGATATAAAGCTCAAAAGGATCGGCATCCGCAGCCAGGTTCATTCAGACGCTGACATACAGCTGATCATGGCAAGTATGCTCGGACCTAAAGATGTTGCTATTGCCATATCACATTCGGGCAGAAGCCGTTCTGTGGTGGAAGCAATGAAGATTGCCAAGGAAAGAGGCGCTACCACGATCTGTATAACCAAGTATGACAAATCGCCGTTGATAAAGCATTGTGATATCAGTATATATACCGCGACTGTTGATGCTACGGTGGGCAAGGAGATTATAGCCAGGCGTGTAGCGGAGCAAGCTATTCTGGAAGGGTTATACCTGGGATTACTGTCAAAAAAGCAGCCTCACCTTTGGGAAAAGCTGAAGCGTTCTGCCAAGGTACTTGAGTTTAATAAATTATAGAACTGGATGATAGTAAACGAATTTGATCATACTTGCCGGGGAGGGAATATTTTGGATATGGAATCGGAAGCAAGACTTCAGCTAAAAGGCATTACCAAACAATTCAATGCAACACGGGCACTGAACAACGTTCATATGGAAATAAGGCAGGGCGAGGTTCACGCAGTATTAGGCCAGAACGGTGCAGGCAAATCAACCCTGGTAAAGATACTGGCAGGTGTGTATAAGGACTTTCAAGGTCAGATCGTTATTGATGGGAAGCAGCTTGATGAGACTGAACTCCAGGATGTAATAAAGAGAAGGATCGGAGTTGTACATCAGGAATTCCCTTTGGTACCTCAATTAAGTGTAGCTGAAAACATATATCTGGGGCGCTTTCCGAGAAGAAAGCCCATCGGCGGTATAGACTGGAAGCAGCTGAACAGGATCACTGAAAAGCTCCTTTCCTCTTTAAATTTCTCCATTGATCCGAGAGAAAAGATTGAGAACCTGAACATGGGCGAAAGGCAGTTAATATCTATAGCCCGTGCATTGTCAACAGAACCGGACATATTGGTGTTTGATGAAGCAACATCGACGCTTACTGATAAAGAAGTGAACACTATATTTGACATCCTGCTGACCCTGGTAAAGAAAGGGACATCAGTAATATTCATATCTCATCGTATAGAAGAGATCCTCAGTATTGCCGACAGGGTAACAGTGCTGAGAGATGGAGAGTCAATCTCAACAGTTGAGGTATCGGAGACGGACAGGAATTCATTGATACAGATGATGGCGGGAAGGGAAGTTCAGAATCAGTTCCCCAAGCGGGAGCATAATATCGGTGAAGAGGTTATGAATATAAAGAATTTCTCCTGTCGTTCATATTTCAGGGATTGCAGCTTTTCCCTGAGGCGGGGTGAAATATTGGGAGTCGCCGGTTTGGTTGGCTCAGGCAGGCCGGAGCTCATAAAGGCAATATACGGCGCACACAATATTGAGAGCGGAGAGCTGGTGCTTAACGGGAAACATTTGGTGATCAGGAAGCCCAAGGACGCAATGAATAACGGAGTGTACTATGTGACATCGGACAGAAGAAAAGAAGGGATGATTACCCAGTGCTCAATACAGGATAATACAACTCTTGCCTTTTTGAATCACTATACACGCTGCGGTTGTATTAACCATAAAAAAGAGAAGGCTGTAACAGGGGAGTATATTAAAGCTTTGAGCATAAAAACCACCGGACCCGGTCAGGTGATCTCGGAGTTAAGCGGGGGCAACCAGCAGAAGGTGATCATGGCACGCTGGCTTTCCGGCAAAGGTCAGATATTTATGTTTGACGAGCCGACCAGAGGCCTGGATGTCGGTGTCAAATATGATGTATACGAGCTTATGAATAAGATAGCAGCTGAAGGCGGGTCTATAATAATGATTTCTTCAGAGCTGCCTGAGCTTATCGCTCTTAGTGACCGTGTCATAGTCATGCATGAAGGCAGAATAGCAGCTGAGCTTGACAACAATGAGGAGCTTGATCAGGAAAAAGTGCTGTCCTATATGATGGGACATGAAAATAGAAAAATATCAAACTAAATTGGGGGGAATGCCTTTATGGAAATAAAAAGCGGCTCAATAAAGCGGAATGATATATTGAAGCTGGTTTTGCAGCAGCGTATACTACTTGTTCTTATAGCTTTATGTACTGTCATAACTATATTCATACCTCCATTCTTAACAGTTGAGAACCTTTTGAATGTAGCCAGGCAGATTTCAATAAACGGAATAGTTGCCGTAGGGATGACCTTTGTCATAATTACAGGAGGCATTGATATTTCAGTAGGCTCAACGGTAGCACTGGGTGGCGTTATTTCAGGCCTTGCCATAAAGCAGGGCATGCCTGTAGAGCTTGCGATTCTGGCGGCGCTGCTGGCGGGAGGAATCGTAGGAGCATTCAACGGAGCGCTGATATCATATTTTAGGATATTACCTTTTATTGCAACTTTAGGAACCATGAATCTTATTCGCGGTCTCACGCTGGCAGTCTGCAACGGTCAGGCAATCTGGGGACTGCCGCCTAAGTTCCTGTATCTTGGTACCGGTTACTTAAGCTGGATCCCTGTTCCGGTAATAATCTCCCTGGTAATCTTTATAATAGGACATTTCCTGCTTAAGGATTTCTCAATAGGAAGATATACTATTGCAGTCGGTGGAAATGAAGAAGCAGCAAGGCTGTCAGGGGTGTCGGTCAAGAAGGTGAAAATGTTTGCATATATACTATGCGGTATATTGTCAAGTGCCTCGGGAATTATTCTGGCCGGCAGACTTGGAACGGCGCAGCCCAATGCGGGTATGGGATATGAGCTTATTGCAATTGCAGCAGTTGTAATCGGCGGCACCTCACTTCTCGGAGGGAAAGGAACAATGGCAGGAACACTGCTTGGCGCCCTGATTCTTGGGGTTGTGAGCAACTCACTTAACCTGCTTGGAGTATCCTCCTTCTATCAGACTATGATCACAGGTGGTATTGTAATCATCGCGGTTTTGGTAGATATGATGAAAAAAGAGAGTTAAGAGACTACAGCCTTTTGTAAAAAACAAAATATATGCATACAGTATACAAAATTTATCATTAAACACAGTATCCAATAATGGATTTAAACGCTGACAGTCTAAGGTGCACCGGATTTGTCAGGGTTTGATCATAAAGAGAAAAATAATAAGGGGGAAAAGTAACAATGTTTGAAAAGACAAAAAGGTATATGGCGCTTTTAATCTGCCTGGTAATGCTTGGCACTCTTGCTTTGACAGGATGTCAGAATAAGACAGAACCGGCAGCACAGCCTGCAGGACAACCGGCGGCTCCACAGACTGAAGAGAAACCCACCATAGGAATTGTTTTGAAATCACTGTCCAACCCTTTCTGGATGATGGCAAAAACAGCTGCAGAGGCCAAGGCTAAAGAATTAGGTGTAGAAGTAATCATAGCATCAACTACTGCAGAAACTGATTTTAACGCCCAGGTAGCTCAGATTGAAGACTTTGTAACAAAAAAGGTTGATTTGATAGCAGTTGTTCCCAGTGATGCAAGCGCACTTGTACCTGCTGTAGAAGCTGCAGTGGCAAAGGGCATACCGGTCATCTGCCTTGACTCGGCAATAAGAACTGACAAAATCACAAGCTTCATAGCAAGCGATAATGTAGCCGGCGGAGCTATGGCAGCCGAATATATAGTAGGCAAGCTGAACCAGAAGGGCAACGTTGCCATAATACGCGGAAGACAGGGTGATGCAGTTGAATTGGAAAGATACAATGGATTTGTCGATTATGTTAAAAAGTACCCTGATATAAAGATCGTTACTGAAGGAGCTGCAAACTGGGAAGCTGACCAGGGTGCGAAGGTAATGGAAGATTTCCTTGTTGCACATCCGGAAATCCAGGCTGTGTTCTGTGAAGCTGACCAGATGGCTTTAGGAGCTTCGGCAGTTGCTCAGGCGGCAAAGAGAAATGATATCATCTTCGTCGGTCTTGACGGTATAGTAGAAGCGCTCAGAGCCGTAAAAGGCGGGCAGCTTTCTGCAGACGTTGCACAGAGCCCTGATAAGATCGGAGCTTATGCAGTTGAGTATGGCGCGAAGCTTCTCAAAGGTGAAAATATAGACAAGAGAATTGTTACTCCTATGGTCCTTGCGACCCCCGAAAACGTGGATCCATTGATAAAGGGTTGGGAAGCTTTAGGTTTCTAATATAGGCACAGGATATTTCCGGAGCAGAGGGCAGCATATTTTTCTGATATTATCCTTCTGCTCCGTTAACCCCAACTTATTTGATTCTGCATTGAAAGGAGAGAGCGCGTTTGCCGTCGATAGCCATTGGTTCTGATATAGCAGGTTATGAACTAAAAGAAGTAATTAAAGTTTATTTGAAACAGCTTGGATATGAATATACAGATTTTGGTGTAGGAAGGGACGAAGATACAGACTACCCGGAAATCGCTCTTACCCTTGCCAAGTCGATAAGCTCAGGAGAACATGAACGTGGGATACTTGTATGTGGTACAGGTATTGGTATGGCTATTGTTGCAAACAAAGTAGGCGGTGTGCGGGCAGCTGTATGCCACGATCCTTATTCTGCCGAGCGTGCAAGGAAAAGCAACAATGCACAGATACTTACCATGGGAGCAAGGGTAATTGGTATTGAACTGGCCAAGAGTATAGTGAGCACCTGGCTTCATTCGGAGTTTGAAGGGGGCAGGAGTACGGAAAAAGTGAAAAAGGTGGACATGATTGACAACAGTTACAGACGGGTCCAATAGGTGCTGGGCTTTTCCCAGGCTACATGCGCAGTTTTTATTATATGGAAGGAAGGTAAATAATATGGCATTAACGAGAAAGCAGTATGATGAAGCGAAAAAGCGTACTTTAGAGTACTTTGACAAGGCATCAATCGTATTAACGGATAAGGAAAAAGAAAACATTGAAGTTGCGGACTTTGGACTTAGTAAACTTGATAAGGTAGGAGTACAGCTTAACATATATGTGAATACAGAGCGCTGCAGTGCAAAGGAAGTCATCCTGTTCCCCGGACAGATCTGTCCTGAACATCTGCATCCCGACATAGACGGCAAGCAGGGCAAGGAAGAGACCTTCAGGTGCAGATGGGGTGAGTTTTACCTCTATGTAAAAGGCCCCGCGACAGCAAATCCCAAGGCAAAGGTTCCGGAAGAAATGAAGGAGCATTTTACAGTGTGGCATGAAATCGTTCTTAAACCAGGGGATCAGTATTTGGTTTCTCCGAATACGCTTCATTGGTTCCAGGCAGGACCTGAGGGCGCAGTGCTTTCAGAGTTTTCAACCAAAAATGTTGATGAAATGGATATATTCACAGATCCAAATATTAAAAGAATACCGGAAATTATTGAGTAGAATTGGGGTGTGCCGGAATCCATCCTATTCTGGAGGTGTATATAATTGAGTGCAAAATCTTCTTTTAGAGATGCATTGTCAGAGGCACTTATCTCTATGGGTAATGAATATGATTCTATGGTTGTCATAACACCAGATTTAGCAAAGTCAATACGGATACAGGAGTTTAAGAAGATATTTCCGGAAAGGTTTATATCGGTTGGAGTAAGTGAAGCTGATATGATATCTGTAGCAGCCGGCATGTCCACTGTAGGGCTGGTACCCGTAGTTGCGGGGTTTGCCATGTTTGCAGTAGAGAAGCCCTTTGAGCAGATAAGAAACTCAATAGCCTACCCATGCCTGAATGTAAAGATCATAGCAACACATGGGGGAATCTGTGTCGGTAAAGACGGAGCAACACACCAAGCCATAGAAGATATTGCAATCATTAGAGCTTTGCCTAATTTTTCAGTAATTACGGCTTCTGACGGAAAACAAACAAAGGCTGCGATAAAAGCAGCCCTGGAATACAATGGCCCGGTGTATCTGCGCTTAGGCCGTGACGAAGCTGAGGTCATATACGAGGACGATAAGGAATTTATCATTGGAAAATCCGACCTGTTACGAGCAGGGGATGATGTGACAATTGTTGCATGCGGCGTTATGGTAGCAAATGCCCTTAAAGCTGCAGATAAGTTGAGTGCAGAAGGCATCAATGCGAGAGTAATAAATATGTACAGTATCAAGCCCTTGGATGAACAGGCTGTTATACAGTCAGCAAAGGAGACGGGAGCTGTCGTTGCAGTTGAGGATCACTCGCGTATAGGCGGCCTTGGAGGAGCCATAGCAGAGCTACTGGTAAGGAACAATCCCGTGCCGGTGGAACAGGTTGCTGTAGAAGATACCTTTTGTGAATCCGGTACACAGTCGGAATTATTTGAAAAGTACGGGCTCGGAGTTGATAATATAGCCGCTGCTGCGAGAGCAGTTGTGGAACGCAAGAAGCTCAATGGCTTATGTGCGTGTGGAAGGGGGTAGCTCTATGACATACAGCAGTACCTTTATAAAGGAATTGCAGGAAAAATCGAAGCAAATAAGACGTGATATTGTAGAAATGGTTTATAAAGCACAGTCCGGCCACATTGGAGGATCTCTATCCATTGCTGAGCTGCTTGTAGCCCTGTATTACGCTGAAATGAACATAGACCCTGGAAACCCGAAATGGGAAGACAGGGACAGGTTTGTACTTTCAAAAGGTCATACAGCTCCTGCTCTATACACAGTGCTTGCAGACAAGGGTTATTTCCCAAAAGAATACCTCTTTAACTCGTTCAGATCAATTAATAGTATTCTTCAGGGACATCCAGACATGAAGAAGACTCCGGGTATCGATATGACGACCGGTTCCCTGGGAATAGGCCTATCAGCTGCGTGTGGCATGGCTCTGGGTGCAAAAATAACAGGCAAAGGCTTCAGGGTATATACGATCATAGGTGACGGTGAAACGAACGAAGGTCAGATATGGGAGGCTGCAATGACTGCAGCGCACTATAAGCTGGATAATCTCACAGCCTTCATAGATGTGAACAGGCTGCAAAATGACGGCTTTACATCGGATGTCATGAACACCGAACCAATGGATGAAAAGTGGAATTCCTTTGGCTGGAATGTCCTCGATATTGATGGACACAATATGGGAGAGGTTCTTGAAGCTATTGACAGCTCAAAAATATATCGGGGTAAGCCTACTGCCATAATATGCCGTACTGTTAAGGGCAAGGGTGTTTCATTTATGGAAAACTCAGTCACCTTCCATGGAGCATCTCCAAATGATGAGCAGTATGAAAAAGCAATGGAGGAGTTGGCTTAAGCACTGGTCAGGCATATTTGTTATTGAATATAAGAAGGAGGAGTACCCTTGACAAAGGAATTTCTCATAGGAACGGATATAGGCACTTCGGGTACCAAATCAGTATTGGTTGATCTGAATGGTAATGTGCTGGAATCCTCCCTGGTGGAATACACCATAGATTCACCCAAGAATTTATGGGCGGAGCAGTTGCCGGATATCTGGGAGGATGCTGTAAAAAGGACTATTAAGGATATTGTCACAAAAGCAGGGATCAGTCCTGATAAGGTTGCGGGGATATGTATATCCGGCCTTTACGGAGGATCGGGAGTACCCTGCGATGAAGAAATGAAGCCTGTTCGTCCATGCATCATATGGATGGACCGCAGGGCGACGGCAGAGCATGATTGGGTTATGAAGAACATAGGCTCGGAGAGGCTGTTTTCAATAACAGGGAATGGCTCCGACCCTTACTTTGGCTTTACGAAAATGCTGTGGATAAAAAACAATGAGCCGGATAACTGGAAAAAGATAAGTATGTTCGTGCCTCCCAATGCATATGTCATCTATAAGCTTACCGGAAGCGTGGCAATAGATTATACATCTGCAGGGAATCTCGGGGGCGTATTTGATATGAGATACAAGTGCTGGTCCAGGGAACTGATGCATGAGATGGGTATTCCTGAGTCGATGATGCCCGGAACTTTGGTATCCCCAAGTGATATAGTCGGGGAATTGAATGATCGTTCGGCTGAAGAGCTTGGATTAGTGCCGGGAATTCCGGTTGTTGCAGGAGCTATTGACTGCCTGACTGCCACTTTGAGCGCAGGAGTGCTTGAACCGGGACAGCATGTTGCGGTAATCGGAACCTCAATAAATTGGGGCCTGGTACACGAGAAATTTCCCACAGATCCCAAGCTTGTGACCATGCCATATATTAAGGACCCAAAGACGAAGCTTTATACTTATGGCGGCGCATCAACTGCAGGTGCACTGCCCAGATGGTTCAGGGACAACTTTGCAGCCCGAAGCACCTATTTCAAGCTGGACCAGGAGGCAGAAGGCATTGGGCCCGGCAGTGACGGACTGTTGGTACTGCCTTACTTCATGGGGGAAAGGACACCTATCTGGGATACAGATGCCAGAGGGACGATTATGGGACTGACGCTTCGTCATAGCAGAGCCCATATATACAAAGCGGTACTGGAATCTGTCGCCTACGCATTAAGGCATATTATTGAAACCTCGGGAGTGCAACTGGAGGATGGCAGTGAATGTGTGATAGTAGGCGGAGCAACAAAGTCAAAGCTGTGGAAGCAGATATTTGCAGATGTCACCGGTTTGCCGATCGTCTGTCCCAGGGGGAGTATAGAAGCACCTTTGGGAGACGCGCTTATGGCAGGTGTCAGTACTGGAGTACTTAAGGATTACTCAGTAATAAAAAACTGGATAGACTTTGATGACAGGATCATGCCGGATAAGGAAAGACACAATATTTATTCGGAGTACTTTGAACAGTACAAGGAATTATATCTGAGCCTTTCTCAAAACATGAAGAAGCTTGTTGAGACTGCAGAAAGGCATAGTATAAAATGATGCGGTAGTTAAAAGAGTGGATATTACAGTGTGCAATAACCACTCTTTTGTATTTTACCCTATAGTAGCATCCCCCTGCTGCCAGTTTACCGGGCAGGCCTTCCTGGTCTGCAGGGCAGCCAGGAGTCTAAGGAATTCATTTACATTTCTGCCGGTGGCGGTGTCATTTATAGACAGGGCTTTTAGTATCCCGTTCGGGTCTATTATGAAGGTTCCGCGAAGCGCTATACCTTCCTTTTCCATCAGGACACCGTAATCTCGGGATATCTCCTTGTTATAGTCGGAAA
>Ga0196971_1001217_pt1 | contig 12338 bp, 9 predicted proteins | sample S1v_1013CmetaG_FD_148660 | JGI IMG/M metagenome (GOLD analysis project Ga0196971, IMG submission 148660) | Soil microbial communities from Anza Borrego desert, Southern California, United States - S1+v_10-13C | ecosystem: Environmental > Terrestrial > Soil > Desert | place: USA: California... | reverse complement strand
CCGGACGGGATCCTGGTCGATCAGGGGATGGGCGACAAGTTCCTGCAGGAGCAGTTGCGGCCGGAACTGCTGGAGGCCGCGTGCGCGGCGGTGGGCCAGCCGCTCACGCTGCGCAGGCATGATCGTTATGATCATGGGTATTACTTCATTTCGAGCTTTGTGGAGGAGCATCTGCGGCTGCATGGGCGGCAGCTGGGGGGCCGAGCATAAAAGGTCAGCGGCTGATACTGATTGGCGTCGAATACTGATAGACCGCATATGCAAGCTGGCACACAAGAAATTCGCATTCCTGCAAAGGCAGTAACGGCCTTGTTTTGGCCGATGTCTTTATCGTGGTGACAATTTCAACTTGCGAGGGCATGCACAGTGTGGATGTCGCCGCGCTTCAAGCGCAGAACGATCGGTTTGCGGAAGAGCGAAAAGGCCATCGACGCCGCCCGCCAGCAGAAAGGCTAAAATGACCACATGCCCCTCAAACCTCCCATCTCCCTTGACGAGCTGAAAGCCATCGGCGAGCGCCGGAAAGGTGACAAGGACGTGGCCGCGCTGTTGCGGGAGATCAAGCGATACCACGTCCTCATGTCCCGGTTCTACCAGCTTGCCAGAAGCGTTCCGCCCGGCGGACCTATGGGGATAATCGCGCAGGCCGCATTAAATGAGATAGCCGACGAGCCCGCGGTAAGAGACATTATCCGTGCCGACGCCGGATTGCTCGGGGGACCGGTAGTGCATGGGAATGATGGTGACTAAATCCTGAGAAATTTACTTGTTTTTGTGGTTAAGTCTGGAAAAGTACGGTGTTCGACCCTCACAGATATGGCCCTTTTCAACTAACTCTCCGGTCCAGCCAGCAGATGCAGTCCTTTAGTACACGTTGCTGACCCTTATCCCTTACCCCTAAGCAGTGGCAGGTCTAGCCTGCGCCGTTTCGCTCACTGGCTCTCTGCGGCGCGGGCAGTCATGCAAGCCGGTGCGCATCTTTTCTTCATCGCTCAGCAGTTCCGACACCCATTCGACGAAAGCCCGCACTTTTGCCGAAAGATGGCGGTTTTGCGGGTACACCACATGCATAGGCACGGCGCTGGAGCACCAGTCAGTCAGCAATGGCTCGAGCAGGCCCGACTGGATAAAGGGCTTGACGGTGTAGGCGGCCATCTGCCCGATGCCCAGTCCGGCGAGGCCAGCCGAAAGGTAACCGTTGGAATCGTTGATCGCCATCCGTCCCGGCACGCGCAGCTGCAGGCGCTCGTCCCCGCGCATGAACACCCACTCGTGGATCTTGCCCGTGCGGGCAGAGAAGTAGTTGATGCAGCGGTGCTGCAACAGATCGTTGGGATGCGTGGGCGTGCCGTGCAGCGCGAGGTACGACGGCGTGGCGCAGGTGGCGAGTGCGATGCTGCCGACGCGGCGCGCCACCAGCGTGGAATCGGCCAGTTCGCCGCCGCGCACCGCGCAGTCCACCCCTTCCTCGATCAGGTCTACCGTGCGGTCGGTGCAGCCCATTTCCAGTTCGATGTCGGGATAGCGCTCGAAGAAGCTCGGCAGCGCCGGGATGAGCAGTGTGCGGGCCAGGCCGGCCGGCGCCTCCACCCGCAGGCGTCCGCGCGGGCTGGCCTTGGACTGTGAAAGCGCTTCCTCAGCGTCGCGTACGTCTGCAAGGATGGCCATGCAGCGCTCGTAATATGCCGCGCCGTCGGGCGTCACGCTGATCTGGCGTGTAGTCCGGTTCAGCAGCTTGGCCCGCAATTCCTGCTCGAGGTTGCGAATCAGCGTAGAAACCGTTGCCTTGGGCAGCTGCATGTTGTCCGCCGCACGGGTGAAACTACCCGCATCGACCACCTGTACGAAGACCTCCATGGCCTGGAGCTTGTCCATTTCCTGCCTCCTTTTGCGCCATTGTTCAGATTTCTGAACAATCAATTCATTGCAAGGTTATTTATTCAGATTGTAGAACAAAGTTATCCTGCGTCGCATCAGCCCCTGAAGGAGAGCGCCATGACATTACAAGATGCAACTTTTGCCGCTGCAGTCGCTGTGCTGGCTTCGTCAGGCGCGGCGGGCATCGCATTCAGCGGTTCCCTCGCAGGCGGCAGCGGAGCGGTGAGCGCCGAGTACATCGGCTTCGAAGACATGGCGCGGCGCGTGTTCGCTTCGCTCCCGGAAAGGGACGCGTCATGAATGGAATGGTAAGCCCGGCCGTGCAGCAGCGCGACCTCGAAGCACAAGGCGCGCACGGCAAGCTGGCCGCCCGCCTGTATACGCCGGCGGGCGCACGCCGCGACGGCCTGCTGGTCTTCTTCCCGCCGGGCGCCTTCCTGCGCGCCGACCTCGACGAGGTCGACAGTTTCCTGCAGCTGCTCGCGCAGCGCAGTGGCTGGCGCGTGCTGGCCAGCAGCTACACGCTGCCCGCCGAGGCGCCGTTCCCGGCCGCGGTGGAAGATGCGCATGCGGTGCTGAAGTGGGCCGCGCGTCAGCGCGCCCGCCTCGGCTGGGACGGCTCGCGCCTGGTGACGGCCGGCATTGAGGCCGGCGGCAACCTCGCAGCGGTATCGGCCCTGCTGGCGCGGGACCGCGGCGGCCCGGCGCTGGCTGCGCAGCTGCTCATCATGCCGATGCTGGACCCGGGCCTGACGAGCTGCTCGATGCGGCAGGTCTCCAACGCCGACGGCACCGAGCGCGAGGCCGAGGCATGCGCCGCCGGGTACCGAGACTACCTCCCGCGGGCGGTGGACCGCACGCATCCGTATGCCTGCCCGCTGCAGTCGAGCCGCATGAAGGGGCTGCCGCCGGCGCTGGTGCTTTCCGCGCACGATGATCCGCTGCGCGACGAAGCCGAACAATACGGCGCCAAGCTGGCGGCCGCAGGCATTCCGGTGACGGCGAAGCGGCTCGGTCCGCTCCCGTTGCGCGAGCCGAATGCGCGCTGCAACTGCGTGCACAAGGACGAGGTGCTGGACACCATCGCCGCGTTCCTTGCCGGGCAGGACACGCGCAACGAACACGGCGCTTGACCTTCCCATAACGGGAGGGTTGATACTACGAACAACAAGGAAAACACGAAGAAGGGATACGCCATGCAACATCACTCCAACTCTTTCATCGCCGCGGGCGGTCTTGCGCTTTCGGCCATTGCCGCCCTCGTGCTGGCCGCCTGTGGCGAGCCGGCCGCCAAGGAAGCGCCGCAGCAGAATGCCGGCCCGCCGATCACCGCCGCCGCGGTGCTGGAGAAACCGGTCGTCGAAACCCAGGAGTTTTCCGGCCGCCTTGAGGCGGTGGAACAGGTGCAGATCCGCCCCCGCGTGTCCGGCTTCATCGCCGCGGTGAACGTCAAGCCGGGCGCGGAAGTGAAGAAGGGCGATGTGCTGTTCGTGATCGACCCGCGCCCCTATCAGGCCGAAGCCAGCCGTACCGAAGCGGCCGCGCTGGCCGCGCGCGCCAAGGCGGACCTCGCCAGGCTGGAACTGACACGGGCCGAGAAGCTGGTGGCCGACAAGGCAATTTCGCAGCGCGAGGCCGACGAGAAGGCGTCCGCTTACAAGGAGCTGGACGCGACCGCCCGCGCCGCCCAGGCCGCCTACGAGGCTGCCAGGCTGAACCTCGGCTTCACCAAGGTGCATTCGCCGATCGACGGCCGCGTGAGCAAGGCGGAAGTCACGCTTGGCAACCTGGTCGATGCCAGCGTGGTGCTGACCTCGGTGGTGTCGAGCAACCCTGTCTACGCCAGCTTCGATGGCGACGAAGACGCCTTCCTGCGGGTCGGCACCCAGGCTCGCAAGGGACAGCCGGTGACGGTGCGCGTGGGGCTCGCCAACGAGGAAGGTTTCCCGCATGAAGGCAAGCTGGAGTTCGTCGACAACCGCGTCGATCCGGCCACCGGCAGCGTGCGCATGCGGGCGGTGTTCAAGAATGCCGACAATGCGCTGGCGCCGGGCCTGTTTGCCCGGGTGCAGCTGATCCCGGCCGGCGCGGGCGCGAATGCGACGCTGGTGGCAGAGCGGGCGGTCGGCACCGACCAGAACCGCAAGTTCGTCTATGTCGTCACGCCGGACGGCAAGGCCGAGTACCGGCCGGTGCGCCTGGGGCCGGTGATCGACGGCATGCGCGTGGTGCGCGAGGGCGTCAAGCCGGGCGAGAAGGTAATCGTCAACGGCCTGCAGCGCGTGCGCCCCGGCGCGCCGGTGACGGCCGAGACGGTGCCGATGGATGCGGCGCTCACCGTCGGCGGCAAGGACCCGAAGCCGAAGGGCGACGCACCGAAAACGGCGAGCAAGACGCCCGACGCGCAGACCAAGGACAAGTCCTGAAACGCGCGGCGCGCGCCATCGGCTGACCGCCCCCTTTCATAGCAAGGATGCCGCCCGGCAGAAGCCGGGCGCGGGCGGTGCTTTTTCTCTTTCGACACGAGAACCCCATGAACTTCTCACGCTTCTTCATCGACCGCCCCATTTTCGCGGCAGTGCTGTCGATCATCATCTTCGTCGCCGGTGCGCTGGCGATCTTCAAGCTGCCGATCTCCGAATATCCGGAAGTGGTGCCGCCGTCGGTCGTGGTGCGCGCCCAGTATCCGGGCGCGAACCCGAAAGTGATCGCCGAGACGGTTGCCGCGCCGCTCGAGGAACAGATCAACGGCATCGAGAACATGCTGTACATGTCCTCGCAGGCCACCTCCGACGGCTCGCTGATGCTGACCGTCACCTTCAAGATCGGCACCAACGTCGAGCAGGCCGAAAGCCAGCTGCAGAACCGCGTGCAGCGGGCGTTGCCGCGCCTGCCTGAAGAGGTGCGCCAGATCGGCGTGACCACGGCGAAGAGCTCGCCCAATCTCACGATGGTGGTGCACCTCTCCTCCCCCAACGGCCGTTATGACGACGTCTACCTGCGCAACTACGCGGTGCTTAACATCAAGGACCAGCTTGCCCGCATCTCGGGCATGGGCGAGGTGCTGCTGTTCGGCGCCGGCGATTACGCGATGCGCGTGTGGCTCGACCCGCAGAAGGTTGCGGCCCGCAACATGACCGCAGGCGACGTGGTGGCCGCAATCCGCGAGCAAAACGTGCAGGTGGCCGCCGGCGTCATCGGCGCGGCGCCTTCAAGAAATGCGGAATTCCAGCTCACGGTGAATACGCAGGGCCGGCTGCAATCGGTGGAGGATTTCGAAAGCATCATCGTGCGCACCGGCGCCGATGGATCCGTCACGCTGCTGAAGGACGTGGCGCGCGTCGAACTCGGCTCCAACGACTATGCGCTGCGTTCGCTGCTGAACAACAAGTCGGCCGCCGCCATCGCCATCTTTGAAGCGCCGCAATCCAACGCCCTGCAGCTCTCGGCTGACGTGCGCGCCAAGATGGAAGAACTGAAGAAGGACTTCCCCGAAGGGGTAGATTACAGCGTGGTCTACGACCCGACGCAATTCGTGCGCGAATCGATCCGCGCGGTGATCCACACGCTGCTGGAAGCAGTGGCGCTGGTGGTGCTGGTGGTGATCGTCTTCCTGCAGACCTGGCGTGCCTCCATCATTCCGCTCGTGGCCGTGCCGGTGTCCATCGTCGGCACCTTCGCGGTGCTGCTCGGCTTCGGCTTCTCGATCAATACGCTGTCGCTGTTCGGGCTGGTGCTGGCCATCGGCATCGTGGTGGACGACGCCATCGTGGTCGTGGAGAACGTCGAGCGAAACATCGCCAACGGCCTCGGACCGCGCGAGGCGACGGTACAGGCGATGAAGGAAGTGAGCGGCCCTATCATCGCGATTGCTCTGGTGCTGTGCGCGGTGTTCGTGCCGATCGCGTTCGTGTCCGGCCTGTCCGGCCAGTTCTACCGCCAGTTCGCGTTGACGATCGCGATCTCGACAGTAATCTCGGCGTTTAACTCGCTTACCTTGTCGCCGGCCCTCGCCGCCACGCTGCTCAAGCCGCATGACGCACCGAAGGACGCGCTGACGCGCGGCATGGACCGCGTCTTCGGCCGCTTCTTCGCCGGCTTCAATCGCGTCTTCCATCGCGCTTCCCATCGTTACGAAGGGGGCGTGAAATCGGTGCTGGCCCGCAAGTCGGCCGCACTCGTGGTGTACGTGCTGCTCGCCGTCGCGGCGGTCTTCGTGTTCAGGTCGGTGCCGAGCGGCTTCGTGCCGGCGCAGGACAAGCAATACCTGGTCGGCTTCGCCCAGTTGCCCGACGCGGCGTCGCTGGACCGTACCGAGGACGTCATTCGCAAGATGTCAGATGTCGCGAAGACGGTGCCCGGCGTGCATGACTCCATCGCCTTCCCGGGCCTGTCAATCAACGGCTTTACCAATGCGCCGAACGCCGGCATCGTGTTCTTCGGCCTCGATTCCTTTGACAATCGCCGCGGGCCGGAGCTCTCCGGCATGGCGATCGCCCAACAGATCAACCAGAAGCTGGCCGGCATTCAGGACGCCTTCATCATGGTGTTCCCTCCGCCGCCCGTGAACGGGCTGGGCACGATCGGCGGCTTCAAGATGATGGTCGAGGACCGCGGCAATGTCGGCTACGACGAGCTTTACAAGGCGGTGCAGGCACTGCAGATGAAGGCCTGGCAAACGCCGGAACTTGCAGGCGTGTTCTCCAGCTACCAGATCAACGTACCGCAGCTGTTCGCTGATATCGACCGCACCAAGGCCAAGCAACTCGGCGTGCCGTTGGCGACCATCTACCAGACGCTGCAGATCAACCTCGGTTCGCTGTACGTGAATGATTTCAACCAGTTCGGCCGTACCTACCAGGTGCGTGTGCAGGCCGATGCGCCGTTTCGTTCTCATGCGCAAGACATTGCGCAGCTGAAGGTGCGCAACAGCAAAGGCGAGATGATTCCGCTGTCCTCGCTGATGCGCGTGAAGGACAGCTACGGCCCGGACCGCGTACAGCGCTACAACGCCTATGTCTCCGCCGACATCAACGGCGGCCCGGCCCCCGGTTTCTCCAGCGGCCAGGCGCAAGCGGCGATGGAACGCATCGCCAGGGAGGTGCTGCCCAAGGGCGTGACCTATGAGTGGACCGAGCTGACGTACCAGGAGATCCTGGCCGGCAACACCATGGTGTTCGTGTTCCCGCTGTGCGTGCTGCTCGTGTTCCTGGTGCTGGCCGCGCAATACGAAAGCTGGACGCTGCCGCTGGCGGTCATCCTGATCGTGCCGATGTCGATACTGTGCGCGCTGCTGGGGGTGAAGCTCACCGGCGGCGACAACAACATCTTCACGCAGATCGCGCTGTTCGTGCTGGTCGGCCTGGCGTCGAAGAACGCGATCCTGATCGTAGAGTTCGCCCGCGAGCTGGAGGACCACGGCCGCAGCATCGTCGAAGCCGCGCTCGAGGCGTGCCGCCTGCGCCTGCGCCCGATCCTGATGACCTCCATCGCCTTCATCATGGGCGTGGTGCCGCTGGTGTTCTCCAGCGGCGCGGGGTCGGAGATGCGCCATGCAATGGGCGTGGCGGTGTTCGCCGGGATGCTAGGCGTGACGCTGTTCGGCCTGTTCCTCACGCCGGTGTTCTACGTGCTGCTGCGCACGCTGGCCAAGCGTTTCGAAAAACAGAAACCGGCAGCCGTAACGGCCAAGCCGGAAGGAGTTGCATGATGTTCCAGGGATTGCACAAGTTCAAGCCGATTTTCGCCGCGCTCGTACTGACCGGCTGCGCGGCACCAGCCTTCCACCAGCCCGACGTCGACGTGCCTGCCGGCTTCAAGGAAGCCGCCGTCGACGGCAGGTGGAAGCCGGCGCAACCGGCCGAGGCGCAAGAGCGCGGCGAATGGTGGAAGGCGTTCGGCGACCCCGTGCTCGAAGCATTGATCGCCGACGCCACCGCTGCCAACCAGAACCTCGCCGCCGCCACCGCCCGCGTCAGGCAGGCGCGCGCACTGGCCGGCGTGGCCGAATCCGACCGCATCCCGCAGGTCGGCGTGCAGGCCGGCGCCCAGCGCGGCCGCGCCTCCGACGTGTCGCTCGGCCTGCCGGCCGGCACGCCGGTCGCGGTGGGCAACGTGTTCCAGGCCAAGCTCACCGCACACTACGAAGTCGACTTGTTCCGCCGGGTCGCCGCCAATGTGAGCGCCGCGCAAGCCGACGCCGCCGCCACTGAAGCGACCTTGCGCTCGGTATTGCTGGCCGTGCAGGCCGATGTCGCGCAGACCTATTTCCGGTTGCGCGCTGCCGATGCGGAATTGGCGTTCCTTAATGAGACGGTGAGGCTGCGCGAAGAAAACGTGCGTATCAACCAGCGCCGCTTCGACCTCGGCGACATCGGCGAACTGGATCTGGCGCGTGCCAGAACGGAATTGGCGACCACCCGCGCCGATGCCATCGGGCTGGAGCGCCAGCGTGCGCAGCTCGAGCATGCATTGGCCGTGCTGCTCGGCAAGCCGCCTGCGGCATTCACTGCCGACACCAATCCCCTGCTGGCATCGAACCTGCCCGGCATCCCGTCCGGACTACCGTCGGCGCTGCTGGAACGCCGGCCCGACATTGCCGCCGCCCAGCAGGCAATGATCGCCGCCAATGCCCGCATCGGCGTGGCCAGGTCGGCACGGTTCCCGGCGCTGCGCCTGACGGCCGCCGGCGGCGGCGAGTCGGCCGACCTGTCCGACGTCTTCACCTGGAGCAGCCGCACCTGGCTGCTCGGTGCGGTCGCCTCGCTGCCGATCCTCGATGGCGGGCGCAACCGCAACAACATCGTGCGTAGCGAAGCGGTGCTGGAGGAAGCAGTGGCCGTTTACCGGCAGAGCGTGCTGGCGGCATTCGCCGAAGTCGAGGACAACCTGATCGGCCTGCGCACGCTGGCCGGCCAAGCAGAGGCGATCGACGACGCGGTGGCTTCCGCGCAGCGCAGCGCGGAGCTGGCCGAGAAGCTGTATCGCGCCGGCCGTACCAGCTATCTCGAATTGCTGGATGCGCAGCGCAATCTCGCCAGCGCCAAGCGCGCTGCCGTGCAGCTGCGCGGTGCACGCGCGACGACAACAGTCGCCTTGATCCGCTCCCTTGGCGGGGGGTGGTAAGCCACTCCTGGACCGCACGCCTGATGTTGCCGGCCGTTGGGCGGCTTAAGCCGGGTGTCGAGCGGGGGAGCGAAGCGTTGCGTGAAGCTGGCGGGTGGATGACTGGATACCATGGCCGTAGCGGGTTACCGCCAGGCCGCCCCTTTTTCCCAATGCTCCTCAACCACCACCTTTGTCATTGTTCGGTATTGTCGCTGCCAGCTTTTCGGGGACGACGTGAGCCAGGGATAAGATGACGGCGCCGGGGAGTGAGCTGCCGGGTCCGAATCGAACCGGGAGCGCGTCATGGCGCAGTTGACGGGCATTTATGCCTCCGTGGCGATGATGCTGCTTCCGGTGCTTATCTGTACCGCGATTGGCATGGGATGGGGCTACCGCAATATCCCGTATCCGCTCGGATTCGTATCAACCCTTGTGACAGTCGTGGCCATTCCCGGGCTTGTGTTTCATACCTTGGTGACCACCCGCTTGGCACCGCAACACATCCTTTCCGTCGCACTTGCCGCCACGTGCGGAATCGCCGTGATGGGAGTAATAAGCGCGGTGTTGCTGCGCCTGTTCGGCCTTCCGGTTCGCCCCCTTGTTACCACCAGCACCTTTCCAAACGCGGGAAACCTCGGCTTGCCACTTTCCGAACTTGCTTTCGGCGACACTGGCCTGTCTGTCGCTGTCGCGTTTTTCGCTGTCTGCTCCTTTCTTCAGCACACCGTGGGCGTACACATTGTCGCCTCGTCAGCAAGTGTGAAAGGCAGTCTGTTTAGTCCCGTGATGATCGCGGCCGTTCTCGCAGTGGTGCTGCGCGCCCTCGATATCACCGTGCCCGTGTGGGCACTGGAGAGCAGTCGATTACTTGGCTCGCTTACCGTACCGCTCATGCTGATCAGCCTGGGCTACACGCTTGTCACCATTTCCCATGGCGGAATTCGGCAAGGCGCTTATGTAGGAATGATCCGCCTATTGGTCGGATTGGTCGGCGGCACGCTGGTTATCAACATACTTGATCAGCCTCCGGATATCGCACGTGCGACCCTTTTGCAAATGATGATGCCTGTTGCGGTTATTAACTACATGTACGCCGAGCGATTCACGGACCGTGGCGATACTGCCGCCGGTGCAGTACTCAGTTCGACGGCTGTCTTCCTGCTGTTGTGTCCGCTTGCATTTTGGTATGCCGGTGCGCTTTAGATGGTGTTCTGAAGTAGCGGCGTCTTTCTCTATTCGTCGACAAACCTCTACAACCAAGAATTGCTTTATAGACAAGTGTTTTTTTGGCATCATGTGCGCTTCTTGAGCACGTCTGGATGGTTCTACCATCATCCGCAGTACGCCACATGTATCCACCTCATGATAGCTATCCTGTCTTACTCGGCCCTGCGCGGATCAAAGGGGGAATGCTGCGCATAAGCCGCGGGCAAGGCGACGTTGAGATCAGCGCGCCGACAGACTACCTTCGAAAAATGCTTGTCTGGTGCCGGGGTGCTTACACGTTTAGAGACTTGCATGCATTGTCGGTAAAGACCTGGGGCACCTCCGATTTCATCGACTTTGTAAGGGACCTGGTCCTTGCCGGGGTCTTGCGTGCGAAGAATGCGTCAGGTGACTCGGCTGTCACCATCCAGGCATCGACGCTGAGGGATTTTGCTGCGTCCACCTCCGACGCCATTGGCGGAAACACCGCATCGGGCACATCCCCGTCGTTTGCGCTTGGCCTCCTGCTCGATGCGGCAAAGGCCGCGCTGCAAGCACGTGCCGACACCGCCGTTCGCCTGATCGTCTATGAGACCCTCGAACGAGTCCCTTCGGGTATCTATGAAGTCAGGATGGGTTCATCCGACCTCGAGTTGGCCTGCCTCGGCTGCGATCCATGCGAGGCGGCGAGAGCCTTTGGCAAGCCGGAAATCTTACTGTCCTCCTTCGGGATCCTGATCGTTTCAGCTGGCGCATCCGATACGACGATTACAAAGGATCTTGCCCCATCACCCGGACTGCCCGGCCTGGATTTCCAGGACATCAGCGACTTCGATCCGCGGTGGTTGCGTTTAGTCTGCAATCTCGAACCATCAGACGACATCCTGCTTCTCCGGCGTGTTGGCTGTGCCGGGTGCACCGAGGCCGGCCGCACCGTCAAGTCGTCCCTCGAGTTCAAATGGTCGGACGCCCTGGAGCGCGCACCGTTTCACCTGGCACATGCGCACATAACATGGTGTGGCGGAAGCACGTCCGAAGGCTGGGGACGGTCCCTCAGTCCGGCACTCACGTATGACAAGGCAATTGCCGAAGCGGTGGAACGGCACGCGTTCAGCGCTCCCATGGGGTGTCGCTGGGAACAGGCCGATGCGCTCGACCGCTTCATTCCGCCCGCAAGCATTGTGCGGTACGACCGCTCCCAGTATCGTCGAAAACACTTTCCGTTCCGGCCATTCTCCATCAAGGAGCGGCGGCCCTGGGTGCAGGCGCAGGACGCAAACGGCGGCAGCACATCATGGGTTCTTGCCGACTGCATCTTCCACGCCAACGCTTTCCCTGCCGGCTATCGCAACCAGCTCTACACGCACGCAACGTCTTCCGGTTGCGCCAGCGCGACTTCCATCGAGCAAGCCTCCCTGCACGCCGCAATGGAACTGGTCGAGCGCGATGCATTCATGCGGCACTGGTTTTCCCAATCCGGCGGATACAACATCCCGCCAAAGACGCTCCCGGCACATTTCCGGTCGCGAGTTGATCTGCTTGTCCGCTCAGGATGCATCGTCCAGGTGCAGTGCCTGCACCTCGGTGTGTTCCCCACCTGGATGGTTTTAGCTCAACATGGCGGTTTGCACTTTACGTGCATCGGAACGGGAACCGGCCTGGATGCGGCCGTCAGCATGAAAACGATTACCGCGAAAAGCATCTTCTTCATGTCGCTCCCTTTTTAATCAACTGTTTATGCGCATCTTGCTGGGCGGGTTGTCCTTATGCCTTGATGATGGACAAGACGGTCGCCCGCGAGGCTCTCCATGTCGAAAAAAGGGTGAGCGATTTTCCTACATGTAGAAAAGTCGCTGCCCTAATTTGTTCACGCCTTTTGCAGCCTGTTCGCGACCTGTCAGAAGACGGAGGATTTCTCACGCGGTATTGCAGTTCAAGTGCCGAGCGTACAATAAACAATGGAAACAACTACGTAGGTATTCCGGCATGGGCTTTGATGATTGGAAAAGGGAAAGAGCAATTAAGAAAACTCTAAGAGCACTTTCACGGCAGCGTGTGGCACTGATAGGTCAGCCAGGCAATGTGCTGGTCATTGAACGTGGGTTACCCGACGCAGATTCCATAGATGAGCACTTGCATACTTGTCT
>Ga0196971_1001216_pt1 | contig 12340 bp, 12 predicted proteins | sample S1v_1013CmetaG_FD_148660 | JGI IMG/M metagenome (GOLD analysis project Ga0196971, IMG submission 148660) | Soil microbial communities from Anza Borrego desert, Southern California, United States - S1+v_10-13C | ecosystem: Environmental > Terrestrial > Soil > Desert | place: USA: California... | reverse complement strand
CGAAAAGCCCGACAGCCAGGACATCTGCTTCGTCCCGAACGGCAAGTATCAAAGCGTGGTCGAAAAGCTTCGCCCCGGCGCGATCGAGCCGGGCGAGATCGTTCATATCGACGGCCGCGTCATGGGCGAGCACAACGGAATCATCAACTTCACCGTCGGCCAACGCCGAGGCCTCGGCCTCGCCACCGGCGAACCGCTTTTCGTCGTCAAGCTCGACGCCGCCGACAAGCGCGTCATCGTCGGCCCGCGCGAAGCGCTCGGCGTTGCCCGCATCGCGCTCAAGGACGTGAACTGGATCGGCGAACCTGTCGCCAGCGAAGACGAGCTAGACGGCCGCGACATCCGCGTCCGCGTCCGCTCCACCCGTCCGCCCGTGCCGGCAAAGCTGCGCATTTCTTCCCCCGTTCACGGGGGAAGTGTCGTTGGCGCAGCCAACGACGAAGGGGGCGGCCGACGCACCACGTTGAAGATCGGCGCCCGGCCCGCCCCCTCAGTCAGCTTCGCTGACAGCTCCCCCGCTAGCGGGGGAGCAAACTGGCACGTCGAACTCGCCACGCCGGAAGAGGGCGTCGCCCCTGGCCAAGCCGCCGTGTTCTACGATCCTAATTCCACCCGCGTCCTCGGCGGCGGTTGGATCGCGCGCACGGAATAGCTATCTGCGCTCCAAGGAGGGCCGATGTCCGACGCCAAGACTGCCGCCAAAGAGCTGCTCAATCTGTCCGGCCTCGACGCGCTGCGCGCGCTGATCGCCGGCGCACATCCGGCGCCATCTATCGCAACCACGATGGGCTTCTACCTCGCCGAAGTCGAAGACGGCCGGGCGCTGTTCATCGGCGAAACCTCTGACCGCATCCTCAATCCGCTCGGCATTGTTCATGGCGGCTGGGCGCTGACGTTGATCGACAGCTGCACCGGCTGCGCCGCGCATACGACGCTGCCCGCAAATGTCGGCTACACCAGCATCGAAACCAAGGTGAACTTCGTCCGCGCCATCAGCGCCGATACCGGCCAAGTGCGCGCCGAAGGCCATGTCGTCGCCCGCGGTCGCACCATCATCACCACCGAAGGCAAGATCACCGATGCGCGCGGGCGTCTGTTGGCGCACGGCACATCGACCATTATGGTCCTGCGCCCGCAAAGCCCGCACCAAGAAGGGAAGCCATCACAATGAGCCAAGAAGACATCGTCATCGTCGGCATGGCCCGCACGCCCATGGGCGGATTGCTGGGCGAACTCGCCAACCTTTCCGCACCCGATCTTGGCGCCGTCGCCGTGAAGGCGGCGGTGAAGGAAGCCGGCGTCGCGGGGGCCGATGCGATCTTCATGGGCAACGTGCTGAGCGCAGGCCTGGGCCAGGCGCCGGCGCGGCAAGCGGCGCTCAAAGCCGGCCTCGATAAAGGCACGCAAGCGGTCACGCTGAACAAGATGTGCGGCTCAGGCCTGCAAGCTGTCGCCATGGCGCGCCAAGCTTTGCTCTCCGGCGAGAGCGATGTCGTCATCGCTGGCGGCATGGAAAGCATGACGCGCGCGCCGTTCCTGATGCAGAAGCATCGCACCGGCCAGAAGTACGGCCACGACAAATTGCACGACCACATGGCCCTCGACGGCCTCGAAGACGCCTACGAAGGCCTCGCCATGGGCGTCTATGCCGACCAGGCGGCGAAAGAGTATCAGTTCAGCCGTGAATCTCAGGACGCCTACGCGCTCGAAACTTTGCGCCGCGCCCAAAGCGCCACCGCCGAAGGCCGCTTCAAGCGTGAGATCGCCGCAATCGAAACCAAGGCCGGCGCACTCGACACCGACGAACTGCCGCGCAAGGCCAGGCCCGACAAGATTCCGTCGCTGAAACCCGCTTTCACGCCGGACGGCACCGTCACCGCCGCCAACGCCTCCGCCATCTCCGACGGCGCCGCAGCCCTCGTGCTGATGCGCCGCGGCGATGCGGAAAAGCAGGGCAGGAAGATCATCGCCCGCATCGTCGCGCAAAGTTCGCACGCGCAGGAGCCGTCGAGATTCACGTCCGCGCCCGTGCCGGCGATCCAGAAGGCCCTGACGCGCGCCAACTGGAAAGTCGGCGACGTCGATCTCTGGGAGATCAACGAAGCCTTCGCCATCGTGCCGATGATCGCGATGAAAGAACTCGGCATCAGCCACGACATCATCAACGTCAACGGCGGAGCCTGCGCGCTGGGCCACCCGATCGGCGCTTCCGGCGCACGCGTCCTCGTCACTTTGCTCGCCGCCATGGAAGCGCAAAACGCCAAGCGCGGGATCGCCTCGCTCTGCATCGGCGGCGGCGAAGGCATCGCGCTCGCAGTGGAGCGGGCGTGAGACGGCTGCTCGCTGTCGCGGTTTTCGCCCTGAGCTCCGATGCCTTCGCGCAAACGCCGGAGCAACAGGCGGCGGTCGAGCAGGCGGAGCGCGTCGGCCGGGAGATCTACGAGCACGACCGGGCCGCATGGCTCGGCACGGACGCGATCCGCGAAGACATGGGCGACGATGTCGGCCGTATCTTGCGCGGCTGGATCACCGAGCGTCAGGGCAATGACGTCGTGGCGACGTTCGTCACGACCGACGGTGATCAGCCGCGCAGCCTCTACCGCGCTGTGTTGCGCAATGGAGCCCTTGTGGAGCGCGGACAAGCCAATGCGCCGCTTGCCGTGCACCAGTTGGCGTTGTACCGCGCGAGGCAGAGTGCGCTGCAATCGGACTTCGCCGCTTGTTCGCCGACCTACAACACTGTCGCCTTGCCAAGCGCTGACGGCGCTTTTGCCGACATCTACCTGCTCCCTGGCACGACCGACGCCAACCTCGTCCTTGTCGGCGGCGCGCACCGCTTGCGAGTAAACCTGGCAACCAATGAGATCGTCGAGACACAAGCGTTCAGCCGATCGTGCTTGACTTTGCAGCGCGGGCCTGGCGCGGCGGGTTTGTTCTTCACGCATCTCACTACGCCGATGCCGACGGAGACTCACGTCTTCTTGAACCTGTCGATGGGGCTGCCGCTGTATGTCGGCGCCGAGCAGGGCGTCTGGAGTATTGAAGAGGGCCGGATTCGCTTGGTCCGAGAACGGGCCGAATGAACGAAAAGCTGCTCGCCCACTTCGCCGAACAAGCCGGCTTCTGCACCGCGCTTGGCTCGCCGTTCACCGGCCAGCTGGTCGAGCGCATGCGCGAGGACATCATCGCCCGCGGCCCCACCGCCGCGCTCGTCGCCGACTGGCCCGGCAATCCGCGCGCCGACGCCGTCGCGCTGCGCCTCACCGGCCCCGCCCACGCCGCGGTGCTCACCGGCCGCGATCCAGCGCTCGCCGCGCTCTATCCCGCACACAACCCGAACTGGCGCATGAGCGAGGTCTGGCCCGCCATCCGCGCGCTGTTCGAGCGTGAGCACGATTGGGTGCGCGACTTCATCCGCTCGGCGCCGCAGACCAACGAGACTCGCCGCTCCATCGCGCTGCTCGCGTGCTTCCTCACCTTTGCGCGCGATTGGCGCGGGCCGATCGACATGCTCGAACTCGGCGCCAGCGCCGGTCTCAATCTGCATTGGGACAAGTTCGCGTATCGTCCCAACGGCTGGTCATGGGGGGCCGATAGCCCCGTCGTCGTCGATACGAACTGGAACGGCCCGCCGCCGCTCGATGTCGTCCCGCACATCCGCAACCGCGCCGCCTGCGATCTCAATCCGCTCGACATCCGCGACGATGCGCAAACATTGCGCCTCAAAGCCTATATCTGGCCCGATCAGCCCGAACGCATCGCCCGTTTCGAAGGCGCTGTCGCGCTCGCCCGCGCCAACGACGTCCGCGTCGAGCGTGCCGATGCCGCTGAATGGATCGCCGCCAAGCTCGCCCAGCGCGCCGACGATGCGGCGACGATCGTCTATCATTCGGTTTTCCTGCAATACCCGCCGCGCGACGCTCGCGCCGCAATCGTCGCCGCCATCGAATCTGCAGGTGCAAAAGCCACCGCACGAGCGCCGCTTGCCTGGGTGCGTCTAGAACCCGAGGGCCTGTTCGGCGGCGAGATCAACAGCGCCCGCATGGTGTTCGACCTCGTCACCTGGCCTGGCGGGGCCCGCCGCATCCTTGGCTACGCCGACGGCCACGTCCGCCGCGTCGATGCGACGTAGTCGATCAGCGCCAGATCGCCGGCAGCGTCAATGAGAGTGCGGGCACGAACGTCACCAGCAACAGCACCGCAATCGCTGCGAGATAGAACGGCCAAATCGATTTCATCGCCTCGGCGATGCTGATCCGCCCGATCGCGGAGCCGACGAACAGAACCGACCCCACCGGCGGCGTGATCAAGCCGATGCCGGCCGCGAGCACCAGGATGACGCCGAAATGCAGCGGCGCGACATCAAAGGCGCGCGCGACCGGCAGGAAGATCGGTGTGCAGATGATGATCATCGGCGCCAAATCCATGAACGTGCCGAGCACGAGCAGGATCGCCAGGATCAGCAGCAGCACCAGCGTCTTATCGTCGGTGAAGCCCTGCAGCGCCTCGACAGCCATGGCGGGAATTTGCAGATAGGCCATCAGCCAGCCGAACGCGCCGGCGGCCCCGATCACAAACAGCACTGCGCCCGATGAGCGCGCCGCTTGCGCCACCGCGCCGAAGAATGCGCCCCAGCCCATGCCGCGGTAGACGATCAGCGTCACCAGGAGCGCGTAGAGCACCGCGACGGCGGCGCTCTCTACCGCCGTGAAGATGCCGGCGCGAATACCACCGAAGATCACGAAAATGAGCAAAAGGCCCGGGATCGCCGCGATCAGTCGCACGCCCACGGCGCCGAAGCCGGGGAAGGGTTCGGTCGGATATTTGCGCATGCGGGCGAGCACGTAAGCCGCAAGCATGATGCCGAGCGCAAGCAGTAGCGCCGGAATGATGCCGGCCGCGAACAGGTCGGCAATGGAAACGCCGCCGCCGGCGATGGCGGAGTAGAGGATCAGGTTGTGTGATGGCGGCAGCAGCAGCGCGACGAGCGCTGCCGAAATTGTCACATCGACCGCGTAGTCCTTGGAGAAGCCGCGCTTCTCCATCTGCGGGATCATGGTCGAGCCGATGGCGGAAACGTCGGCGAGCGCCGAGCCCGAAACGCCTCCAAAAAAAGTCGATGCAAGCACGCTGACTTGCCCGAGCCCGCCGCGCAGGTGGCCGACCAGCGACGACGCGAGCGAGATCAGCCGTTCGGAAATGCCCCCGCGCAGCATCAGCTCGCCGGCGAAGATAAAAAGCGGGATCGCCAGCAGCGACACCTTGCCGAAACCGGACGCGAGCTGTTGCACGACGACGAAAGGCGGCAGCTCGAGATAAAGGATCGTCGCCAGCGTCGCCGCCGCGATCGAGAAGGCGACCGGCACGCCAAGTATCAGCAAAAGCGCGAATACGCCGAAGAGAATGGCGATTTCCATCACGCGTTCTCCTCAGCGGGGTCGCCAGTCACGAGGCGTTCGAGCGCGAACAGCGCGATCAGCGCGCCGCCGGCGCAGACGCCCACGTATGCAAGGCCTTCGGGCGCCCGCGCGCCGGCCATCGGCACGCTCCAGGAATCCAACATCAGGAAGCCGCCATAGAAGGCGAGCGCCACACCGAAGGCGAGCGCGATGAGGCGCGCAAACGCCTTGAGTGCGGCGCGTATCGGGCTCGGCGCGGATTCCACCAAGGTCGGGAAATTGAAGTGCGTTTCGCGCCGCGTCGCGATGGCGGCGCCGAACAGGGCGGCGATGCTCATCAGAATCAGCGCTACGGGCTCAGTCCAGCCCGGCGACGCGTTGAGCACATAGCGGCCGATCACCTGCCACGCCAGCACCAGCACCATGATGCACAGCGAGGCAGAGGCGATGGCGATGGTCAGCTTCGCGAGCGCGGAGAAAGCGCCGGTCAGCGCGTTCGTGCGGCTCATAGTGTCTCCCCCCTCGTCGCCGTGCGCCGGCGATCGTCAGCTATGGTCTTCGATCCGGCGCACCGCCGCAGCCGTCGATGCGTCGGCCAGATAGCGCCGGCGCATCGGTTCGACCGCGCGGCGGAACGCGTCCTTGTCCACGTCATTGGCGGCGACGCCGGCATCGAGCACCGTTTGACGCGCGACGGCCTGCTTCTGGTCCCAGAGCGCGCGCATCACCGGCACGGACTCGCGCGCCTTGGCCAGGATCAGCTCACGATCCGCGCTTGAAAATGAATCGAACCGCGTCTTCGACATCAGCAGCGCTTCCGGTGCGCAGCAATGATCGGTTTGTGACCAGAAGCGCGCGACTTCGTATTGGCGCGTCGATTGGAACGTCGCCCAGTTATTCTCCGCCGCATCGATCAGATGGGTCTGCAGGCCGGTGAACACTTCGCCGAACGGAATCGGCGTTGCATTCGCGCCCATCGCGTCGATCATCTGCATGAAGATGTCGGCGCGCGGCACGCGCACTTTGAGCCCGTGCATGTCCGCCGGCGTATGGATGGCGTGGCGCGCATTGTACATCGAGCGGAAGCCGGAATCGTAGAAGGCAAGGCCGATGAGGCCGCGTTGCTCGAAGGTGCGCAGAATGCCTTGCCCAATCGGCCCGTCGGTCACAGCGCGCAGATGGGCGTCGTCGCGAAATGTGTAGGGCAAGGCCAGCGGCAGCGTCGCCGGAAACGCGTTGTTGACGGCGCCAAGATAGACGCGGGCGATATCGAGCACGCCGAAGCGCGCGAGATTGACCGTATCGTTCTCCGTGCCCAGCTGGCCGGACGGATAGATGCGGAAGCTGATGCGTCCGCCCGTCTCGCGCTCGATCTCTTCGCCCATCCAGCGCATCGCTTCGACGGTCGGATAATCGCTCGGGTGCACGTCGACGGCGGTGATAATCTGGCGCGACGTGGTTTGCGCAAATGCAATGCCGGCGCTGATCCCAGCGACGGCGCCGGCGCCGAAAAGCGCGCGCCGGGAAATCACGCGAAGCCCTTCCGCTTCGGCGCCGCTTTCACCGCCGTACAGAGGATGTCGCCGTCGCCGTTGAAGCTGACGCGCGAACGCTGGCCGATGCGAATGTCGTGGACCCCGGTGACGGCGCCCGTCGACACCAACTGGCCCGCCGCGAGCGGTTTGCCGCGGCCGGCCAAATGTTCGAGCAGGAACACCAGCGCATCGATCGGGCCGTCAGGCGCTGCGCTCGCGCCGCCTTTGCCGACGGAGATCGCTTCGATGAACGTCTCCGCGCTCAAGCCCTTCTCCAACTTGGCGCGCCAATCCTCGACCTCGGGGCCGAGGATGAGGCCGTGATTGTTGCCGAAGTCGGAGACAACGACGGTGGCGCCGAGATCGTTGATGGTCGCGAGCGGACTGCCCGCCAATTCGACGCCGACATGCATGGCGTCGATCAGATCAATGGCTTCGTCCCGCGTCCAGGTCACTTTATCGGCCGGCGCGTCTTTGCCGATGCGGAATACGTACTCCGCCTCCACGGCGGCGAAGCCGTTCTCATAGACCGGAAATTCCACAGCCGCGCCGGGCCCGGCGCGCCAAACCAGCGACTTGAAGATCGGCCCGGCCAAGCGTTCGGCGCCCAGCTCCGCCACCTGATGCGCCGGCGCGCGGCCGATTTTCCAGCCCGCGATTGCGTCCGGCCAGAGCGCGATGGCCTCGTCCTGGACGCGATAGCCCGCTGCAAGGGTGCGTGGCGGCTCGCCCGGAAAGCCCCGCAGCGCTCTCGCGTCCTGCCGTGCGGCCACGAACGACCCAGCGATATCGCGTGCAGTGCTGCTCACATGGCCTCCCCGCCGGCTGAGGTGCGCCGGTCTTGGTTCCAGCCTTATACGACACCGGTGTCATTAGCAATGTCGGACCTGCAGCCCGGGAAACAGCTTCAGGGCGCGCAGTAGGTTTCCAGCTTTGGCGCGCCAGCGGCGAAGAGGGCGGCGACAGGGGCCTGGCTGAGCGGCTCGCCCATCGCCTGTTCGAGCCGTCCACGTTTGTCGGCGCCAGTGATCAGCAACATCGCCCCGGCGACGCGATTATAGGCGCTGCGGGTGAGGGTGAGCCGGTTGGGCGCGCCGGCCGCCTGCGGTGCGAAGACGTCGATCACTGCGCGCGGGGCGTCTGGATCGAGCGCGCCTGCCGCTGCGCCGGGAAACCACGACGCTGTATGGCCATCGGCGCCCATGCCCATCACCGCGAAGTCGATCTTGAGCGGCGCGTAAAGCGTCTCGGCGCAGTCTGCGGCTTGCGCTGCCGTCGACGTCGCGAAGAACATCGGCTTGAACTGCGCGCCGCGCGCGAACGCAGGTTCGAACGCATGCTGGATCATCTTCTCGTTCGAAGCATCGTCGGTCGGCGGCACAAAGCGTTCATCGACGAGCGCGAGCGTGATCTTCATCCAGTCGAGCGGCATCGCCGCCAGCAAGCGATAGGCCGGCGCCGGCGTCGATCCCCCGGACAGCGCCAAACACGCCGCGCCGCGCGCCGCGATCGCCGTTTTCGCCGCCTGCGCCATGCGTTCGGCCGCCGCCTGCATCAGCGCGGCGCGATCGGCGAACGCGGTGAAACCCTGCATCAGCCCTTGCCGGCCAGGAGGCCGCGCAGCGTTTGCGCCGCCGCCGCGCCATGTTCTTTATCGGCCAAAGCGTACGCGGCCGTCGCGCGCAGATAGCCGATCTTGTCGCCGCAATCGTACGTCACGCCGTCATATTCGAACGCGTGGAACGGCTGCACGTCCATCAGCCGCGCCATCGAATCCGTGAGCTGAATCTCGTTGCCGGCGCCCGGACCCTGACTGGCGAGCAGCGCGAAGATCTCCGGCTGCAGGATGTAGCGGCCGCTGATGAAGAGGTTCGAGGGCGCCTCTTCGCGCTTCGGTTTTTCCACCATGCCCTTCATCTTGATCAGCCGTCCGTCACGGCTCTCCGGCGTGATGACGCCGTAACGCTCCGGCGTATCGGTCGGCTCCACCGCAATGATGTTGCCGCCGACCTTGTTGTAGGCCCCGACCATCTGCGCCAGGCACGAGGGCTGCGCCATCATCAGCATGTCCGGCAGCATCACCGCGAACGGCTCGTCACCGACAATGTCGCGCGCGCACCAGACGGCGTGCCCAAGGCCAAGCGCCGCTTGCTGGCGCAGGAAGCTCATCGCGCCGGCGGGGCGGACCGAGAGCGCGATCTCCTCCAGCTGCGCGGTCTTGTTCTTTTCCCGCAAGGTTACTTCGAGTTCATACGAACGATCGAAATAGTCCTCGATCGCGCCCTTATTGCGCCCCGTCACGAAGACTATGTGTTCGATGCCGGCCGCCAGCGCTTCGTCGACGACGTACTGGATCGCCGGGCGATCGAACACCGGAAGCATTTCTTTCGGGATCGCCTTGGTGGCGGGCAGAACGCGGGTGCCGAAGCCGGCAACAGGGAGTACCGCTTTCCGTAGCGGTCGGGGCGAGGAGGAAACGCTAGCCATTGTGTTCCTTTTGCTGCGGTGCAGCAGCGGTGATCCGTTGAGCGGCTAGAGCCGTAGCTGCTGCAGTCGAGAACAGCAACCGAGCCCCGGATTCGGCTTGAATTCAGGATTATCGGTTACGATCTGCCAAAGCCGCGGAAGACGGCAGGTGTGGGTGTCGAGGTTGGTGACCACCGTCACGGACGATTTCCCTTCGGCGCCGCAAAGTACCGTTTGCCAATACGGCAACCTTTTGTTAACAGACCGCGCGCCGGTCCGGGAGTAATCCACAATGTCGTCCTCCAACACCAAAGCCACCGTCCGCATGGTCGTGGCCAGCTTCGCCGCCGGTGTGAGCGCGATGATGCTGCTTGGTCTGGTGGCGCCGGTTGCCGTTCAAGGCGGCCTGAGCGTGCGCGAGGCGATGGCGTCGCCGGTGGAACAGCGTCCGGAAATCGCGTTGGATGTCGCCGCGGTTGAAGCACAACTGGCCGAGGCTGAGCGCGCCATGGCTGCCGCCCGCGCGACCACCAATGACGACATCCGCCGTCTGCAGCGTCTCTCCGGCCGCTAAGTCCAACCGAGCGCGGTTTTTTAGACCCGCCTTCTTCTTGGTTTCCCGTCCTACAGAATCTTCTGACCCGTCGCTTTCCAGTCCTTGAGAAACGCCTCGAGTCCAGCGTCGGTGAGGTGGTGCTTAGAGAGCGCCTTGAACACCGCCGGCGGGATCGTGGCGCAATGGGCGCCCGCAATCGCCGCATCGCGCACGTGCGCGCCGGTGCGGATTGAAGCCGCCAGAATCTGCGTCTGATAATCGTAATTGTCGTAGATAGCGCGGATTTCGCGGATCAGCTGCATGCCGTCCTGGCCGCCGTCGTCGAGCCGGCCGAGGAACGGCGAGATGAACGTCGCGCCGGCCTTCGCCGCCAGCAGCGCCTGCACCGCCGAAAAGCAGAGCGTCACGTTGCAGGGATGGCTTTCATCTTCCAGCGTCTTGCAGGCCCGCAGGCCATCGCGCGTCAGCGGCACTTTCACGACGATATTGTCCGCCACCGTGCGCAGCTTGCGGCCTTCGGCGATCATGGTCTCGTAGTCCTGCGCCACCACCTCGGCGCTGACCGGCCCCGGAACGGCCGCGCAAATCTCGCGCAGCGTTTCGAAGAAGTCGCGCCCCGCTTTGGCGACCAGCGAAGGATTGGTCGTTACGCCATCGACCAGCCCGGTTTCCGCTAGGGCCTTCAGTTCCGCTGCGTCGGCGCTGTCGATGAAAATCTGCATGAAAAAGCTCCCTCGCCGCATAGTATCCGGCGCATTCCGCTGATACCGGACTGCGCGCGCAGGGCAAGCCGCCCGAATCGCGGCTAAACACCCTCTGAACGCAGGGAACACCGCCAATGGCCAAGCTGGAAGAGATCGAAGGCGTCAGCGCCAAGGACATGGCCAACGCCATCCGCGCGCTCGCAATGGATGCGGTGGAGAAGGCGAAATCCGGCCACCCCGGCATGCCGATGGGCATGGCCGATGCGGCGACGGTGCTGTTCTCGCGCTTCCTGAAATTCGACGCATCCGAACCGCGCTGGCCGGACCGCGACCGCTTTGTGCTCTCCGCAGGGCACGGCTCGATGCTGCTTTATGCGCTGCTCTACCTCACCGGCTACGAGGACATGACGCTGGATGAGATCAAGCGCTTCCGCCAGCTCGGCTCGAAGACGGCGGGTCATCCGGAAAACTTCCTCGCTGACGGGATCGAGACCACCACCGGTCCGCTCGGCCAGGGCCTCGCCAACGCCGTCGGCATGGCGATGGCCGAAGCGCATCTTAAGGCGCGCTTCGGCTCTGAGCTCGTCGATCACCGCACATGGGTGATCGCCGGCGACGGCTGCTTGATGGAAGGCGTCAGCCAAGAAGCTATCGCGCTTGCCGGACACCAGAAGCTCAACAAGCTGATCGTAATCTGGGACGATAATTCAATCTCGATCGACGGCGCCATTTCCCTCTCCGACTCCACCAATCAAAAAGCGCGCTTCGAAGCGAGCGGCTGGAACGTGCTCTCGTGCGACGGTCACGACATGGCCGATGTCGCGCGTGCGTTCGAAGCAGCGACCAAGTCCGCGGACAAGCCAACCATGATCGCGTGCAAGACGACGATTGGTTTCGGCTCGCCGAAAAAGGCCGGCACGGCGAAGGCGCATGGCGAAGCGCTCGGCGCCGAAGAACTCGAAGCGACCAAGAGGGCGCTCGGCTGGGCGCACGGCCCGTTCGAAGTGCCGGACTCGATCCTCAACGCTTGGCGCAAGGTCGGCGCGCGCGGCGCGCAGATCCGCGAAGCGTGGGAAAGCGGCCTTAAGCGGCATCCGCAGCGCGATGCGTTCGCAACGGCATTGAGCGGCAATATCGACGGCGCACTGGCCGCCCTCGGCATGCACGCGCAGAAGATGGCGGCAGAAAAGCCCGCGCTGGCGACGCGCGCTTCGTCCGGCGCGGCGATCGACGCGATGTTCGAAGCGTGTCCCGAATTGCTCGGCGGTTCGGCCGATCTCACCGGCTCCAACAACACGCACGCCAAAGGTTCGGTCGACTTCAACGCCGAAAATCCCCTCGGCCGCTACGTGCGCTATGGCATCCGCGAACACGGCATGGCCGCGGCGATGAACGGCATGGCGCTGCACGGCGGAATCATTCCGTACAGCGGCACCTTCCTGTGCTTCGCCGATTATTCCCGCCCGGCGATCCGTCTCGGCGCATTGATGGGCATCCGCGTCATTCACGTGATGACCCACGACAGCATTGGTCTCGGCGAAGATGGCCCGACACACCAGCCGGTCGAACATCTCGCCGCGCTGCGCGCGATCCCCAACCTTTACGTTTTCCGCCCCGCCGATGCGGTGGAAGCGGCGGAGTGCTGGCAAGCGGCGCTGCTGAATGAAGACGGCCCCAGCG
>Ga0196971_1001215_pt1 | contig 12354 bp, 12 predicted proteins | sample S1v_1013CmetaG_FD_148660 | JGI IMG/M metagenome (GOLD analysis project Ga0196971, IMG submission 148660) | Soil microbial communities from Anza Borrego desert, Southern California, United States - S1+v_10-13C | ecosystem: Environmental > Terrestrial > Soil > Desert | place: USA: California... | reverse complement strand
AGACGTCAAGACCGACCACTGGCCGCCCCATGCGGGCGGCCATCAGTCCATTGCGCCCCTCGCCGCAGCCCACATCCAACACAGGCCCGGCGAGTGCCTCCTGCAGGTGCTGCCAGAGCAGACCGTTCGCGAGCTTTCCATAGACATGCGTCCTGTTGGTATACACCTTGTTCCAGCGTGTCAACGTACATGCACACCTTTCCGCAGGAGAATGTCCCTACTAGGCGAAACCCACACGCTATCAGCCTACCACGGAGGAAGCCCTGCGGAAACGTTCACGCGCGAAATGGTTGCTCTGCCCCGTCGCTGTCCTGGTCGCACTGCTGGCAGCCGGTGCTGTCTACCAGACCATCGCCACGGCCCGTGAGGCTAAAACCTTCCCCGCCCCCGGCCAGTTGGTCGACGTGGGCGGCCATAGGCTGCACCTCAAGTGCGAGGGCCAGGGCGCCCCCGTGGTGGTGCTTGACTCCGGCAACGGCGACGGCCTCATGGTCTGGAGCCTTGTGCAGCCATTACTGGCCCGGACCACCACGGTCTGCGCCTACGACCGGGCCGGCTACGGCTGGAGCGAACCCGGCCCGGGTCCCCGCCCCAGCGGCCGGGCAGTGACCGAACTGCACGCCCTGCTCCGGAACGCAGGCCTGAAAGCTCCCTTCGTGCTGGTCGGCCACCCTTTCGGCTGCATGAACGTCCGCCTATACGCTTCCCGTTACCCGGACGAGGTCGCTGGCGTGGTGCTGGTCTTCCGCAAGTTCCAGGCCGCCGCCGCCCGGGCCAAGGGGCTCACCACAACAGCCTGGGCCGCCATGTACAGCGAGGTCTCCTCCCTGGACGAGAGCGCCGCCGAGTTCAAGGCCGCCCTGGCAAACGGTGCGACCCACACCACCATCGCCGAAAGCGACCACTACATCCACACGGAGCAGCCGCAGGTCGTCATCGATGCCGTCATAGAAATGCTGAAGCGCCACCCATAGGCAGGGTGGCGCTTCCATCCTAGAGCACTGCGTTCAAGAACTCCCGCGTCCGGGCCTCCGCAGGCTCGCTGAACAGCCTCGCCGGCGTTCCCTGCTCGACGATGTTCCCCTCATCCATAAAGATGGCCCGGTGGCAGACTTCGCGGGCAAAGCCCATCTCGTGCGTCACCACCAGCATGGTCATACCTTCCTGGGCCAGCCCCCGCATGACATCAAGCACTTCCTTGATCATCTCCGGGTCCAGGGCCGACGTGGGCTCATCGAACAGCATGATCTCGGGCTCCATGGCCAGCGCCCGGGCAATGGCCACCCGCTGCTTCTGCCCGCCGGAGAGATTGCCGGGGTAGACCTCGGCCTTCTCGGCCAGACCCACCCGCTTCAACAGGGCCATGGCGCGCTCCTCGGCGGTCGAAGGGGAAGCCCGCCCCAGCAGCGTGGGGGCAAGCATCACGTTTTGCTTCACCGTCATGTGCGGGAACAGGTGGAAGAGCTGAAAGACCATGCCCACCCGCTGCCGCATGCGGTTGATGTCGAACCCGCGGGCCGTGATGTCCTGCCCGTCGATCAGAACCTGGCCCGACGTGGGCTGCTCCAGCAGGTTGACGCAGCGCAGCAGGGTCGATTTGCCGCTGCCGCTGGGCCCGATGATGGCCACCACTTCGCCGCGGGCCACGTCGAGGTTGACGCCCTTCAGCACATCGAGGGAGCCGAAGCTCTTGTGCAGATCCTTAATGCTGATCACCAGTCTTCAGCCTCCTCTCCATTACGGCGACCACCCTGCCCGTGATCCACGTCAGAATCAGGTACATGATCGCCGAGACGAGCATGGGCTCGAACGGGGCGTAGTTGGAACTGCCGACGATGCGGGCTTTGAACGAGATCTCGTGAATGCCGATTACGGAGACGATGGATGACTCCTTGATCAGTGTGATGAACTCGTTGCCCAACGGGGGCAGGGACCGCTTGACCGCCTGCGGCAGGATGATGTGCCGCATGGTCTGCCAGAAGGTCAGGCCCAGGGAGCGCCCCGCTTCCGTCTGCCCCTTGTCGATGGACTGAATGCCCGCCCGAATGATCTCAGCCACATAGGCGCCGCTGTTGAGCGAAATGGCGGCGATGCCGGCGGGCAGCGGTGGAATGTCCAGCCCGTTGAAGAACAGGGGTACGCCGTAGTAGACCAGGTAAAGCTGCACCAGGAAGGGCGTGCCCCGGATCAGCTCCACGTATGCGCCCGCCAGGCCATGCACCACACGCAAGACTCCGCCGGTGGGCTTCTGGCTGCGCAGCAGGCCCACCAGGCCGCCGATAATCGTGCCAAAGACTATACCGAGCGCCGAGAGCAGCAGGGTCATGCGGGCACCTTCGACGCCGATGACGCGGACTGCTTCCCAGGCCACATTCCACTGCCAGTTCATACTGCCTTGACTCCTTCCACGACGAAGGGGACCGGCTGCCCGGTCCCCCGTATGATCTTCTGCGTGCTACTTGGAAGCCTCAGCCTCGAACTTCTGGACCATCTTGTCCAGGCGGCCGTCGCTCTTGATCTTGGCCAGCGAAGCGTTGACCGCAGCCACCAGTTCCTTGTCGCCCTTGCGGAACGCCACGCCGTTCAGCTCGGAGCTGAGCTGCTGGAAGGTGGCCAGCTTGGCGTTGTTCTTCTCGTAGTTCTTGCCCACGGTGTAGCCGCAGATGACCACGTCCACCTTGCCGGTGAGCAGGTCCAGAATGACGGCGTCGAACTTGTCGACCTGCTTGACCTTGGCGCCTTCGATCTTCTTGGCCTCTTCTTCACCGGTGGTGCCCATCTGCACGCCGATGGTCTTGCCCTTGTAGTCAGCCAGGCTCTTGTACTGGCCGGCCTTTTCCTTCAGGCCCAGAATGACCTGGCCGCCCTGCCAGTAAGGCTCGGAGAAGTCAACGCTCTTCGCGCGGTCGTCGGTAATGGTCATGGCCGAGATCACCAGGTCAACCTTCTTGGCGATCAGTTCGGGAATCAGGCTGTCGAAGGCCGCTTCCTTGATCTCGAGCTTCACGCCCATATCCTTGGCGATCTCCTGAGCCAGCTCGATCTCCCAGCCGGTGATGGTGTCCTTGCCGTCCACGGTCTTATGGAACTCATAAGGCGGGTAGTCGGCGCTGGTGCCCAGCACGAGCTTGCCCGCCGCCTTGATTTCATCGAGGTGAGTCTTGGCCGCTGCGGGAGCGGGAGACTTGGTGTCGCCGGCTGCAGGCGTCGTTGTGGTCTTGGCGCCGCCACAGGCCGCCAGGGTCAGGGTGAGGGCCAGGATGAGAACCAGCCCCATCATCCGTTTCATTCCAGGTTCGCCTCTTTCTTGTAAGCTTGTCTAGCGGCTACTATACAACGCTGTGTATATGTATGCAATACTGCATGGCATTGTCAGGCCAGCAGGTGTAGTCACAACCTTGTTGGAAGCACGACACCCAAAATGGGTGCAGGGGGCGAGACTTGCGTCTCGCCCCCCGCATGTGTGCGATGAGGGTCACCACTCCCCCATCGCATCGCTTGGGCAGTCGGTCACCACTCGTCTGCCCTTTTTTGAAGCCGAACTCTCCTCCGCACTTACTGCACCGCTACAACAAGAGCGTTCGAGAGCGCGAGCCGCCCACCAATGGCGACTACGAGACATTATATCACGTTTACCTTAGGCGGTGGAGAACATTTTGGGCTATAGCGGATCGTGCCGAATGGCGCTAACAGCCGCTCGCGGCCTTTCGGCAACATTTGGCCGGGCCCTGGGCAACGCCCACGCAGTGGCTGAATATGCATAAACGTAGCCGGCTGCGGAAAGGATGGTGCAGCAATTCATGAAGCCGGAAGCACCCGTCTGCGCGTGGTGCGGAGCCGGCGTGCTGGAACAGCGGGAAGCCGAAACGCCCTGGCTCTGCTCCGAATGTGACCAGACCTATGAAACCGAGCGTATACGCCCGTACTGGACCGAAACCGAACGGCCCATTTATCACGAGTAGAGTAGGAGGCCGCCCTGGCGACAGGGCGGCCTCTTGCTTTATGCTTCTTCGATGATCACCTGTTCAATGCGAATCTCTTCGGCGGGCCTGCTCATTTCGCCGTGACCCGAGGGGCCCACGGGAGTGGCAGCCAGCGCGTTGACCACATCCATACCGTCCACCACACGGCCGAACTGTGTGTAGTTCGGCATGCGGTCCAGGTTCTTGGCGTCTCTGCCACTGCAGATGAAGAATTGGCTACCATTGGTATTCGGGCCGGCGTTGGCCATGGCCATCATGCCGGGCTCGTAGGAGTGCTTCGGGGGCAGCTCATCGGCGAACCGGTAGCCAGGGCCGCCACGGCCCGTGCCGGTGGGGTCGCCGGTCTGAATCATGAACGTCTTGATCACCCGGTGGAACGGGACACCATCATAGAATCCTTCGCGGGCCAGGAACACGAAGTTATTCACTGTTCGGGGCGATTCAGAGGCGAGCAACTCGACCCGGACGTCGCCCTTGGTGGTCTTCAGGGTGGCGTGATATGTACGCGCAGTATCGATCTGCATATCCGGGGCGGCGCTCCACTGTTTGGCCATGGTCATCCTCCACTCCAAGAGAGTCTCTCGTAAGCTTCCCCATCGGCAGGCGGATATCCTCCGCCTCAGGGCTTCATGTGGACATGCACTTCCCGCTGCGGATAGGCAATCTGAATGCCCGCCTCGCGGAAGGCCTGAAGGATGCGAGTGTTCAGTTCGTCGGTAATGCGAAAGCGATCCTTATAGGAGGGAACCCAACAGGAGAAGAACAGATCCAGCGTGCTTTCATTCATCTTGGTGAACCAGACGCCGGGGGCCGGATCCTTCAGCACCTCTGGGTGAGCACTGATCTGCTCCAGCAAGATCTGCTTCGCCCTGTCGATATCGGTGGAGTAGTGCACGCCGACGGTGACGCGAATGGCCGCCGAAGGGTTGGGCAGCGCGTAGTTGGTAATGCGGGAGTTGGCCATGTCCTTGTTGGGCACCACCAGCGCATTGCCGTCGAACTGCTTGATGCGGGTCGACCGCAGGCCAATCTCCAGCACCTCGCCCACCTTGCCGTCAGCGAGCTCAATCACATCGCCCACCCGAAACGGCCGGTCCACCAGAATCACAAACCCGCCCAACATGTTCGAAAGCGTCTCCTGGGCCGCCAGGGCCACAGCCAGCGAAGCCACACCGGCAGTAGTCACCAGTGCCGTAATGTCCAACCCGAAATTCTTGAGGATGATGGAGGCGGCAATAAAGTAGAGCACCATCGAAAGGACTCTGCGAATGACGGGCAGAAGCTCCTCATCCCAGTGGGAGTTGTTCTTGACGGCCATGTCGTGCAGGTACCAGTTCAGGCCGGCCTTCAGAAGCCCGTTGACCAGGTGAGTTACCGCCAGAATGACCAGCGCCCCCATAATGCGCTGGATCCAGCTGAACTCATGGCCCAATAGCGCCGGATTGGCAAAGCTGGGAATACGGCTGCCCAAAGAAGTCAGGCCGGCTTGCACGCCAAGCGCCATGACCACGAACCGAACGGGTCCGCCGGCGGCGGTGACTAGACGGTCATCGAGCGCCGTGCGGCTGCGGGCGGAAAGCGGGGCGATGACCTTTCGCACGAGCACCTTTGCCAGCCATGCGGCCACCCATGTGGCTGCCAGGTAGCCCGCGAAGATGGCCCAGGACATCCAGTGCTGCATCCAGCCGCTGCGAAGCGTCTCCAACCATTGCTGGATCATGTGGTTTCCCTCCAGGAGAACGTTGAACTGCATCCGATCGCTATGGTAACACATGTAGGGACTTGAACGTACCTGCCGCCGAGGCGATCCGGCGACAAAACCGGGTACTTTGATCTATCCAATGTTATGCCTTGCATTGCTTACAATGAAGTTACCTGTAAAGAGCCCCGAAAGAGGGGATTCCGCGATGTTTGGGCTTGAGCATTTGCTGAAGATCATGGACCCTGCGTCGATCATTGTGGACCACCAACTCTGCCTGCGCGCCCGGCACAGGCGCTCGCCCTGCCGCGGCTGCTCGGAGGCTTGTCCGACAGAGGCCATCGGCTACGAAAACGGCCGGCTGACCATTGACGCGACGGCCTGCACCCGCTGTGGGCTGTGTGTGGGAGCCTGTCCGACGGATGCGCTTCAGCTGCGCAGCATCACTGCCAAAGGGCTGGAAGGCGCGACACGACTGAAGTGCGCACATGCGGACGGTGAAGGCCCTGAGCTCCCGTGCCTGGGGTGGCTGACCCGCGATGACATCATCGACGTGGGGAGCCGGTGTCCCGGGCTTGAACTGGCTGCGGGAGACTGCGAGACGTGCTCTCTGGCCGCAGGCGGGAACCGGGCCAAAGAGGCGGTCACAGCCGCTTCGTCTATGCTGGCGGCGCTGGGCGTGGCGCAAGACCCCGTCTGGGTCGTCTCACCGAAGGGTGCCACTCGCCCCGACGAGCGGGTCGTGTCCCGTCGCGAACTGTTCAGTCTCTGGTCGCGGTCGGCTGTGCAGACCGGCCGCACGCTGCTGCCGGACCGCGACGTCAACCCTGTTAAGCTGCCCACCAAATTGCCGGCACGGCGCACCCGGTGGATCAAGCGCTTTGCTCACAAGGACAGCAGCGCCGCTCTGGACTGGCCATTGCGCACCGTGAACCAGGGCTGCATTGGCTGTGACATCTGCGTTGCCTTCTGCCCGACGGGAGCCCTCTCCTCCGCCGAAAGCGAGGGCGTCTGGTCCCTGCGGTTTCAGGCCACCGCCTGTGTGGATTGCGGGACCTGCATTCACCTCTGCCCTCGCCGGGTGCTGGCAGCCTCAGACGAGCGCCCCACGGTGGGCGAGGTGCTGAGCGGCACACGGCGCGATCTGGCTTCGCTGCCGTCCAGCGAAAGGCCGCAGGCCGGAGGGGGCCGGCCGAAATGGTAAGCAACGGAGGTGTACGATGGCTAACGTTATGCGCGAGTACCTGGAGATCGTTCGGTTCTTCTATGGTCTCATCTTCTTCGCCCTCGGGTTCGCCATCGTCCTGCAGCCGCGGCGCAATAGCGTCTATTACCTGTCGCACGCCCTGACCTGGCTCGCCGGCTTCGCCCTGATTCACGCCGTGGCTGACTGGGGCCTGATCTTCATCCCCCTGCGTCAGGGGGGACCCGGCGGCTCCGCACTCATCCAGCAACTCCTGACCTTCCGCACGCTCGGGGTAATCGTCTCCTTCGGCCTGCTCATGCAGTTCGGTATCATGCTGCTGGTGGAGCACCACCCCTATCGGCGGGTGTTGTCGCTGCTGCCATCATTAGTGACCGCTGCCTTCGTGCTCCTGCTACTGTTCCGGGAGTTCTCGCCTCAAGCGGATCTGCCCGGACTCACGGACGTGCGGATCGCCGCCCGCTACTTCCTTGGGTTCCCGGCGGCCCTGCTGTCCGCCTGGGGACTGATCCGACAGGTGCCCGTCCTGCGCAAAGACCAGAGCCGCTACGTCAGGTATCTCACTGGCGCAGCGGTCTGCTTTGTCCTGTACGGGATTCTTGCTGGACTTGTGGTGTCCGAACGAGAATTCTTCCCCGCGAACATGATCAACGAGACGACCTTCTTCGCCGTGTTCCGTCAGCCGGTGGAGGTGGGCCGTGCCCTGGCGATGCTCGGGGTCACCGTCTGCATCATTGAGCTGCTGGACATCTTCCACCAGGAGACGCAGCGACGCCTGCGTCTGGCGGAGCAGGACCGGGCCCTGCTGCGGGAACGCGAGCAGATCGGCCGCGACCTCCATGACGGGATCATGCAGACCCTGTATGGCACCGGGCTTGGGGTGAAGCAGGTCCTGATCATGGCGGAGACCCAGCCAGACCAGGCGAAGGAGATTCTGTCTGAACTGAACGCGGAGATCGGGCGGGCGATCGTTCAAATGCGCCGGTACGTGCTGGACTTGAAGGAGCAGACCATCAGCGCAACCGAACTGGTGGACGATGTACGCGCCCTGGCCCAGGAGATCTCGCAGTTTGCTGGCATATCGGTCAAGGTCACGACCGAAGGGGCTGACCAGGAGATTAAGGTTCCCTGCGGACTGCGTGAAGACGCCCTTGCGATTGTGCGCCAGGGGCTCTCCAACGTGGTTCGCCATGCCGATGCCCGCGAGGCCACGGTGACCTGCGCGCTGGATGAGGACACGCTGCTCCTTCGGGTGTCGGACCCCGGCCGTGGCTTCGATCCTGCCGGCGAGAGCGGGGGCGGCGGCATTGAGAGCCTCCGCGAGCGCGTGGAGGCCGTAGGTGGCCTGCTACAGGTCATGAGCGCAGAGGGTGAGGGGACTCACCTGGTGGCGCATCTTCCCGTCTGGGCCAAACGTTCGGCCGCCAGACCGAAGGAGGGAAAGGCATGAGCCAGGGCAGGCGCAAACGTCTGGTAGTCGTAGACGACCACGGCATTGTGCGGCTCGGATTGGTGGCCCTGCTCTCCCAGCAGCCAGACCTGGAGGTTGTGGGGCAGGCGTCCACCGCCGAAGAAGCGCTCCCGCTGATTGACCGGCTCCGGCCCGATCTGGTGGTGATGGATGTGCGGCTGCCCGGCAAGGATGGCATTGCCGCCTGCCGCGAGGTCCGCAGCACCTGTCCCGGTACCGAGGTGATCATTCTCTCCTCCTTTGCCGAACCCCAGACGGTGACAGCCGCCTTCATGGCGGGCGCCCGGGGGTACGTGCTGAAAGACCTGGAGAATCACCGGCTGCTGCAGGCCATTCAGACCGTGGCGGAAGGCGGGTCGGCCCTTGACCCGACGCTGGGCTCCGCGCTGGCGGCCGGCATGCACGCCATGGTCAGCGGACAGGCTGCGGCCAAGGCCCCGGAGCGGGAGCCGCTGACCAAGCAGGAAGTCGCGATTCTTCGCCTGGTGGCGAAGGGGCGGACGAACCGGGAGATTGGCGAGCAGCTGTTCCTTAGTGACAAGACCGTTCGCAATTATCTCAGCGAGTTCATGCACAAACACAACCTGCACAACCGGGCGGAGGCGGCCGCCTTCGCCGTGCAGTCGGGACTGCTGGTCGAGGACAAATAACGGTGGGACGCGAGGTACAAACGTACCTCGCGTTTTTGCGTATCAGGGGACATTCGCACAGGTATGTCTCTGTACGTTCGACAATCAACGGCGAGCCTGTCTCCATGTGAAAATGTAATCAAAGCTGAAACAGGAGGTTTGCCGCATGTCGCACACGGTGACATGGCCCATCTGGATCGCCCTCTACCTGTTCTTTGCAGGTGTGAGCGGCGGCGCCTTTGCCGCCTCGACTGCAGCCTCGTTCCTTGGCGAACGGTACAAGAACGTGGCCCGTTGGGGTGCCTACATTGCTCCGTGGCCGGTCCTGCTGGGTACCCTGCTCCTGATCGTGGACCTGGGCTCGCCCTCGCGGTTCTGGATGCTCTTCCTCAAGGTGAACACTCGCTCCGTTATGTCGATGGGTGCCTTCATTCTCACCGTCTTCGGTGCGATCGCTGTCGTGTACTGCTGGCATCAGCTGTACCTCGACAAGAAGGTCAAGTTTACGCTGCTGCCCGAGTCGCTGGTCAAGCTGGTTCGCTTCCTGGGTATTCCCTTGGCAGTGGCCATCGGCACCTACACCGGCTTCCTGCTGAACGCCTCCATCGCCATCACGCTGTGGAACAATGGCGTTCTGCCCCTGATCTTCCTGGCCTCCGCCCTCTCTACGGGCGTCGCCTCCGTCATGGTGGCTGTGGCCCTTACCGGCAAGTGGGATGCGGTCAAGAACGAGGTCAAGAGCCTCGCCATCGCTGACGCCGCCCTTATTGGCCTTGAGCTGTTCGCCCTTGCTGCTTACGTGTGGTCCCTGCATGTGGGCAACCTCAAGCAGCAGGCTGCTCTGGACTTCCTCAACGCTCACTACGGCCTGTGGTTCTGGGGCGGTGTCTGGGCGCTGGGCCTGCTCCTGCCTCTGGGCGTTAAGGTCTTTACCAAGGGCGAGAGCGCCGGTAAGGCCATGTTCAACGGTACGCTGGTCATCGCCGGCGGCCTGGTCCTCCGCATCATCATCGTGATCGCCGGTCAGGCGGCCACGCCACTCTACTAAGGAGGGGAGCATAGCATTATGGCAACCAAGCGTCTGGGCATGGTCATCGACCTCCGCAAGTGCGTGGGCTGCGAAGCCTGCACGGTAGCCTGCAAGGCGGAAAATGGCGTGCCCCTCGGCCACTTCCGCACCTGGGTTCAGAAGCATGAGGCCGGCGTTTTCCCCAACGTGGGCCTTCAGTTTGTGCCGAAGCTCTGCAACCACTGCGACGACCCCGCCTGCGTCTCCGTCTGCCCCACCGGCGCTTCGTTCAAGCGGGACAAGGACGGCATCGTTCTGATCAACCAGGACGACTGCATCGGCTGCAAGTACTGCATGGTCGCCTGCCCCTACGGTGTCCGCTACCTCGACGAGTCCAAGGGCCTTGTCGACAAGTGCACCTGGTGCGCTCACCGTGTGGATGCCGGCATCGTTCCTTCGTGCGTCAACACCTGCATCGGTGGCGCCCGTATCTTCGGCGACCTGAACGATCCCACCAGTGAGATCAGCAAGTTCATCGCCACTCACGCGGTCCAGCAGCTGAAGCCTGAGGCCGGTCTCGGCCCCAACGTCTACTATGTGGCCCTTGACCGGGACTTCAACGGCAAGCTCGGCAATCGCTAAGGAGGGAAGCCAGGTATGGATCTGAACCGCCGCACATTCCTTAAGCTCGGTGCAGCCGCCGGCGCCCTCGCTGCTGTCGGAGGCGGGGCTGTCGTTTCGGCTGAAGAACTGATCAAGGCCGGCAAGGGCGTGGGCGCCAACAGCAAGGAGCGCAAGGCCATTCCCACGTCGTGCTTCCAGTGCCCCGCCATCTGCGGCATGGTCGCCTACGTGGAAGGCGACCGCGTCGTGAAGCTTGAGGGCAACCCCCTGCATCCCAACAACCAGGGCGCTATTTGCGCCAAGGGTCAGGCCGGCCTCAGCCAGGCCTACGACGGCCAGCGCATTCTGTACCCCATGATCCAGACCAAGGAGCGCGGTGACCGCTCTGGCTGGAAGAAGGTCAGCTGGGAAGAGGCTCTCACCCTGGTTGCTGCTCGCATCAAGAAGAACATGGACGAGAAGCGGCCCGACAAGGTCTACCTCATGCCCGGCCGTGATCGCTCCGCCGGCTACCTGGGCCGCTTCGCTGACGCCATCGGCACCCCCCACGTGATCTCTCGCTCGGGCACCTGCTCGCAGTCGAAGAAGGCCGGCTTCATGGAAGGCTGGGGCTATGACTCCAACTGGAACGACTACGCCAACTCGAAGGTCATTCTGAACTTCGGCCATGGCATCTTCGAGTCGGGCTCGGTCTTCGTTGGCAACACCAAGGCCGCCCTCAAGGGTGTGGTCGATGGCGGCGCTCAGCTGATCACCTTCGACCCGCGCTTCTCCAACACGGCCGCCAAGTCCACGGAGTGGGTGCCCATCAAGCCCGGCACCGACCTGGCCATGCTTCTGGCCATGCACTACGTGATCTTGAGGAACAACCTCCACGACACCAACATGGTCAAGTGGTTCAACTTCAAGCTCGAAGATTACCTGGCCCACCTGGAGAAGAACGGCTATACGCCGACCTGGGCCGAGAAGATCACGGGCGTGCCTGCTGCGAAGATCGAGCGCATCGCCAAGCTCTTCGCCACCAAGAAGCCCGGCTGCGTCACCGCCTACAAGGGCGTGGGCAACCACACCAACGGCGCCATGACCACCAAGGCGATCATCATTCTGGCGGCCCTGGTGGGCAACCTGAACGTCAAGGGCGGCACCTTCTATAACAAGACGGCCGCTTACAAGAATCCTCCCGGTCCGCCCAAGCCCACGGTGCCGGCCACCCCGGCCCTGAAGTCCAACCCCCTGCAGTCCGCCGCCAACACCACCCTGTTCGAGAACTGGGCGGCCGGCAAGGGCGAAGTTGACACGATCGTGACCTGGGTCCACAACCCGGTCTACACGCTCGGCAATGCGCAGGCGAAGATCGACATTCTCAAGGACCGCAAGAAGATCCCCTTCTTCGTGGCCATCGACCTCTTCATGTCCGAATCCACCGCGCTGGCGGATGTGATTCTGCCGGACGTCTCCTTCCTGGAGCGCAACGACCCCGAGTCCCACTACCCCACGGCGGGCCTGCCCTGGGTTGCCATTCGCCAGAACGTCATGCCCAAGCCCATCGGCGAAGGCAAGGAGCAGTGCGAGATCCTGCGGGCCATCGCCCAGAAGCTGGGGCCCGATGTGGCGAAGTACTTTGACCTCTCCCGGGTAGACTACGTGAAGTTCAACGTGAAGGACTCCCTGCCCGGCTTCGAGGACTGGGGCGGCTACGAGCGGCTCAAGAAGGACGGCGTCTACGCCCAGCAGG
>Ga0196971_1001213_pt1 | contig 12365 bp, 14 predicted proteins | sample S1v_1013CmetaG_FD_148660 | JGI IMG/M metagenome (GOLD analysis project Ga0196971, IMG submission 148660) | Soil microbial communities from Anza Borrego desert, Southern California, United States - S1+v_10-13C | ecosystem: Environmental > Terrestrial > Soil > Desert | place: USA: California... | reverse complement strand
CCCCAGGCGATCATGCTGGTGGGCGGCGGCAGCCTTACGACGGGGCTCCCGGCCCTTCTGGCTGCCAAAGTGGGCCTGCCCGAGGGCCGCGTGGCTGTTCGGGGCCGTGACGCTATCGCCGGCGTGGAAGGTGCCAAGACTCTGCTTGCCGGGCCTGATGCGGTCACGCCCATCGGCATCGCCGTGGCTTCCCGGGACAAGTCGACCCTGGGGTATCATTTGGTGCATGTAAACGGCCGGCCTGTGCGGCTCTTCCACCCGTCGAAACTGACGGTGGCCGACGCCATGCTGGCGGCCGGAGTCTCCATTCGCGACCTGCAGGGCCGGGTCGGCAAGGGGCTGACGGTCACGGTCAACGGTGCGCTCCACATCGTTCGCGGCACCTTTGGCAAGCCAGCCCGCATTCTCGTCGGCGGGGAGCCGGCCGGGCTGGAGAGCAACATCAGCCATAGGGACCAGATTACGGTGCTCTCGGGGACCCCGGGGGAGCCTGGCCACGCCACGGTGGCGGACGTCGCACCAGAAGCTGCCCGGACACTGGCCGTGACCATCAACGAGAGCCCTCATCAGTTGGCGCCCCTGATCACCGTCAACGGCGAGCCGGCGGAGGCCCGGCGAGAACTGGTGGACAACGACAATGTCATCTGCCGCCCCCTGCGCACCGTGGAGGATGTGCTGCTGCACCTGTGTTTCCCCGAGCCGTCCGCCATCCAGGCCGTTCGCTTCACCCTGGACAATCAGGTCCAGGTGGTGCGGCGCCCTCGCTACGAGTTGCGGCTTAACGGCGCCGCTGCCGCAGCAGATATGCCCATCTACGATGGCGACCGGCTTGAGGTGCAGCCTACGACTCCGGTGACCGTCCGGGATGTGGCAGGCCCAACACTGGCCGGAGCTTCCACGCTGAAAGTGACGCTCAACAGCCGGGTGGTGGAACTGCCTGCCGGACAGCCCGAGATTGTGATGAACGGCCTCGTCGCCGGTCCTGACACCCGGGTGGGCGAGGGCGATGTGGTGACGGTGATGCGGGGGGGCGAGGCGCCCATCTTCGCGCACTTGCTGGCCAGGGCCGGCGTGGCGACTACGCCGCCGCCGGGCAAGACCCATCTGCTCATGCTGCTGAACGGCGAGCCCGCCGAGTTCATCACGCCGCTCAAAGATGGCGATGCGGCACAACTGGTTTGGGAGTGATGCTCCGTGTCCACCGTACAGCTAGCCCCCCACGTGCATGTTCATCGGGGCGGCGTTAACATCGGGCTCATCGAGGGAACGGAAAAGCGGCTAATCCTCGTGGACTCCGGCCTTGATGCGAGCCTTGCGCGCAAGGCGCTGCGGCCCTTCCTTGAGACGGGATACACCCTGGCGGCCATCATCAACACCCACAGCCACGCGGATCATATCGGCGGCAACGCGGAGCTGGTCAAGCGTACGGGTTGTGAGGTCTGGGCACCGGCCAAGGAGCGCCCCTGGGTGCGCTGGCCTGAGTTGGAGCCGCTCGCTCTCTATGGGGGCGTCTACCCGACGCCGCCGCTGCAGGCCAAGTTCCTACAGGCGGCGCCAACGGCAGAGGTGCGTGAGCTGCCCTTGGCCCCTTCAACGGTCCAGATTGCCGGCGTTGAACTCGAACTGGTCCCCTTGGCCGGCCATTCGCTGGAGCAGGCAGGGGTGGCGGTGGAGGGGGTCCTGTTCGCTGCCGACGGGCTATTTCACCCGGACCTGATACAGAAACACCCGGTTATTTTTCTGGTGAACGTGGCAGAATATGTTGGTGGTCTGGCCACCATAAAAGGGCGGGCCGACCGCTATGTCGTTCCCGGTCACGGCGATTTCTGGGACCGGGGTCTGCCGGAAGGGGATCCCATCCCGGCGGTGGTCGACGTGAATGTTGGCGCGCTCAATCGTCTCCAACAGGCCATTTTGGCCGCCGCAGCGCAGCCCGTCACGCAGGAAGAACTGCTCTCACTGGTTGAGCATTCGCTGGGCAAGGTGCTTGACGGCGAGGCTCAGTACTTCCTGGATCGGGCCGCCGTAGCGGCGCACATTAGCTTCCTGGTGCGACAGAACTGTCTAACGGTTCAATTCCAGGGGGGCCGGCGGCAGATTACCCAGGAAAGTTCCCGGTCACATTCTTTTACGGTTGTGTTACAATAAGAACCCTAACGGTAGCCTGCGGCAGGAATTTCCCCGGTAGGGTGCAATACAATGAGAGCAGTTTAGGGTGGCCTCTAAGGTGGTGAACACACGATGAAATTCGATCGCCTGGGCGATATAACGTCAGAGCTTTCGACAAACCTTCTGGATTCGATCACACTGCCGGGGGGCTTTTGGGAGTGGCTGACCAGGCCGCTATCTGAGCGGCTGAAGCTTAGGAGCAGGCAGGCCGAGGCGGCTGAGCCCCCTCGCGCCATCGCCGCGGTAGCCGTCGGTCCTCTGGTCCTAATGGGTGGGGTGCCGGTTCCTGACGAATCCATCGTGGCGATGATCCATTTGGCTGGTGGCAGAAGCGCCAAGTTGGCTGTGATCCCGCTGGCTGCCGACGACCCGGTGAAGGCTGCCGAATACGGCACCCGGCTCTTTACCCGGTTCGGCATGAAGGCGGTTCAGGTCCTCGAACTGACCAGCCGGGAGCGGGCCGACAACCCGGAATGGGCGGCCCAGCTGGCTGCGTTTGATGCGGTGTTCCTGTGCGGCGACAATGCCACCCTGGGCCTCGAAGTCATGCGCAACACGGCTTCCGCCCGCGTTTTGCGTCAGATGATGTCGGCTGGAAAGCCCATCGCGGCGCTTGGCGGCGCTGCAGCCATTACTGCGGAGCGAGTGCTGGTCCACCGGAACGGTCAGGAGATTCTCGCCGAGGGCCTGTGTCTGGCCTCAGGCATGCTTGTAGAGCCCCAGTTCACGCAGGAGTCCCGGTTCAGCCGTGTGGTCCGTGCCCTGCACACGCCCGGCGCCACCGCCCTGATGGGCGTGGGGCTTGATGCCGGCGCTGCAGTCGCCATTCGGGACGGTGAGGGCAAGGTACTCGGCGAAGCCGGTGTGACATTCCTTGATGCCCGTGACAGCATGCCGGGGCCTGGTGTGGCTGAGGGTTCCTTCAGCGGACTGCAGGTCCACGTGCTGATGGATGGCATGGGCATCAACCTGCGGACCCGCAAGCCGCTGGCGCAGTCCCGTGAAGCGGCGCAGGCCGTGGGGGGCGGGCGGTAGACAACGTAGAAGGCAACGGGGAATGCGGCGCTGGCTGCGTTCCCCGTTGCGTTATCTCGGCGTGATGTGATGCCTCCGGACGGGTCCGGTTGAGGGCTCCGTCCCGAGTTGCCGGCGGGCAGGGGACTGCTCTACGCAAAGCGAAATGATGGGGAGGAGGTGCCGACTTCATGCTGCAAGCGTATGCGGACCGCTTCATCGGGAGCCGCCGGCTCTCTTCCCGAACACGGGAGGAGTACGCCCGAGACCTCACCCTCTTTTTGCGGTGGGCGGAGAGCAAGGGCAAAGCGCACCCATCCGACATATCGGCAGCCGAAATTGAGGAGTTCCTCATGAGTCTGCGCCGAAAGGACGGCATCCGCTACGCGGCCGTCAGTCGTAATCGGGTGCTGGCGGCCGTGAAGGGCTATTACAAATTTTTGGTAGACGACCGGGTGATGGCCGCCTCGGAGAACCCGGCAGCCCGTGTAACCACCCAGAAGCGGCCCAGACGAGCCCCGGTGTTCCTGCATGTGGACGAGGGCGCGCAACTGATCCTGGGCGTCTTCAATCGGGTAACCGAAACGCCGTTCCAGGAGATGATGAAGGCCCGGGACATGGCTATTCTGACGCTGCTCTTGGGTTCCGGCCTTCGGATTAGTGAGATGGTCGGGCTCAACCTCGATACCTGGAGCGAAGCCATGCTCAACGGGTGGATGACCATCATCGGCAAGGGCGATAAGGAGCGAATCGTCCCGCCGTCGGACGAGGCCGTCGAGCATGTCAGGAAGTATCTGCGCGTGCGTCCTCATGTGCCGCCTGATGCTGATGGCCATCCGCTCTTTGTCAGCCGGAAGAACTGCCGCCTGTCAGCTGATCAGATTGAGCGCCTCGTGCGTACCCTGGCCGCAGAAGTCGGCATCAAGAAGAAGATTACGCCCCACAAGCTTCGGGCCACGTGGGTCACGCAATTGCTCATCGAGGGAGCCAACCCTCGCGAAGTGCAGGCGATGGCAGGGCACGAGTCCCTGGACACGACCATGATCTACGCCGGTGTCCGCGAGAACGATGAGCTGCGCCGGACCATCAAGAAACACCAGACGCGCTATCTGTAATTCGTCGGGCAGACGGTGAAGGTCTTGTAGCGGTTGAGCCGCCTGCCGTCGGCCAAAACGCCCAATCTGAATGCGGCCAAATCTATGTTTTCCTGCATTCGAATTGTGAACTGGACAGGCGCCCTGGAGACCGCCAGGCGTGCTGTAACGCTTTGCCCTCACCACATGTGGCCGTCTACCGGCTGGCGACGGGCTGGCGCCTCCTGGGGGCCTCAGGGACGCTGCTGGAACGCCTGGGTCGCCGGGGCGACCGGCATGATTACAGCCCTAAGCGCCGGACCACGGAAACGGGTCGGAGCACGTGAATGCAGCCCGGGGTCTACCGACCTCGGGCTGCATCCTTCTTCGGAGCGATGCTTTTGCCAGCACGCCTGAGGGGGCAATGGTCTGCCCCCCTCTCCCTATTCCTTGTCGTCCATCGCTTGCTGGAATGCCGGCTCGCATGCCTCGTGCAGGTGCGCCAGGGCTTCCAGGCGGGGTCCGAACGTGATCCGCCGGGTGCGGAAGCTCTCCTCAAATATGGGCTTGCGGCATGAGGTGCAGATCAGCCGCCCCTCCAGCCGCAGTTCCTCGGCCTTGCGCCGAATCTCGTCTTCCGTGGGGTTAATCAGCACCGGCCGCTTGTCCCGAATGGCCTCCGCCAGCATCCGCTCCATCTGCTCCGACACCCGTGCAGCACCTCCGCGCGTGGATAACCTCTCCGGTCTACCCTACGCCGGCGTGCAACACGTTATGACACCTCAGAAGCCGGCCCGCAGAATGGGGATCAGCTCCCGCATGGACGGGACGATCAGATCGGCGTCGTCTTCCTCGCCCAGGCTGTGCGGGTCGATGAAGACTGTCTGGCAGCCCATGGCCCGGGCGGGAGCGATCTCGTTGACCAGGTTGTCGCCGATGCTGAGAATCTGGCCCAACTGGGCGCCGTACAGCTCCGACAGCTCCAGGAAGATGGGCAACAGGCCGGCAGGCTTGTTGCTCCTGAAGTAGTGGCGGTCCAGCAGGCCCAACAGCCCCACCTTGCTCAAGATAGCCTCGCTGTCGGGCTGAGGGCTGTTGGTGGCCAGTACCTGAACCACCTTGCCCTTCAGCGCCAGCACCGTCTCCCTCAGCTGGGGGATGGGATCCATAGCGAAGCTGTCGCCGGCCATGACATCCCGGATCTTCAAAAAGCACTCGCCGTGCTTCTCCCGGCTGCCGCCGTAGTGGCTGGAGATCGTGGTCGGGACCCACCAGAGGTCCCCCACGTTCACAATGCGGCCCTGGTCAGGTGCCACCGTGCCAGGGTAAAGCTGCTCACGCTCGCCGTCGGGGACCTCCGAGCCATCCCAGTGCAGGGCATGCACGATCTTGCCCGCCCGCGGCTTCAGGACGAGATCCTTCTCACGGTCGTAGAAGGTTCCAATCTGCAACGCCGGGTGCCCTGACCCCAGCACGGCCGTATAGTCGGCCCAGAAGGCCTCCTGAACGCTCTCAGGGAGGTGCGACTGTATCTCGCGAGCGTACAGGTCAAAGTGGCGGGTATCGTCGTAGACGGTGCCGTCCAGATCGTAGACGATGACCCGGACGGTGGTCAGATCCAGTGACAAGAGCTTCAGCCTCCACGCATCCATTTCAGCCGCTATTGTAAACCTCCGCCGACAGGCGGGCAAGCCAATACCTGGGCGAGAATCTTCTGGTGCGCCACGGGGAAGGCGTGCCCCGTGAGTGCATCGGGCTCCATCCAGCGGAGCCGCTCGCTGTCGGGCGGGACTGCTGCACCGGAAGCAGGGCGTGCCGTGAACGCCCGCAGATCCCAGACCAGATGGCTGAACACATGGCGCACGCTGCACAGGTGCGCCTCTAGCTCGAGTTCCAGGCTGTACTTGTCCCTCATCAGCCGGTGGACCGCCTGCTCCCAGGTGGTTCCTACGGGCCGTTCGCCGCCGGGGAACTCCCAGAGGCCGGCCAGAAGTCCTTCCGGGGGCCTCTGAGCGATCAGGACCCGGCCCTCGTGCCAGACCACGGCCGCCACCACATCCACGGGACGGGGCGCCCTGGCTTTGGCCTTGACCGGCAGCGTTTCGGGGTCGGCTTCGGCGCGAGCCCGGCAAAACGCGGAGACGGGGCAGAGCAGGCACTTGGGCTGGGACGGGGTGCAGACGAGGGCGCCCAACTCCATCAGCGCCTGGTTGAAGGCGTTGGCCTGCCCGGGCGGGATCAGGGTCCCGGCCAGGCGCTCCATGGCCTGCCGGGTGGCGGGCTGGGCCACATCATCCGTGATGAGATAAAGCCGGGAGAGCACGCGCATGACGTTGCCATCCACAGCCGGAACGGCCCGGTTGAAAGCGATGGAGAGAATGGCGCCCGCCGTATACGGACCCACACCCTTCAGATCCGCCACGGCGTCGGGATCATCGGGCACTTCGCCACCATAGTTGGCGACAACATCCCGGGCCGCATCGGCCAGGTTGCGGGCTCTGGAGTAGTAGCCGAGACCTTCCCAGGCCTTGAGGACCTGACCTTCGGGCGCCTCTGCCAGCGCCTGCAGGGTGGGGAACTGCTCGAACCAGCGCTGGTAGTACGGAATCACGGTCTCCACGCGCGTTTGCTGTAGCATGACTTCGGAGACCCAGATGCGGTATGGATCGCGGGACCGCCGCCAGGGCAGGTCCCGCTGATGGGTGGCAAACCAGTTCAGCAAGGCGGTGCCCAGCGCTTCGCCATCCGAACCCGGATGGTAAGCGGGCGCTGTGCGCGCTCGCTTCGGCATCGCAACTCCTCCGTTGATCGGTTTTTGGGCAGACTAAGGCTTCGGGAGGGATCTCGATGCCAGACTATCATGTAACGCTCTACTCGGGCCCGGAGACACCTGAGCTGGAGAAGGCCAGGGCGTACCTGGCCGAAAAGGGCATTCAGTACGAAGAGAAGAACGTCGTCTACAGCAGCGGCGCCCGCGGGGAGCTTTACCACCACACAGGGCGAGGCGACTACCCGGCCATCAACGTCGATGGCCACCTGGTGGTCGGCTTCCTGCCCGAGAAGTGGGATCATCTGCTCAAGCACTGGGAGCTGGGGCAGACTTGACTACGAACAGCGCGAGGCGTGCCTATTGTCACGCCTCGCGCCCGCGTCTTACGCCCGGCTGCGCAGCCAGGTCAGAATGGCGGGATCGATGTAGCCGGGGCGAACGTCCCGTTCCTCGAAGTTCTCGGTGCCGACGAATCGAGCCCATGCCTCCGTAAGCTCACCACCGTCGGTGAGGTAGCCCAACCTTTGCAGGTGGTCCCGGACCTCGGCTCCCACAGGGCCGGCAAGCTCCAGCATGCTCTCCGGGGATGGCTTCTCAAAGTAGAGCCGCCACAGGTCCAGGAGGCGCTTCAGCTCGCCCACGGGCTCTGCGTGATCATCCACCCGGAGGTCGATGTAGCGGTCGTTAAGGCCGCCGTAGCCGCCTTTTTCCTTGGCAACATAGAGTGCCGCCGCCTGGCGCCCGCGGCTGTCACCGCCGGCGTTCTGACCCGCGTCCAGGGCAGACAGAAGCCGGCCCGCCAGGTCGCCGCCGGTGGACTTGAACGTCTCGACCATGGCCTGAACGGTGGCTTCGCTCACCAGAATGTTACCCTGAGCGGCCACGTTCGCTTCCGCAATGCCGCCGGCCCAGGGCAGGCAGTCCCGCCCCGTGTAGGTGACCGAGCCGCCGTTGCGGTCCACAATGCCGACCTGGCGCTGGGCGAAGCCCGGGTCATCGGCCAGGAGGCGCTCCAGCACCTGCTGGGCGGTCAGGCCCTCAGCGAGCAGCGTCAAACCTGCCGGCCCGTAGGCTGTGTTGGCCCAGGACTGCGTGGCGATGCCGCCCGCCCCTGCGGCGGCCCAGGAGACCACCGAGCCGACGGCCAGGAACTTGGAGGCCACGGCTACGCCCATCTCTCCGGTGTCCGGATCACGCCCTACGATGGAAAAGGTAGCCACTACCGGTTCCTCACGTGACATACGACCCACCTCGTGCGTATCTTTCGTCAAGCGGAACGGCCAGTCCTCCCACGGCCCCCACGCCGTGGCCGGGAGGATTTCTGGACTGCCGCCCGAACCTTTTCCTGGACCATTGGGCTCTGTACATACGAGAGAGTCGTAAGGCGGAGGTGTCTTCGTTCATGGAATGGCTGAAGTGGTTCGGCCGCTGGCCCGAAAAGGAGCGCGCCTACACGCGCCTGGGCGAGCTGAAGCAGCAATACGGCGAGCAAGGCAGCCGGGTGATCAAGCTGTCAGCCCGCACGGACCTGGCCCGGAAGTCGGCGGGGAGCACCCAGCGGGCCCTTGAGTTCGTGGAGAACGCCTTTGTGACGGCCACGCAGGAGTATGCCCGCATTGGCGGGCTGTTCGAGGGATTGGAAGCAGGACTCACCAGGGGCAAGGTCGGCGACTTTGGGGCCGTGGAGACCGCCCTGCGGGGGCTGGGTCCGAAGATGGACGAGCTGGACCGGAACCTCTCCATCTGGGAGGCCAGGTGGCAAGAGGTGCCGCGCCAGATTGAGCAGGCTGAGCAGCAGGTGGCCATGGTCAAAGCCCAGGCTGAAGCCGCCGCTGCCCATGTGGGCGCCCCCCTTCCCCTCAGCGACCGGGTGGCGGCCATGGAGCAGCACCTGGCAAGGGTCCGGGCGGCACTCGCTCAGGGGAATCCCGTGGAAGCGAGCCACCTGCTGGAGGACCTGCAGATCGCCCTGACCAAGGTGGGCGAACAGGTCACCCAGTACGCCAGTGGGGCCGGCGCCATCACCCAGGCCGAGCAGGATGTGGCCCGGGCCAGGGAGCGGCTGGCGGCCAGCCCGAATGCACCGGCCGAAGCCGTGGGTGCCACAGCCGCCGCGGAGGCGCTGCTTGCCCGCCTGCGTCCCGCCCTGGCGGCGGGCAAGTTGGAGCAGTTCCAGGCAGACTTGCTGCAGATTCAGCGGCACCTCGCCAACGTATAAGGAACGGAGGCAGCCCTACTGGCTGCCTCCCTGTTTTTTCTTGTTGTCCTTCTGCTGTTTGTTCTGATTCTGGTCCTTCTGCTCGTTCAGCTGGTTGTACTGATCCAGATACTGCTGCCTGGACTTGAGAATGGTCACATGCCGCTCCATGTCTTCGGCCATGTCCTGAAAGACACCCTTGGCCTTCTCATCCTCCGAGTCGGTGGCAAAGAGCAGGTAGGAGCCTTTGGAGGCTTCCGCCATGGCGATGGCCTTCTCCAGGTCGCCGCGAACGGTCATCTGACCATCTCCCTTCTAGCTTTTCGGGTTGAAGACCACGGCAGTGAAAAACGCGAAGACAATGGCCGCCGTAATGCCGGCGGAGGTCAGGTGGAACATGCCAGTCAGCACCCCCATGATGCCTCGCTCCGACGCTTCGGACAGGGCGCCCTTGACCAGGGCGTTGCCGAAACTGGAGATGGGCAGCGTGGCGCCTGCCCCGGCGAAGCGGACCATCTGGTCGTAGAGGCCGAGTCCACCCAGGACGCCGCCGGCTACGGTGAACCCCGACAGCACATGGCCGGGGCTATACTTCGTGTTGTCGAGGATCATCTGGGCAAGGAGACAGATCAAACCGCCTACAACGAACGCCTTCAGGTACATCATCTGTCCTTACACCTCAATTGCGACGGCATGGGCCACCGCCGGGATGTTCTCGCCTTGCTGGAAGGTGGTGGGCGAAAGGAGGGCTCCGGTGGCCACCACCAGCATGCGGCGGTACTTGCCTCGGGCCATCTCACTGAGCCAGTATCCTGCCGTCATGGCCGCGACGCATCCGGCCCCGCTGCCACCGGCGCCAACGTTCTGATCGTCTGAAAAAATCATGGCGCCGCAGTCCCGGTATTGTTTGCCGAGGACGATTTGCCGCTCCAGGGCGAGTTTGATGGCCATCTCCCGGCCGAACGCGGCCAGATCCCCCGTAAGGATCAGGTCGTAATAGTCAGCGGAACGTCCGGTATCCGAAAGATGGACCGCGATGGTGTCCACGGCGGCGGGTGCCATGGCGGCGCCCTGATTGTAAGGGTCCTTGATGCCCAAGTCTACGACCTTGCCGGTAGTGACATGGGTGATACGTGGGCCTTCTCCACCAGATTGCAGCACGATCGTTCCCGCGGCGGTAACCGTCGTCTGGGCGTACGGTTTCCGCTGCCCGCCATATTCTGTGGGATAGCGGTACTGCCGTTCGGCCGTAGCGTTGTGGCTGGCGGCCCCACAGAGAACGGTGTCGGCGAAACCGCCGTCGATGAGCGTGGAGCCGACCGACAGGGCCTCGCAGAACGTCGCGCAGGCGCCATAGAGGCCCAGGAAAGGAATGCTTAATGATAGCGCCGAAAAGGAAGTCGTAACGATCTGGTTCAGGAGGTCGCCGGCCAGGAAGTAGTCCACCTTGGGTGGCGGACCAGCCACGCCGGCCTTCTCAAGGGCGAGATGGCAGGCGTCGAGCAGCATCATGCGCTCGGCCTTCTCGAAGCTGTCCTGCCCCAGGATCAGGTCCTGGTATACCAGATCGAAGTCCTTACCCGCCGGGCCCCTCCCTTCCCAGGCGCCGCCTACGGCTGCAGACGCGCGTATGACCGGCGGTGTTTCGAGCCAAACGGTCTGGTACCCGAGTCGTTTTCGTGCCAAGCTGCCGCCTCCTACCTGAAGATCTTGGCAAGCGACGCGATCACGCCCACAACGAAGGCCGTGGTGACGCCGAAGACGATCACGGAGCCTGCCAGTTGGAACATTCGGCCGCCCACGCCGAAGACCAGCCCCTCACGCTTGAACTCCAGGGCTGCGGAAGCCATGGAGTTGGCGAAGCCAGTTACCGGGATGGCCAGGCCGGCGCCGGCAAACCGGGCCAGCTTGTCGAAGACGCCGAGGCCTGTGAGCAAGGCGGCGAGGAAAATCATGGTGGTTACCGCGGGGTCTCCTGCCTGTTTGTGCGAGATGCGCATGCCCCTCTCCCAGAGGTCAGTGAAGCCCTCGCCGATGAGGCAGACGACACCCCCGGAAAGAAACGCCAGAACGCCGTTTCGCAGACGGGGCGGACGCGGTTCAGCCTTGGCCACTCTCTGCTGGTAGATCGCCTGCTGCGATTTCTGCTCTAAAGCCTGTTTCAGCTTGACCATAAGGCACCTCCGGTATCTAGTCTTTGCCCTCACTGATGGAGGTATGCGGTTGTGATCATCCGAAGCGAGCCTGACCGACTGCGCGTCACATCTCAGCTCGATCACGCCATACTCGCCGGTCAGTTTGCCGCCGCCTGGGGCGGCAACGGCTTTTCCCGCCCCGAACCGGCGGATGTGGTACAACTGGCAGCCTCCATCCACGATGAAGGCTGGGATCTTTGGGAAGGCGCGCCACATGTCAACCCCGCCAACGGGTGCCCTTATAGCTTCACCGACTTGCCCACCGATCAACACCTGGAGATCTACACGCGGTGCATCGGCCTGGCCGCGCTCAGGCACCCGTACGCCGGGCTGCTGGTCAGCATGCACGGTACCGGGCTGTACCGGCAGCGCTACGGCCACATGCCGGGATTGACCCATAAGCCTGTCCGGCCGGAGTTTCAGCCGCTGGTGGACCGCTTTTTGATCGAACAGGAGGCGCTGCAAGCGCGGCTGCGCGAACAGCTGGAGCCCCCTCCGCAGACCCTCTGGACCCATTACCGCTGGCTGCAGGTGTGGGACGGCATGAGCGTCTTCCTGGGGTTGACGGACCCGGCTGAGTGCAGGGAGTTCAGCTTTGGGCCGGTGCCTGTCGCACCGGGCGGCGCAGAACCGGTCATGACCGTGGCGGGCACGGGACCCGGCACCGCCACCGTCTCGCCCTGGCCGTTCGAGCCCGGTCGGGTGGTGGCAGAAATGCCTGTGCGCTTCTTGCCCGACCGTCCTTATCGCGACGACGATGACTTCCGTGCGACCTTTGCTGCGGCGCCTGTGGAGCGGCTGACCATCGCCCTGTCCGCCTAAATCGAGTAGGGGCGGTTTCCCGCCCCTCTCACACCACCGTACGAGCTTGTATGCATACGGCGGTTCGTCAGGCACTATGTTTCCGACCGTAACACTCCTTCAACTCGACCAGTCCTTGGCCTCGC